>Ga0316628_100001774_pt1 | contig 15513 bp, 10 predicted proteins | sample OWC_Aug_M2_C1_D5_FD_207648 | JGI IMG/M metagenome (GOLD analysis project Ga0316628, IMG submission 207648) | Wetland soil microbial communities from Old Woman Creek delta, Ohio, United States - OWC_Aug_M2_C1_D5_C | ecosystem: Environmental > Terrestrial > Soil > Wetlands | place: USA: Ohio... | reverse complement strand
CGGGGTTCTCCGGCTTTCTGCCCGAAGAAGATCTTCTCCGGCCGGACGCAAAGGCGGTTATGGAAATAATCCTGCCGGTAGGCGCCGAACGGTCCGCTGGGCATGTAATCACGGTATCCGGCGTCGTGGAGAAGGAGCGAGCCTCCGGCCATCAACATGGGGAAGGAGTTTTCGTCGGCGTGGCCATGGGTCATCTTTTCTTCCTCGACCGGAATCGTGTCGCGGAGGTAGTCTCGGAAATTCAGGCCGCCGTCCCCCTCATCCCGGTAATTCAGGAGAAGGTAGAGGGACTCCGGTTTCCAGCCGTCCCGGAACACGATTTTCTTTCCCTGGACGTCTTCCATCACTTCCTGGGACAGGGCGGTCGGGGCCTGGGCCGGCACCGCCCCGGCTCCGAACCGGACGGCGTCCAGAAGCATGTAACCCAGCCCGACGTTCGTCGGCTTGGAGAAATCGATGAATTTTCGGGCGAGCGACTCGGCCGCCCAGGCCAATTCGGGATCCCGGGCGGAAGCCGCGGCCGCCTCGAAAAAGACGAGAAAATGCGGCCAGTTGGATTCCCATCGGGCGTCCCCGAAATCGGGAATCATTCCGGCCGGGCTCATCAGGTTGAGGAAATAGCGGCCGTAGTAGACCATCTCCGGAAGCCGAAGGAGCTCGGCCGTCTTTCCCAGGGCCTCGGCATAGCCGAGAAGGGAATAGAGCCAGACCCCGTTATAAATCGTCGCGTCCTCGATTTCCCAATTGCCCCAGTTGTCGTCGCCGAGGGCCTTCCGCTGCATGTCCCAGACGGACGCGTCTTTATGGCGGGGCAGCGCCCGGACGGCCCAGGCCAGGTTTTCGGCCCGGAGAATGGACCGGTTCATGGCGCCCCATTCCTGCGTCCGGAGCATGTAGGTGACGGATTCGACGATGGTCTTTTCGCAAGCCGCGGCTTCGGCCGGGCTGAGCCGCTTCATGCGGTTCAGAGCCTCGAAGGCCCGGATGTAGCGCATGACGGTGAAGAAATCCGGGAGCGGGGGCACGCCGTCGACGTAGTCGGTCCGGGCGGCCCGGTCGGCTTCGGAATACACGTTCCGGAAGTCGGCGTAGGTCAGGAGGATTTTCTTGGCGCGCTCGGCGTACTCCGGCTTCCGCTCGGTTTCGTCAAAATGGGCGTAGATCGCGGCGATCTCCAGGAGACCGCCGGGCGCCCGGTATCCGAAGACGTTCTTCGGATCGAACGTCTTTTTCCATTGGGCGATCGTTTCGTCGTAATGGGCCCAGGCCCAGTCGGCCGAGGCCCGGGCATAGGCCGTGTAGCGGGCCTTCCGGGCGGCTCCGTCCTGCGGCGGAGCCGCGGCATAAACGGCGGAGGCGGTCAAAAGGATGAAAGCGGCCGGAATGACGACGGCGGGCGAGAACCGGAATCGATGCATGCGGTTGACCTCCGGACGGCGATCGAATCTCCCTCATCTTATTCCGATTGCGGCCGGGCTGGCAACCCGATAAGATAATTCCGGAGAAACGAGACGATGGGAGATCCGTCGAAAGCCGGGCTGAAATTTGACTTAAATCAAGGCGTTCCGCCTTTCTTTCGGGCATCATGATCCCCGTCCGGATCGTATCGCGAAGGAAGGAAACATGGCCAAGCGTAAAATCATCGAAATCGAACGGGAGCTTTGCAACGGCTGCGGATTGTGCACGACGGCCTGCATGGAGGGCGCCCTGGCCCTCGATGCCGAAAACAAGGCCGTTCTCGTCCGCGAATTTTACTGCGATGGGATGGGGGCCTGTCTGGACGTTTGTCCGACGGGCGCCTTGAAGGTCGTCGAGCGGGAAAGCGAAGCGTATGACCCGAAAAAAACCTATCAGCATGTTCTGAAAATCCGCGGGCAGGACGCGGCCGGCCATGTCCACGGCGCCGGAGAGAAAACCGCGCCGGCGGCCCGGCCGCATATGCCGGAGAAGCCGGCCTGCGGCTGCCCCGGCAGCATGGCCCAAGAGATCAAGCGAGGGAAGGAAACGGGCTCAAAGCCGGGAGAGATGGTCTCCGGACGGTCGGAATTATCCCAATGGCCGATCCAGCTCCACCTTGTCGCGCCGTTCGCTCCGTATTTCCAGAATGCCGACCTGCTGATTGCCGCCGACTGCACGGCTTTTGCCCTGGGGAGCTTCCATCCGGAATTGCTCAAGGGAAAGAAGCTGGTGATCGCCTGTCCGAAGCTCGACGACACCTCCAACTATGCCGGCAAAATCGCCGAGATCATCAGGCAAAACGACCTTCGCTCCCTGACCGTGGCGATCATGACGGTTCCGTGCTGTTCGGGATTGGTCCGGATCGTCGAGGACGCGGTCGCCGCCGCGGGCTCAGAGCTCAAGATCAAAACGGTGGTCGTGAGTATCGAAGGAAAAATCGTCTGAAATCGATTCCTATTGCGCCGCCGAGAGATGGATCCCGTTGAACAAGAGCTTGAACGTCCCGTGGGGCTGCCCCCGGAAGAGAATTTCGGGGCCGAGCAAGACGAGACGTCCTTTGCCCATCGGGGCGTCGACAACTCCGACGCCGCCGTTCAAATATGATTCTCCCCAGGCCCAGCCGCTCCGCAGCGGATTCGATTTGTCGAACCAAACCACCGGGCGGATGCCGGCCAGGGCCGCCTCCGGCTCGAGCTTGAAGGACGGGCTGTCGTCGAAGAACACGTCCGTCTTCGCGTTCATTCCGTAAGCCAGGGGATTGGACGGGTCAACCCGCGCCTCGAGAATCGAACCGGGGACGTAGAATTTCTGCGAGGGAAGCGGGACTTCTTTTCCGTTGGAGCCCATTTCCACGAGGTGGTCGCGAATCGGGAGGCCGAGGTGATCGGCCAGGCCGGTCGACGAGCCGATGGCCAGGATCGTCCCGCCCTCTTCGAGGAATTTTCTCAGCTGGGGAACGGTCTTGTCCACCGTCACCCGTCCGATCATGTGCTTGAACTCGTCGGGGATAGCGGGAGGCGTGGCCCCGCCGAAGCCGCCCATCCGTCCGCCCCCGGCCGCGCCCGGGATTCCGCCCGAGGCGAAGACCAGGACGTCATATTTGGCCCGGAGGTTTCCGGCGTCGAGTTCGGGGGCGTAGACGGCCTGCCAGGGAAACTCGAATTGGTCCAGGACCCACTGTGTCCAGCCCGAGGTCATCGAGCCGCCGTAGTTGTCCCAGACGCCGACCCGGGCCGGACGGATCCGTACGGCCTCTCCCGCGGGGCGGGCCTCCACGGGAAGGAACGGCAATCCGAGGTCGCGGCCGGCTTTTTCGAGAACGGGGAACACCTTTGGATCGTTGGGGATGAAAAGGGCGCCCTCCGGCAGCGTCTGCGTCCCGGCGACGACCGGGGATTTCATCCAGAAGACCTCGCCGCCGGCCTTGAGGATGCGATTGGCCGCGATCGCCGCGTCGTTGATCCGGTGGTCGAGGACGAAGCCGGCCGCCTGCGCCTGGACCGTCCGGGCCGGGAGCTTGACGAATCCGCGGATGTCTTCGAACGGCCCGCTGAATCCGTCGAGAATGCGGTCGAACACCACGCCCATTTGGAAAGCGACGGTCCAGCCGGCGCTGTCATACGGCGGATTGGGAGGGCCGCCGGGATAGGGGAAATCGTTGGGATGGTCCTGGGGCTCGAACATGCTCATGACATGCGGCCGGAAGGCCTGGGCGGCCAGGACGACAAGGGATCCCTCCGGATAGGTCTTGCCGCCGGCTTCGAAGGCCTTAACCGCCCGTTTCACCTTGACCCCGCTCTTGATCAGGGTGTTGGCGAACTTCACGGCCGTGGAGAAATCGGGCTGGTCGGAGGGGATGATGAATCCCCGGGGATCGCGCTTGGACGGGTCGCGCATCGCGTCGTACAGCTTGGGCGAAGCCGCCCCGCCGCCGCGCATTCCGCCGGGACCCTGTCCCGGACCCTGTCCCTGACCGGCTTCGACCGCCGCGGCTCGTTCCTTATCCGCCCGCGCCTGGATCTCGGCGACGGCTTTCGGCTGGAACGTCCAATTGTCCCGGCTGCCCTTGTCGACGGCGTTCCGGCCCATCAGCCAGCGGTTGAACAGGATTTCCTCCCGCCGCCGGGCGGCGAAATCGAGAATGGCCAGGTCGGCCGTGACCGAGTAATCGATCGACGAGCGGAGATGCCACTCCTGGGGCATGATCGGGTACGGATAATCGCCTTTGGGCAGCATCCGGGCGGGGATGAACGGAATGTTGATCGGGGTCGGATTGCCGATGATCTCGGTCAGGATTCCCGGGATGTTATGGAAATAGCCGGTGGACCGGAGCCCGCCGTTCCACCAGGTTGAGTATCCCGCGCCCGATCGCATGATTGCTCCGGGTTTGTTTTCGGCCAGGAAGCGCTCGTGCATCGCCAGGCCGAGCAGGTCGGTGCCGACCGCGACCAGCGGATCGAAGTAATAATTGAACGGGTCGCGGAAGGGCGGGCAGAAGAGGACCGTTCCCTGGGGCCCGGTCTGGTGATGGTTATAGAGGAACTGGGGATGCCACTCGATATAGAGCTGACGGCTGACGGCCTCGGATTCCGGCTGCGTGACCATGTAGTAATCGCGGTTATTGTCGTGGCCGACGTACTTCTGGTAAAGTCGCGGGATTCCGCCCGTCGAGCGTTTTTTCGGGTCCGGATCGCGCATGTACCAGTCGGCGACAAGATCCATCCCGTCGGGGTTGACCGGCACGGCCAGGAGGATGACCTCATCCAGGATGCGGAGGGTTTCGGCGTCGTTCCGGCTGACCAGACGCCAGACCAGCTCGAGGAGCTGCTGGCCGCCGACGACCTCGGTCGCGTGCAATCCGCCGTCAATCCAGACCACGGCCTTGCCTTCGAGGGAAAGCTTATGGGCCTCAGCCTCGGACACGCCTTCGGCCAGGGCCAGCTTGGCCGCGATGCTCTTATATCGCGCCAGGCGGCGTTGGTTGGCCGGGGAAGTGACAATGGCCATGAGCATCGGGCGCCCCTCCGAAGACCGGCCGATCTCGACGAGCGACATCCGGTCGGATTGCTTGTCGAGCTTCTTCCAGTAGGCGGAGAATCTGGCATAGTTGATCAGCTGGTAATCGGCTCCGACCTCGAAGCCGAATTCCTGTTTCGGCGACGTCAGGCCCGACTGGGCCCAAGCGGCCGGGACGGCGCTAAAAACGGCGACGAGAACGAGAAGGGGAAGAAGAAAGGGGAGGGACTTCCGGGACGACATGCGCACCTCCGGGGGATAAAAATCAAGGACGAGGTATATCAGAGGGATGGATAAAAGTCAAAAGGCGAAACAGAAAAAAAAGCTCGCGCCGCATGAGAGCGGCGCGGGCCGGGTCAACGGGAGAAAAAGATCAGGCCCCGAAAGCTTTCTTAAAGATGTCGACGAGCCCGAGGGCGTAGTCGATCTGGATCAACGGCGCCTTGGTTTTTTCCGCGATCTTGGTGAAGCGGCCGTCCTTGTTGGAATCCTTGGTGACGACGATATAATCGGCCAGGGGGGCGACGGCATCGATCATCCGCTCGTTGTCGCTTCCGGCCGGGCCGCGGGCGGCCTCGCCGCCGACATGGACGCCGATGACCGTGATCTTGTTTTTCTTGCAGTAATCGATCAGCTTCTTCACCCGGGCCTCTTCGGTCTCAATGGTCAGCCCGGAGGCCCCCATGCCCTTGAGGGTGGAGCCGATGGCGATGATGACGGTCTTAAACGGCGTGCCCTTGGGGTATTTGGCCGTGTCGGTGGTGCTTTCGACGTGGAAGCCCTCGCCGGATTGCTTTCCGCCCAATCCCACGCCGGCCTGGAGCAGCTCCACGGTCGGGACGTCGCAGTAGTCGTATTTGAGCGCGGCCTCTTCCATGACGATGTTGACGGTGTTGACGTCGTTGCTTTGCCCGGCCGAAGTGGTCAGGACGGGAAACGAGGCCTTGATCTGCGGACCCTGGGCGGCGGTCATCAGCGAAAATCCCGCCAGGGCCAGGAAGATGACGAATGCTTTTCTCATGGCGTTCTCCTTCAGGTTCTCGGCGTTCCTTATTATCTTATTTTTCGAGCCAGGTGTCGACCATTCTGACGGCCTTGTTCCAGGTCGCGTCGTACAGCTGAACCCGATCCCGGACGCGCTTCTCCGGATTGTAGAAGCCGAGATGATTGTACTTGACCAGGAGCTTGTCGCCGAGCTCCCACCATGCGGCCACGATTTTATCCGCCTGGGCGATGCACGTCTTGGTCAGGTACTCGGCCGCTTTTTTCGGGCTCTTCCCGTAAAGCTCCAGGGCCGCCTTGTCGATCCCGGGGATCCCCTGAACGGCCGCCCCTTCGTATTCGAGCTGGGCTTTCTGGACGTCCTTGATCGCCTGGTTGTAGACGACCTGGACGTGGAAGTCGACATAATCCATCGCCCAGCGGGCCGAGGCCCGGTTGAGCTCGAAATGGTCGCCGACCATGAACGATTTCGGAATCGCCGTCATCCCGGCGTAGAGGGGGATGTAGCAGGAGGTGTCCTGCGGTCCGAAAGCAACCCAGAGGATCCCGCCGATTGGATTCGGCAGGCCGCTCCGGCATTGGACCAGGCTGGTATATTCGACGTTGGCTACGGAGATTTTCCGGGTGTTGCGGTAGTAATTGGGGTTTTGGAACGGCCCTCCCCGAATGCCGGCGACCGGATCAAAGACCGTGCCGTAGCTCTTGTCCCGGGTGATGGTCATGACATCCTGGAGGGAGAGCTTCTTGTCCGGCTTGACCGAGAAGGGCAGGTCCATGTTGGGCGTGTCGGTCCTGAGCTTGAGGGAGGGGGCGACGATGTCGAAAAACCGCCACAGCCGCGAACTGCCGCCCCCGGAGCTGAGGGCGCTGCCCTCGGCCGGGGAATAAGCCCGCTTCCAGCTGAACGGCTTGCCGGAGGCAGGGTCATAAAGCTTCTGCTCGATGGCGAAGGTTACCATGTGGGCCGAACCCAGGAAGTTGTCCTTGTCCGCCAGGTTGACCTCGCCGATCCGCGATTGGTTGGGGCAGACCGAAACCTGGTCGTCGGGGACGCGCTGGGCGCACCAGACCGCGCCCGGCTTGCCCGTCTCGGGCGCCCACAGCGGCCCGGCCGGCATGATCTCGAAGACCCAGACTTCGTTGGGATCGGAGACGGCGAACATTTCGCCGTCGTCGTTGAAGCCGTAGCCGTATTTCTCGGCCAGGTCGCCCATGACCTGAATGCATTCCCGGGCCGTCCGGGCCCGCTCCATGCCGAGGAGCGAGAGCATGGTCAGGTCGATTTTGGCCGAGGGCGTGTTGTTGACCAGCTTGCGGACCGTCCCGATCGTCGATTCGGAGATGGCCACCTGGTTCTCATTCATGTAGCCGAACATCCCGTGATGGTAGGCGTAGGTGTGGGGCACTTCGGGAATGGAGAAGCCCGTGTCGCCCTTGGTCAGGGCGTACGGCCACTTCGTCCCTTCCTTCCAGGTGGTGTACTGGTTGACGTGGTAGATCTTGCGCAGGGAGCCGGGCTTGTGGTCGGCGGCCGGCACGGTCCCGAAGGTCCAGTCGCAGGTCCCGCAATCGCAGGTGTGGGTGGTCATGGTCGAGCCGTCGGCCGAAGCGTTTTTTCCGACCATGATCACGGTGCAGGCTTCCCGGTCGGGATCGAGCGTCGTCTCCAGCCCCGGGTCCGGCTTTTCGGAAAAGACGAACAAGCCGGCCCCGACGAGGGCGGCGGCGGCCAGCAGGCCGATGAACGGCCGGCGAAGGGTGTTTTTCATCGTTCCTCTCCTGGTTTATCTTTCCGGGGTCGTCCAGATATCGGCGGCCCGCACGGCCTTGAGCCAGAGATCGCCCTGGGCCTGGACCCGGTCTCGGACGCGCTTCTCCCCGTTATAGAATCCGAAATGGTTGTATTTGACGAAAAGGCGGTCGCCCAGGTCCCACCAGGCGGCGACGACCTTGTCGGCGTTGTCGGTCGAAAACTTCGTTAAAAGCTCGATCGCTTTTTTCGGGCTCTTGTTCCAGAGCGCGAGAGCCGCCTTGTCGGTCTCGGCGACTTTGGCGAAGACGCCGTCTTCATATTCGGCCCGGGCTTTCCGGACGTCCTTGATCGCCTGGTTGTAAATGACCTGGGTGTGGAAATCGACGTAATCGAAGGCCCAGCGGGCCGAAGCCCGGTTGAGCTCCCAGTGATCGCCGACGCCGAACGACTTGGGCATCGCGGTGATCCCGGCATAAAACGGCATGTAGCAGGACGTATCCTGCGATCCCCAGGTCAGCCAGACGATTCCGCCGATCTCGTTTGGATATCCCGAACGGCACTGGACGAGGGAGGTGTACTCCGCGTTCCGGACGGCGATCAGCCGGGTGTTGCGCCAATAATTCGGGTTGCCGTAGGGGCCTCCCCGGATTCCGGCCACGGGATCGAAGGCCGTCCCCTCGCTCTTATCGCGCGTCAGGTTCATGACGTCGGCCGGCGACAGCTTCTTGTCCGGCTTGACCGAAAAGGGGAAATCCATGTTTTCGAGGTTGACCTTGAATTTCTGCGAAGGGGCGACGAGGTCGAAAAACCGCCACATCCGGGAAATCCCGCCGCCGGAGCTTTGGGCGCTTCCGTTGCTCGGAGAGAACGCCCGTTTCCAGTTGAAGGGCTTGCCCGAGGCCGGGTCGTAGAGCTTCTGTTCGACGGCGACCTCGACCATGCGGGCCGAGCCCATGAAGTTGTCCTTATCGGCCAGGTTGACTTCGCCGATCCGCGACTCGTTCGGGCAGACCGAGACGTGGTCATCGGGAACGCGCTGGGCGCACCAGACCGCCCCGGGCTTTCCGCTTTCGGGGGTCCAGAGCGGTCCCACGGAAACAATTTCGAAGATCCAGACCTCGTTGGGATCGGTCACGGCCAGCATCTCGCCGCCGTCGACTTTCCCGTAGCCGTATTTTTCGGCCGTGTCGCCCATCAGCTGGATCGCCTCCCGGGCCGTTTTGCTGCGCTCCATGGCCAGGAGGGTGAGCATGGTGATGTCGGTCTTGGCCGCCGGCGTGGGGTTGTTGAGCTTGCGGACGTTGCCGATCGTCGATTCGCCCATGGCCACCTGCTGGTCATTCATGTACCCGAATACGCCGCGCATGTAGCCGTACGTGTGGGCGGGTTCCGGCAGGGACACGCCGGTGTCGTCCATATGAACGGGGTCCCACTTCGAGCCCTTCGAAGGCGGGACGGTATCCATCTGGCCGACATGATAAAGCTTCCGCATCTCCCCGGGCTTGTGATCCTTGGCCGGGATCTTGACCCAGGTCCAGTCGCAGACGCCGCAATCGGCGGCGTGGGTGGCCATCGTCGAGCCGTCGGTCGAGGCATTTTTACCGACGAGGATGACGGTGCAATTTTCCGATGCGGAAACGAGGTCCGCGTCCGGGGCGGACACTTCGGCCGGCCGGTCGACAGCCAAGCCGAGTCCGAGGGCGGCGAGGACGAGAATTCCGCCCTTCACCGCGGTCAAGAAGACGGAACGGGAATTTTTCATGCGAAAATCCTCCGTTGGAAGTTATTCATAATAAATGAATTTCAGGTCAGCTTTGGCCGGATCGTGGAAATAGAAGCCGACGCCGTTTTTCACGATATCCGCATAGCGGGGAACGCCGGAGAGACGGATTGCGGATTCGGGATATTTCTTTGAATACTGCCTGAAGATTTCCAGGGTGACCGAGGTATGCTGCCCGGCCCGCTTTTCCATGGACCAGCCGTTTTCATCGTAAGGGACGAAAAGCTTCTTCTTCCTGGAAAGGCTCAGGAGGAAAGGATCCTTGCCGTCGAGCATGAGCTTTGGCGTCTTGGGGCCGGTCGGCTGGTCGAGGAAGGGAATCGGGGCTTCGAGAAGGAAAGGCCAGGTGTCGCTGTAATCGCCGATCTCCCGGTGGGACAGTCCGCGGAAGTTGGCCGGGGACGGCTCGACGTGGTTGTCGAAGCCTTCCATGGCCTTGACCGTCATCGAGGCGATCGTGGCGATCTTGGCCGACTTCTCCGGCGCGACGATGCAGTTGGTGACCGGGAACATGGTTTCGGCCCCGTGCATGTCGACGGCGATCGAGACCTTCTCCTTGCGCATCAGCTCCATGGCCGCGAAGGTGACCCGTTCCATGAGCGGGCCGTCGGGCCGGCCCGGCCAGGTCCGGTTGGTGTTCCGGACGTCCAGGTAGGAGAGGAGCTGTTTGTCCGGATAATGGATGTAGACGTCGGGGTCGGGCCATTGCTCGAGGGGCGAGGCGTCGCGATTCCCCATCCGGAACCGCTTGGCTCCCCAGGACGTCGGGATGTCGAAATACAGGGGATAGCCGTCGCCCGGCTTGGTGTTCCGGCCGGCGCTGGCGTTGAACACCGGGATGATATAGAGCGTCCCCTTTTCGACGACGGCGTTCTCGATCATCAGGAGGGCCGTGATGATGCCGGCCGGCTCGTTGGCGTGGGTCCCGCCCATGATCAGGGCTTTTCCGCCGGGTTCCTTGCCTTCGAGGACGAAGACGTCCACGTCGGCGACGGAGCCTTTGAGCGAAGGGACCATCTCGCTCAGCCGGAAGACCCGGGTCACTCCCGGACCGGCGACGACCGGCATCTGGTAATGGCGGTGTTTCCGAAGAGGCAAGCCGCCCGCCAGGAGAAAAGCGGCGAAGACGAGGCCGAGGACGATTTTAACCATGCGCTCGTTTTTCATGGCGGCCTCCTATTTCACCCGGAGCAGCCGGAGAATGAGCGGAGCAAGGACGAGGAGCCCGAGAATCAAATTGCTGACGCTCTTTTTCTCCCGGACGAAATTCCAGCCGAGAATGAAAACAAGGTATGCCGTGATGAGGTAATAGAGGATCATGACGATGTTCATGGCGGCCTCCTCACATGCTCCAACGGACCAGGAAGGCGAGCTTGGCGCTGAAGACGACCATCAGGACGCCGACGATCGTGATGACCAGCCAAGGCAGCCAGGCCTGTTTAAGGAACGAGCCGTAGGAGCCTTTGTATTCCGAGACCATCACGCTCAGGCGGCCGATCAAGGCCGTCGGAGGCAGGCCGTCGCCCAGGGGCCAGAGCAGGCTCAGGCCGGCGATGGCGACCGTGGCGTGGAGGCCGATCGAATCGAAGAACCAGATGAGGGGGACGCCAAGGATCGCGGCCGCGCCGTAAGTCAGGACGCCTTCGGAGAAGGGGATGATGACGGCCAGGAGGATGTACAGAAGAATGAGCGGCGTGCTGATGACCGCGAAGGAAAGCAGGCCGCGCACGCCGGTCGCGGTCATGATCTGCTGGAGCATGCCGACCGAAATCATCGTCGCCAGAAGGGGCAGGAGGCGCGACATGGTGTTTCGGGAAAGCGCCAGAAGGTCGATTTTTTTCGGGCTGACCAGGAGGGCGACGGCGGCGGCGACGACGAATTGAAGGGGCAGGCCGATGATCGGGGTCGCGAACGGCCAGATCCGGGACACCGCGATCAGGCCGAAAAAGACCAGGAAGGGCAGGAGGACCCGCCACCAGCTCATCCCCTTCGGAGCTTCGGGCATGGCGGCCAGGGCGGCCCGCTTGTCAAGCGTCCCTTCCTTTTTTAAACCCAGGACGAGCATCGTGAAAGTCCCGAGGATGAGCACGGGGATGCCCAGGGTCCAGGTGAATCCGACGTAGGGGATGGCCGTCCCGGCGCAGAGCATCATCGCCCAGATGTTGACGGGGGGCGCGGCCGCGGCCAGCCCGGCGACGATGAACAGGATCGCCGCCCGGCGGCGCTCGGCCACCCCGAGGTATTTCAAGGCCAGGGCGACCGGCGCCCCGACGACGAGGAGCGAAACCGATCCTGCCCCTGTGAGGGCCCCGGGAATCAGGATGATAATCATCAGGACGAGAAGGGCCAGGAGCCGGACGTTGTAAAACAGGCGAATCGTTCCCCGGACGACGTAGTTCACGCCGCCCGACTCGCCGATGATGGCCATGAAGATCGTGGCCGTGGAGAAGACCAGCATCACGTCGAGGTAGGGAAACATGCCCTCGACGAGGTGCCGGGGCAACTCCAGGATCGGGGGCGTCTTGGCCAGGGCGCCGGCCAGGCCGCCGGCCAGGGCCGAGACGAAAATGCAGATCTCAACCGTGAGCTTTTTCGCCTTGGCCGCGGCGTACGCGGCGATCATCGCCAGCAAAATGAAGACGATGGTGAGGGTCATTCCGCTCCTCCTTCGAACAGAAGCGGAAGATATCCCAGACCTCGCCGGGATGTCAAGGAAACGCCTTGACGCCTCGGCGTCGCCGGAATATCATTTTTTCAAGAGAGCGGGATCTATGGCCGACGATCGTGAAAAGACCGAAAAGAGTTCGCCCATGATCCGAATGAGTCAACGGTTTCCGGCCGTTCTTTCCGCTTTTCTTCTCGTTCTCCCCTTGGTACTGCTTTCCCAGGAATACGAATATGATTGGGCCAAAATCGACGAAGAAGTGTTCGAAAAGACGCAACCGACCGGAAAGATCATGGATATTATCGGAATCAAGGCCGGCATGTCCGTCGGCGAGGTCGGCGCGGGCGGCGGCCGGGTGGCCGTCCGGGTGGCCCGCCTGCTCGGGCCCGGAGGGCGGATGTTCGCCAATGACATCACCGAGTCGGCCCTGGCTTACATGCGGGAGCGCTGCCTCAGGGAAAAGATCGACAACATGGAGGTCGTGAAGGGAACGGTGACGGATCCCCGCTTCCCGAAGGGGCTGCTGGACGCGGTCTACATGACGTACACCTACCGTCACCTGGAGAAGCCGGTTGAAGTGCTCAGGAACATCGCCCCGGCCCTCAAACCCGGCGGCGTCCTGGCCGTGATCGATTCAAAAAGCTACAACCGGGAACCGGCCAAGAACGAGATCCTCCGGAACGCCGCAAGGGCGGGTTTCGCGCTGGTCAAGCTTGAACAGGTGCTTCCCGAAGACGATATCTACCTTTTCAGGGTCGACAAATAAGCGGAGCCGTTCACTTCTGGCACTGCTGGATCAAGCCGTTGATCTCGGCCCGCTCGGCCTCGGTCATCGACAAACCCCGGACCTTAAGATAGGCGCGGAAGCTCTTCAGGGCTTTGTCTTTTTCGCCCTTTCCCAGGTAGGCCAGGCCGACGTTGTAGAGGGCCATGTCGTAGTTCGGATTGAGAGCCAAGGCCTTTTCCCAGGACTGGATCGCCTCGTCCCGCCGCCCCATGATCATGTAAACTCCGCCGAGGCCGTTATGAGCGGAAGCCAGGGTCGGGTCGGCGGCGATGGAGGCTTGGTAGACGGCCAGGGCCCGATCCAGGTCGGACGCGCTCTTGTTCTTGAGGGCGTTCCGGGTCAGGGCCGCGCCGAAATTGTCGTTGATGAGGGCGTCGCCCGGGGCCAAGGCAATGGCCCGCTGGAAATAGTCGAGGGCCTTGGTCAGGTTCCCTTTCTGAAAGGCCGCGATGCCCAGGGAATTCCATAGCTCGGCGTCCTGGTCGTAGGAGCCGGCGGCTTTTTCCAGGATGGCCGTCCCGGCGTCCAGCCGTCCGGCCTTGACCAGGGCGATCCCGTAGCCGGCGACGAGGATGTAATTGTCCGGATTGGCCTTATAGCCGCGCTCCAGGACCGAAAGGCCTTCGTCCAGGAGGTTCTGCTGCCGGTATAATTGGTAGAGAAAGTCATAGGGCGCGGCGAAATCCGGCTTGGCCTTGATCAAGTCCTCGTAGAGCTTGACGCTCTCGGCGATTTTTCCGGTCCGCCGGTAGGCTTCAGCGATGGTCAGCTTCTGGTCGAGAGGGCACAGGGTTTTCAAGTCGTCGGCCGGCCCGAATTTCGACTTGACCTTTGTCACCGGCGAAACGAGATATCCCAGGCTCCGGAGCCGGTCCCGGGTTTCCGCGTCGACCCGGCGATTGCCCTGCGTCGGCCGCGCTGCCGGAGATTGCCTGAGGGCCTCCAGCTTCTTTTTATAGGCGGCCAGGTCCGTCCCCGAGGCCAGGTTGGCTTTTTCGTCGAAGTCCTTGTCCAGGTCGTAAAGCTCGGGAATGGGCAGGTCGATGAATTTTTTCCCGTTTTCCAAATATCCATGGAGCGGGGCCCAACCCCGGTTGAGGTAGGCTTCCAGGGCTTCAAAATAAATCGGGCGGGCCTCGAGGCTTTTTCCGGAAAAAGCCGGGGCGAGCGATTTGCCCTGGAGGCCGGCGGGGGGAGCGATCCCCAGGATTTCACATGCCGTGGGAAAAAGGTCGACATGGGAAACAGCGTCCTTGATCCGGGCCGCCTTGATCCCCGGCCCGGCGATGATCAGGGGGACGTGGATCGTCGAGTTATATGCGAAATAGCTGTGGGTGGCTTCGCCGTGCTCGCCCAGGGATTCGCCGTGATCTCCGGTGACGACGACGAGCGTTTTTCCCGTCCAGCCGTTGGCTTTCCCGTCGGCCAGGAGCTTGCCCATCTCCCGGTCGGCATAGGCGACCTCGCCGGAGTAGAGGTCCTTGGCGTACTTGGTCCGGAACGGCTCCGGCGGGATATAGGGGGCATGGGGATCCCAGACGTGAATCCAGCAGAACCATTTGCCTTTCTGCCCGGCCAGCCAGGCCCGGGCGGCGGCGACGGTTTTTTCAGCGGTCCGTTCGGAATAATTGAACAGCGGATCGGTGGGCTTGGCCGGATACGAATCGTCGTAGACGTCGAAGCCCTGGTCCAGGCCGAAGCGGGAATCGAGAGGAAAGGCGCTGACGAAGGCGCCCGTGGCATAGCCGTTTTGCTTCAGGACCTCGGCTAGAGTCGTGAAATCTCCGACGACCACGGACCGGCTGTTTTCGCTGACGCCGTGAACCGGGGGCGTGAGGCCGAGGAGGATATTGGCGTGGGAGGGGAGGGTCATCGGGGTATGGGCGAAGGCCTTTTCGAAGAGAACGCCCCGGGCGGCCACGGCGTCGAGTTCGGGCGTCTGGACGAATTTGGGATTGTAGCAGCTCAAGCGATCCGGGCGGAGCGTGTCGATTGTGATTAGGAGGAGATTGGTTTCCGCGGCGACGGCCGGAAGGGAATAAAGCCCTCCGAGGAAGAAGAGGGTCAAGGCGAGTTTTTTCATGGATTCACCGGAGATTGGCATTATCTAACATGTTACAAAAGCTTATTTTATCTTGATTTTTCGATAAATTCAAATTTAAATAAAAGCCCTCCGCCCGAAGGCGGAAGGGCAACGATCTTGCTTGTGATCCCCTACGCGGCATTTACGAAGACGCAGTAAATGCGCCGCTTCGGGGACGTGCGGCCCCCTTTCGCGAAGCAGATGGATTACGGACAGGCGTGGCCTTCAGCCCCCTACGCGGCATTTACGAAGACGCAATAAATGCGCCGCTTCGGGGACGTGCGGCCGATTGCCGCGAAGCAGATGGATTGCGGTTTGGCGTGGCCTTCAGCCCCCTACGCGGCATTTACGAAGACGCAATAAATGCGCCGCTTCGGGGACGTGCGGCCCCCTTTCGCGAAGCAGATGGATTACGGATAGGCGTGGCCTTCAGCCCCCTACGCGGCATTTACGAAGACGCAATAAATGC
>Ga0316628_100001773_pt1 | contig 15515 bp, 18 predicted proteins | sample OWC_Aug_M2_C1_D5_FD_207648 | JGI IMG/M metagenome (GOLD analysis project Ga0316628, IMG submission 207648) | Wetland soil microbial communities from Old Woman Creek delta, Ohio, United States - OWC_Aug_M2_C1_D5_C | ecosystem: Environmental > Terrestrial > Soil > Wetlands | place: USA: Ohio... | reverse complement strand
CATCGCCGTGGTCGCCGTCGCCGAGGCGCTGCTGGTTCGCCGCGCGCTGATCGCGCGGCAGCAGTCGGCCCGGAAGCTCGAACATTCGCTCAACCGGGCGCGTCTCGACTACCTCGAGACGCAACTCCAGCCGCATTTCCTCTTCAACTCGCTGGGCGCGGTCTCCGAGCTGGCGTACGACGCGCCCGCCACGGCGAGCCGCATCCTCCACCAGCTCGCGGCCATCTTCCGTACGGCGCTCGCCCGCAAGAGCGACGAGGTGACGCTCGGTGAGGAGATCGTGGGCATCGAGCCCTATCTCGACATTCAGCGAATCCGATTCGCCGATTGGCTGACGATCGACTATCAGGTGGATGACCGCGCCGTCGACTGCCTCCTCCCGCGCTTCGTGCTCCAGCCGCTGATCGAGAACGCGATTCGGCACGGGCTCAGCGGCCGAACGGCCGCGGGGCGGATCGACATCTCGGCGACGGTCGCCGGCGGCGCGTTGGTCGTCCGTGTGGTGGACAACGGCACCGGTCTGGACGCCGGACCATCGTCCGCCGGCCGGGGCATCGGCCTCGCGAATGTTCGCGACCGCCTCTCCATTCTGTACGGCGACGACGCCGAGCATCTGCGGCTGTCGAACAGCGTTGGCGGCGGCGCCGTCGCCGAGCTCCTGATCCCCGCCCGCAAGCGCGGCGACCCACTCGGCTCGGTGCCCGGTGACGCGACCGTCGTGCCGATCGGCGACCCGTCGCCGCTCGCGCTACGCGTTCCGGCCATGCTCCGCCGCCCGTGGGCCGCCACCCTCGCCGTGTGGTTCCTGTGGGGGCTGGTGTGGACGCAGCAGAGCTGGGTCTACGAGACGCTGCGCCACCTGCGCGGCGACCGGTCGTGGTGGTCGATCGCGAAGAACGACATGACGTCGGCGCTCGTGTGGGCCGCGCTCACGCCGATCGTGCTGGGCCTGGCCCGCCGCCTTCCGATCCGCCGCGGGCAGGCCGCCGCGCGCACGCTCGGCTATCTCGTCGCGGGCGGCGGCGTGGCGGTCGCGCACGTGGCGCTGGTCCAGCGGCTCACCGCCCGCGTCGGTCCCGTGTTCGCGGCGGATTGGCAGATGACCCTGTTCGTCGATTTCGTCATCTTCTGCATTCTCGTCGCCGTCGGACATCGCGGCGTGCTGGTCGAATGGCTCAGGGCGCGCGACGCCGCGGCCGCGGCCCTCGGCGCCGAAGTCGCCGCCGCGCAGGCCCGAGCGGCCAAGCTGCAGTCCATTCCGCCGGTCCTGCTGCAGTCGCTCGATGGCATCGCCGATACCGCGCGCCACGACGCGGCGCGCACGGAGCGGCAGCTCACCCGCCTCGCCGACTATCTGCGCCTCGCGCTCGAGTGCACCGACGAGCGCGGCGTCACGCCGGAGCGCGAGCGCGCGCTCGAGAACGCGGTCGCGGGGCTGCGCGACAGCGGCGCCTGCGCCCTCGACGTCTCACTCAGTGCCTGACATGCTCACTGTCATCGTCGCCGACGACGAGAAGATCGCCCGACGGCGCCTCGTTCGCCTCCTCGAGGAGACGGGCGAGGCCGAAATCGCCGCCGCGTGCGCGGGCGGACGCGAGGCGGTGTCGCAGACCATCGCGCTCCAGCCACAGCTCCTGTTCCTCGACGTTCAGATGCCCGACCTCGACGGCTTCGAGGTCCTTCGCCACCTCTCTGGCAAGGCCGCGCCGGCCACCGTGTTCGTGACCGCGTTCGACCAGTACGCCGTTCGCGCGTTCGAGGTGCACGCGGTGGACTATCTGCTCAAGCCCTTCGACACCGCCCGCTTCCGCGACGCGTTCGAGCGCGCCAAGCAGCAGGTTCGCGGGCGGCCGCCCGGTTCGGACGACGAGCGCATTCGCGCGCTGCTCGCCGATTACATCTCGGCGGCCAAGCAGGACGCCGCGCGGCAGACGCTCGATCGGGTCGCCGTGAAGGTGGACGGCTCGCTCCGGATCGTGAAGACCGCGGACGTCGACTGGTGGGAGACGGACGGCAACTACATGCGCTTGCACGTCGGCGGCGCCAGCCACCTCATTCGCATGACCGCCGCCGGCATCGAGCCGCAGCTTGACCCGCGGACGTTCATCCGTATTCACCGGCGCTACATCGTCAACATCGACCGCATCGTGGAAGTGCAGCCGTGGTTCGCCGGCGACGCGATCATCGTGCTGCGCGGCGGCGCCAAGTTGCGCCTGTCACGCACCTACCGCGAGCGGCTCCACGCCCGGCTCGGCGCGCGGGGCGACCCGGGCTAGCCGGCGCGCCCTACGGCTTGGGCGTCGAGGCGAGCGTCGGCGAGATGCGGAACGTGAACGGCTGCTCGACGAGCTGGCGCACCTTCGTCGGCCCGATCTTCGCCGGCGAGAAGCGCATGTACGGCAGCACGTCGCGAACCGCGGTGACGAATCCCTCGTTCGTCGTTCGAATCACGCGGAACGACGCGGTGTCGGCGAACCCCGTCGTGTCGACCACATATCGGACGACCACCACTCCCTCGATGTGTTTTGCCAGCAGGTCGAGCGGGTAGGCAGGAGCGGCACTCGACTGCGACCGCACCACCGCGGTGTCCACCTCGAGAATGGTGAACACCGAATCGGTGCCTGCCACCGGTGCCGTCGCCGGCTGAGCGGGAGGCGTCGAATCCGGGGCCGGTCCGCCGGCTTGCGTCGGCAGCATCGGCGGAGCGATGGGCTTCTTCGGGTCGATGGCGGCGGGCCCCGGCCCGAGCCCGTCGCCCACGCCGAACGCGACGTACCGCACCGACTCCCGCGAGCCCAGGGTCGGCGGCGGCTTGTCCGGCGGCGGAATGTAGTAGAGGTGGTTCGGCAGGCTGTCAAAGGGAAGCGACGCCTGCGGCAACGTGGCCACGATCCACACGCCAATCACGAGCGCGTGCGCTGCCACGCTCGTGATACTGGCGACCGCCCCTCGCTCGCGCCGGGCGTACGAGGTCATCCACAGTTGCATCATACGAGCTAATGATCGCCGGCGGGCCGCGCCGGCGACAGCCTCCGGGTACGAGGCGTTCCCCGCCGATGACGAGACGATTCATCCCGCGGACCGCCGCCGCCTCGCCGTCCTCCGATCGACTCGTCACGAACTCGTGGAAAGCGTCCAGGCTCGACCTGATCGTTCCCCATGTTCCGACGAATCCCCCCCTTCCTTGCCGTGTTCCTCGTCCTCGCCGCCACGCGCCGCGTAGCCGCCCAGCCGGCCACTCGGCTCGCCGCGGCCGACTCGGCCAGCCTCGCCCGAGACGCCTGGTCCCGCGCGGCGGCCGAGCTACGCCGAAACGACACGGCCGCCGCCCGGCGGGACGTCGCACGCGCGGCCGCGGCATGGCCGGTCCAGCCAGCCTACGTCTGGGCGAACGCCATCCTCGCGGCGCGAGCCGGCGACGATGACGAGGCCCTGGCTGCCCTGCGCCGGTACGCGGACCTCGGCCTCGGACGCGATCTCTACGCCGAACCGTCGTTCGGCCGACTTCGCGACATTCCCGGCTTCGCGGCCGTCCGCTCGGCGCACGACGCGCACCGGCGGCCCGCGCCGCGCGGTCGCCGCCTCGCCACGCTGGCCGACTCCACGTTCTGGCCGGAGGGCATGGACGTCGACCCGCGCAGCGGCCGCATCTTCGTGGCGAGCGTCGGGCACCGAACCGTCGCCGTCGTGGAGCCGAACGGATCGTCGCGCGAGCTCTGGCCGGGTGATCGGGACGATCTCGGCGCGGTGCTGGGCGTCCGGTTCGACACCACGCGCAACATGATCTGGGCGACCACCTCGCCCGTTCGCCAGGCGCCAGGATTCGCCCACGGTGACACCGTGCGCGCGTCGCTGCTGCGGGTGCGGCCGAGTGATGGGACCGTCGAGCGCCGGTGGGACCTGCCGCCCACGCCGGGCGGCCACATCCTGGGCGACCTGGCGATCGGACCGCGCGGCGACGTGTTCGTCACCGATTCCGACGATCCGGTGCTGTATCGCCTGCGCCCGGGGGCGGACACGCTCGAATCGATGCGACATCCGCTGTTTCACTCGCTGCAAGGTCTCGCTCCGTCGCCCGACGGACGCTGGCTCATTCTCGCCGACTACTCGCTCGGCTTGCTCCGCGTGGATCTCGAGCGCGGCGAGGTGATCCGACTCGACGACGCTCCGCGCTCCACCTCGCTCGGCTGCGACGGAATCGCCTGGGACCGCGGCGCCATCGTCGCCGTTCAGAACGGCGTCGCGCCCGCGCGCGTGATGCGTTTCGTGCTGGATTCGACGTTCTCGCGCATCACGGCCGCCGATGTCATCGATCAGAGCACCGAGGTGGCCGACGAGCCGACCATCGGGGCGATTTTCAGAGGACGTTTCGTGTACGTCGCCAACAGCCAGTGGTCCAAGTTCGACCACGCCGGCCGCCACATTCCCTCCCGCCCGCTCACCGCGCCGGTGCTGCTCGCCGTTCCACTGCCCTGAGCCCACCGCGGGGCGCGCGTCCCGCGTATTTTCCGGGAATCATGATCCCGGCGAACATCTGGTTCTGGTTGGGTTTCGTGGCGTTCGTCCTCGGGATGCTCGCCCTCGACCTCGGCATCTTCCACCGCAAGGCGCACGAGGTCCGGCCAAGAGAGGCGGCCACATGGACCGTGGTGTGGGTCGCCCTCGCGCTTGCGTTCGCGGGCGGCCTGCTCTTCTTCTACGGCCACGACGCCGGCCTCACGTTCCTCACCGGATACGTCATCGAGGAATCGCTCAGCGTCGACAACATCTTCGTCATCCTCCTCATCTTCGAGTATTTCCGCGTTCCCAGGGCCTCCCAGCACCGCGTGCTCTTCTACGGCATTCTCGGCGCGCTCGTGATGCGTGGGCTGTTCATCGGCCTGGGCGCCGTGTTGATCTCGCGCTTTCACTGGATTCTCTATCTGTTCGGCGCGATGCTTGTCTACACGGGCATCAGGATGGCGCTCAAGAACGACGAGGAGTTCAAGGGCGACGAGAATCCAGTCGTGCGCCTGGTGCGGAGGTTTCTCCCCATCTCGCACGACTACCACGGCCAGCGGTTCTTCGTGGTCGAGGCCGGACGACGCCTGGCGACGCCGCTTCTGCTCGTCCTCATTCTCGTGGAGTTCACGGACCTGGTCTTCGCGGTCGATTCGATTCCCGCGATCTTCGGCGTGACACGAGACCCGTTCATCGTTTTCACGTCGAACATCTTCGCCGTGCTCGGCCTGCGGTCGCTCTACTTCGTGCTCGCCGCCGTGGTGAACCGATTCTACCTGCTGAAGTACGGACTGGCGGTGATCCTCACGTTCGTGGGCGTGAAGATGCTCGGCGAGCCGTTCTTCGAGATCGACATCGTGGTCTCGCTGGCGATCGTTCTGCTGGTGCTCGCCGCGTCGGTCGCGGCATCCATGGTGTGGCCGCGAAAGCCGCCGGCCAGCGCGCCGCGGTGACGGCGCGCCGGGCGGCGCGACGCTTACCGCTTCTCGACCGCGTCGCGCACGTCGAGCAGGATCTCGAAGTAGAGCTGCTCGCGGCGGTAGGCGAAATCGAGCGTCGCCATCTGCGCATCGTCGCCCGCGGCCTTCGCCCGCTCGAACGCTTCGCGGTACATCTCGTCGAGATTGGCCAGAATGCGCTCGCGCGAACGTGACATACGGATCTTCTCTAGGGCGTGAAGGGTCAAACGGGGCGGTTCGTCGTCGGCGCGGGGCAGCGGATCGGTATCGATCTGATCCAGCAGATACTTGCGTGCCCGGTCCATCAGCATCCGTCGGGACTTCGGGAGATTGTCCATTGAAGCGAAACCGGATCTTCGATCGCGACGGATACCGATGCATCTACTGCGGCGAGCGACTACCCGCGGAGGAGCTGACTCTGGACCACGTGCAGCCGCGCGTACGCGGCGGTGACCGCTCGGAGGGCAACTTAGTGACCGCGTGTATGGCGTGCAACACGCTCAAGGGCCATCGCCGACTGAGCCGTTTCCTCCACGATGAGCCGGCGGCGCGCCGACATTTCTTCCGGCACGCGGCGCACGTGTGGCCGCGAGTGCTCCGGGTGTTGGAACGCGAGCTCGCCGATCTCGACGCCGCCGCCGATTCCTCGAAGAAAGCTTAGCGGAGGCCCTTCTCGTGAAGCAGCCGGATGATCGCGCGGTCGTCGCTCGCCTGCGGCTCGAGCATCGCCACCGCCTCGGCATCGCTCGCCGCTTCTCGTTGGAGCAGGGGTGGCGGCGTTCCGACGCCCTCGCGAGGCGTGCCCGCCCGGCGGTCCACCTCGAGGACGACGGTCACCGGCGTCTCGCCGGCGGCGCTGGTTCGCCGAATGCGCACCGCGGGTCCGTGCGCCATCACGCGGTGATACAGGACGTCGTCGGCCATGCGCGGAAGCTGATGCGAACCATGCGCTCCCGCAACGTCACAGCCGGTGAAACACCGCCTCTTCCACCACGCGCCCGTCCCGCAGGTGCTCCACGACGATCCGCTCGAGCAGCGCCGGCGTGACGCCCGCGTACCACACCCCGTCGGGATAGACCACCACGATCGGTCCGCCGCCGCACACGCCAAGGCATGGCGTCTCGCCACGCTTCACGCGATCGCGCCCGAAGAGCAGGCCCTCGCGCTGGAGGAGGGCGGGCAGCAGACGATACAGCTCTCGCCCGCGCTGGTCGGGCGAGCAGAAGCCGCCGACACACACGAGCACGTGCCGTGCATACGGCTCCATTGCCGGAGCGACACTCGCGGAAGCCATCACCCAAACCTAGTCATTCACATCATCACCCTCGCGCGTCGCCGACGCCGACCATGATCGAGACCATTCGGGTTGGTGACCTCACCGTCCTCCACGCGATCCCCCGCCATTCGGCGAGGCCGCCCGTGTTGTTCGTGCACGGATACTTCGCCGATGGCCAGATCTGGTCGTCATGGCTGGAATTCTTCGCCGCGCGCGCGGTCGATGCCTACGCCGTCAACCTGCGCGGCCGTGCAGGGAGTCGTCCCGGCACGAAGCTCGGGCGCGTTGCGATCGAAGACTTCGTGGACGATGCGTCCGCCGCGGCTCGCCGGACCGGCGCCACCGTCGTCGTGGGCCATTCGATGGGCGGATTGATCGCGCAGAAGCTGGCCGAGCGCGGCGACGTGCACGCCGCCGTGCTCGTGACGCCGGCTCCGCCGCGGGGCATTCCCGTCCTCTCGCCGCGCCTGGTCATGCGCCAGCTGAAATACATGCCGTCGATTCTCCTGTCGCGCACGGTGCGCCCCAAGAGAGAGGACCTGCGCGACCTCGTGCTCAACCGCGTGCCGCCGCACGAGCAGGAAGCCCTGCTCGACCGCATGATTCCCGACAGCGGGCGTGCCGGTCGCGACATGTCGATTACCGGCGTGCGCGTCGAGCGCGATCGCGTGCGGTGTCCGATGCTCGTCGTCGCCGCCGGGGACGACCGGTTCATTCCGCCCGGCATCGTCGGTCGCGTCGCGCACCGGTACGGCGCGCGCTTGGAGACCGCCGAGCACCACGGACACATGGTGATCGTGGAGCCCGGTTGGGAGGGGCTCGCGGATCACGTGGAGCGTTGGATTCGGGAACACTCGTAGCGCGCGTCCGCGCCACCCGGCGCGCCCTGCCGGGGGGCCTTATTTTCCGCGAATGGCTACCCCGGACGCGTTCTTCGCGATCGACATGCGCGTCGGAACCGTGCTCGACGCCCGGTCGTTTCCCGAGGCGCGCAAGCCATCGATCAAACTGGTGATCGACTTCGGCCCGGAGATCGGCAACAAGCACTCGAGCGCGCAGCTCACCGTTCGCTACGCACCTGAACAGCTCGTGGGACGCCAGGTGATCGCGGCGGTGAATCTCGGGTCGCGGCGCATCGCCGGTTTCGAGAGCGAGGTGCTCGTGCTCGGCGCAATGCCGGCACCCACCGACGTGGTGCTCCTCGCGGTCGATCAGCCGGTCGCGAATGGAACACGCATCGGATAGGCTCACACAGGAGTACAACCACGATGACGGACAGCAGTCAGCCCAGTCGCCCGAGCGCCGCCGTGGCCGGACCAGTGATCACGCGCAGCGAAGCCACATGGCGCGGCGACCGCTCGTTCGACGCCGGTCCCGCCGGCCGCACGCACCGCATCGACGCCAGCGCCAAAGTGGCGCCAGGCCCGGTGGAGACCCTGCTCAACGCGCTCGCGACGTGCTCGGGCGTCGACATCATCGACATCATCGCCAAGCGGAAGACGCCGGTCGAACGCATGTCCGTGCACATCGCCGCCGAACGCCGCCCGGAAGCCCCGCGGCGGGTGATGCACCTGGACATCGAGTACCGGATCGACGGCGCCGGCATCGAGCGCGAACACGCCGAGCGCGCCATTCAACTGTCGTACGAGCGCTACTGCTCCGTGGCGGCCTCGCTCGCGCCCGACATCGTCGCCGAGACGCACCTCACGTTGAACGGCGAGCCAGGCCAGCCCACACGTCAGAAAACGTGGGCGCCGGCCTGACTCCGCGCGGTCATCGCACGGCGGCTCAGGCCACCGCGTCCAACGGGGGTTCCATTCCGATCACAAAGCCGGCGTCGATCGCATAGTCGCGAAGTTGTTCCTGCATCAGGCGCCGGCCCCGAAACAGCCGTGAGCGAACGGTGCCGATCGGAACGCGCAACACCTCGGCGGCGGCTTCGTACGACTGGTCCTCGACGTCGACGATGATCAACGTGGAGCGGAATGGCTCGGGAATCTTCGCCAGCGCGCGATTGATCGCCGGGGCGAGATCGAGTCGCGCCGAGGCGACGTCGAACCCTTCTTTCGCTCCGCCCCCGTAGATGGAAGTCGTCGCGGCGACGTCGACGTCGGTGGCGTCGAGCTCCACGGTCGGCCGTGCGCGCTCGCGCGACCTCAGGAACACGTTGCGGCAGATCGTGAACAGCCAACGCCGGCAGTCGCTCCCGGGCAGGTAGGTGTGCCAGGACCGAAAGGCACGCAGGAAAGTGTCCTGCACCACGTCATCAGCATCGGACTCGTCGCGCGTGAGAGACAGCGCGAAGCGATAGACGTCATCGATCCACGGAATCGCCTCGAGCTCGAAGGCGGCGTGTTGCTCTGTAAATGCGCTATTGGCGTACTGCACGTTAGTGAATAGTTGATGAGTGAAGTATTGAACAACGATCAGGCGGACCGAGGCGTCCCCCACTGTGCCTTTAGGCTACACCAGAATGAACCCCGGCGCTAGGGAATTGGTCAACTTGTTAACTATTTGCCTAGTTAACACTGTGAATTGGCTGTTAACTTTTGGCCAAGTATCCTCGCCGCCGCTGGCCTCCGTTGTTAGCTTCCCGGACCCGTCCCTCCATGGACGGCGACCCCACTGATGAATTCTCACAGCGGTAGCGCACAAACGGCCGACGTTGACGAGCTCCGGCCCGCGCTCGCGCGGAGCGAGGAGCGGTACGCATCGCTGATCGAGCGCATCGGCTACGGCGCGTACCGTTCGACACGGGACGGCCGGTTTCTCGAGGTGAATTCGGTGCTCGTCGCGATGCTCGGCTATCAGAGCGCCGACGAGTTGATGGCGCTCGACATGGCGAGAGACGTCTACCTCGATCCCGAAGAACGGACGCGCCTTCGCGAGCGGCCGAGTTCCTCACTTCCGGAATGGGTCTCCACGCGGTGGAAACGGCGCGACGGCAGCGCGATCACCATCCGGCTGTCGGCCCGCCGCATCCTCGGAGCGAATGGCGAGGTCGAGGCGTTCGATGGGCTGGTGGAGGACGTGACCGAGCGGCGCCGCCAGGACGAGCTGCTTCGCCGGACGGAGCGCATGGCGAGCCTCGGAACCACCCTCGCCGGCGTCGCGCACGAGCTCAACAACCCACTCGCGGCCATCATGGGATTCACGCAGTTGCTCCTGCGCAAACCGTGGCCATCGGAAGATCGAGCCGCGCTCGAGACGATCAATCACGAGGCGATTCGGTCCGCCACGATCGTCAAGGACCTGTTGACACTGACGCGCAAGCGCGACGTGGACCGGCGCGTCGCGACGGACGTCAACGACATCGTGGGATACATCGCTCGCACGCGCCGATACGCGCTCGAGACGGCGGGCATCGCGTGCTCCGTGGAGCTGCAGCCCGCGCTGCCGTCGGTGTACGGAGACCGCGCGCAACTGGAGCAGGTCATCATCAACCTGCTCAGCAACGCCGAACACGCCCTCACCGCGAGCATGGAGCCGCGCGATCCGGCGAGACAGGCTCGCGTCACGATCAAGACGCGCCTCGTCGCGGAGGAGGTCGTGATCGAGATCGAGGACAACGGGCCGGGCATCGCGGAAGCCGAGCAGTCGCACATCTGGGATCCGTTCTGGACGACGAAGGACGAGGGTGAGGGAACGGGTCTCGGTCTCGCCGTCGTGCACGGAATCGTGGTGGAACACGGCGGCACGATCTCGCTCGACAGCGCGCCCGGCGCGGGCGCGCGATTCGAGGTCAGGCTGCCGGTCGCGGCGGAATCGCTGGCCCCCGAGCCCGCGGGCCAGGCCACGCGTCCGCTCGATGTCCTGGTGGTGGACCCGGGTGCATCCGACCTGCTGTTCGTCGAGCGTTTCCTCACGGCCCGCGGGCACGCCGTCGTGAACGCCGGAAGCGGTGAGCTCGCGTTGCGACTCGCCGTGCAGACATCGTTCGATGCCGTGGTCTGCGACGCGCGGCTGCTCGGCCGCGACGGCGCCCCCGTGGCCGCCGCGCTCCGCGCGGCCAGCGGCTGCGCCGCCGCGCGATTCGTGCTCTCGGCATCGGGGCACCTCGGCGCGCCGCTCGTCCCCGCGACGGTGGAGGGCGCCGCGCTCGTCTCGCGCCCGTACGACGTCGAGGAGCTGCGGCGGCTGATCGAAGGCGAATGACCACCGCCCAGGCTTCGGCGCGGCCGGCTCCGGACGGCTCGTCCGCTGCGGCGGGCGCACCCTCGCGAACCCGTGTCATCGCCGCGTTCGCGGCGGTGTACGTCTTGTGGGGCTCGACGTATCTCGCGATTCGCTACGCCGTCGAGACCATTCCGCCGTTCGTGATGGCTGGGACGCGGTTTCTGGTTTCCGGACTTCTGTTGTACCTGTGGGCGCGACGCCGGGGAAGCGAACGCCCCGGGTTGGTGCAGTGGCGAGACGCGACGATCGCGGGCGTCTTGATGCTCTGCCTCGGAAACGGCGCGGTGGCCTGGGCCGAGCGGCGCGTGCCTTCGGGCCTCGCGGCACTCCTGGTCGCGGTCGTTCCGTTGTGGATGGTGCTCATCGACTGGCTGCGGCCGCACGGTGTACGGCCGCGCAGCCTCGTCATGGTCGGTGTCGTGGCCGGATTCGCGGGCCTCATCGTGCTCGTGGGTCGCGGCTCCATCGCCGGTAGTGGAACGGTGGATACGGAGGCGGCAGTGGTGCTGGTGATCGCGTCCCTCGCGTGGGCATCGGGGTCCATGTTCAACCGCTACGGCGCGCATCCCGCATCGGCGGCGATGTCCACCGGGCTCCAGATGCTCGGCGGAAGCGTGGGCCTCTTCGCGATCGGCATCGCGCGCGGCGAGCCGGCGCAACTCGATATTCGCGGTATCTCGGCGGCGTCGTGGGGTGGCTGGATCTATCTCGTCACGCTCGGCTCACTCGTCGGCTTCACGGCATACATCTTCCTGCTCAAGTCTGTGAGCCCGGCCAAGGCGTCCACGTACGCGTACGTGAATCCGCTCGTGGCCGTGTTTCTCGGATGGGCCGTGGCCGGAGAACCCGTGGCGGCGCGCACGCTCGGCGCCGCCGCGATCATTCTCTCCGGCGTGGCGATGATCACGGTGAGCCAGGGTTTTTCCGAGTGACGCGAGCTCTTCGCGGAGCGGCGCACGACCGCTACCGGCCGTCGAACTCCGGCCGCCGCTTCTCAGCGAAAGCGGCCATCGCCTCGGCGACGTCCTTCGACGCGAAGCACGTCTTGATGTAGGCAAGCTCGCGCTCGAGGTGCGCCTCGAGGGACGACTCGAAACCGGTGGCGAGGAGGCGTTTCGTGAGCGCCAGGGCGATGGGCGGCCCCGCGGCCAGCCGCTCGGCGTACTCGTACGCATGGTCGGCGAATCCGTCGTCGGCAATGACCATTGCCGCGAGACCGATGCGCTCCGCCTCCGCCGCGTCGATGTCGCGCCCCGTATAAAGGATCTCGGCCGCGCGCGACATACCGACCAGGCGGGGCAGCAGAAAGCTCACACCCGCGTCGGGGCTCAGCGCGCGACGCACGTAGCCGGCGGTCATCCGCGCGCTCGCGGCCACCAAGCGAATGTCGGCCGCGAGCGCGAGACCGAACCCCGCTCCGGCCGCGGGCCCGTTCACGGCGGCGATGACGGGTTTGTCGCACCGAACGATCGACAGCACCCACCGCCCGACCCACGCGAAGCGGTCGAGGCGCTCGGCGCGCGTCGCGTCGGGCAGTCGCGGCGGCATGGAGAGATCGAGTCCCGAGCAGAAGCCGCGTCCCGCTCCGGTGATGAGGATCGCGCGCACGGCGTCGTGGCTCGCCGCCGCGTCGATCGCGCGCGGCAATTCATCCGCGAGGACCTGGTCCACGGCATTCAGCCGCTCCGGCCGGTTGAGCACGATGGTGTGGACGCCGGTGGGCGACGTACGCTGGAGGAGTGAGGGCATGGCGCGCTAGGCCCCGGCCACCGGCAGGCGGCCGCGCGGATCGCTCTGCCGCTTGGCCACGCGGACCGCCATCATGCCGCGATCGGCGCGATCGAGCAGACGCTGTACGGTCTCACCCGTTTCGCGAACCGACCACCCGAGGGAGAACGGGACGGGCGCGCCCTCGAGTGCTTCGGCCCGCAAGCGCTCGGCGACGAGACGGGTCTCGGCCTCGTCGGCGCCGTGGAGGATCACCACGAACTCGTCGCCGCCGATCCTGACGACCGCCTCCTCGCTCCGCGTGTACCGCATGAGAAAACGCACGAGGCGGCGCAGCACCTCGTCGCCTTCCTGGTGGCCGCGCGCGTCGTTGTACGACTTGAAGTGATCGATGTCGACGAAGATGCAGCCGCAGTGGAGCGTCGGATCGCGCGTGAAGGCCTCCTCGATGTCCATCAGGTAGCGGCGGTTGAGCGCGCCGGTGAGCGGATCGTGCGTGCTCATCTCGCGCAGGCGTGCCTCGAGCAGCTTGCGGGCCGTGATGTCGATGACGATCCCGTGGATGAATTCCTCGCCTGTCTCGGGATCGCGGATCAGGTAGCAGGTGTCGAGCACCGTGCGCTGTTCACCGTCGGGGCGCTTGAGGGTAACCTCGAACTCGCGCACGAACCCGTCGCGATCGAGGAGACGGAGCTCCTCGGTGCGCTGATGGGGATCGACGAACAGATGGGCGGCGTGGGTGCCCAACTCGCCCACCGACGCGACGCCGAACATGGCGAGAAACGCGGGGTTGGCGTCGAGAATACGTCCGTCACGCGAGAAGATGTAGATCCCCTCGCGCAGCTTGTTCGCGAATTCGCGGAGACTATCCGGATCGGAGAGACTTCGAAAACGGGTCAGTATCACAGGGTACGGTTCGGTGTTTCTGCGGGCGCGATTGGGCGCTGGATTCATGCAGTATCGGCACGCTTCGCGCCGAGCTCGGCCACAGGTAATACTCGTTCCGCGCGGCCCGAGTTCAATCGGCGATGACATGCAAACTGCAATTCTCGCCGCAAAACGCGCGCTACGCCCGTTGCGGTTCTAATCGACGAGTCTCGCGGGGAGAATTCCCTTGTCGCCGAATTTCGCGCGGAGCTGGTCGACGGTGCGCGCGAGCACGCGGTCGCGATCCGTTTCGCCGGTGCGGGAGTCGCGGCGCTCGAAGAGGGTGAGCTGGTCCGCCGCCGAATCGACGGCGAGCGACGAGAGCCCAACGCCGAGGAGGCGCGCCGGGACGCGCCGCGCCGCTCGCAGCCTGGCGAGGAGCGTTCGCGCCACCTCGAGGATCACGCGATCGGAGATCACGGGTGCGTCGAGCGTGCGGCCCGCCTGGCGCGTCCTGAAGTCGTGGTCGCGGATGCGAACGGTCACCGTGCGCGCGGTGAGTCCGTCGCCGCGCAAGTCCGCGGCGGCGCGCGTGACGAGGGCGAGCAGCTCGCGGGCGAGGTCGTCGTCGTCGTTGATGTCGGCGGGGAACGTCTCGTCGCGGCTGATGCTCTTCGCCTCCTCGCCGTGGGTGGCCACCTCGCTGTCGTCCACGCCGCGCACGCGATCGTACAGCCATGCCGCCTCGCGCTCGCCGAGCCATTGGCGCAGGGTGGGAAGATCGTATTGGAGGACATCGGGCACGCGGCGCATCCCGAGGCGGCCGAGCCGTTCCTGGAAGCGCGGGCCGACCATCGGCAGGTCGGCGAGGTCGAACGTCGCGAGAAAGCGGCCCTCGTCGCCGGCGTCGACCACGTGCACGCCGGTCGCGCCGGTTCCGGGCTTCGGCTTGGCGCGCTCGACGGCGAGCTTGGCGACGAGCTTCGTCGTTCCGCCGCCGATCGACACGGTCAGCGTCGTCTCCGCCGCGACGGTGTCGCGGATTCGCGCCGCGGTTCTGGCGAGCGGCTCGTGGTCATAGAGGGCTTCGGTGCCCGCGAGGTCCATGTACCATTCGTCGATGCTCGCGCCCTCGACCACCGGCGCGTAGCGTTCGAGCACGGCGCGAATCTGCCGACTCTTTTCCCCGCACGCCCGGCGAGGGACCGGCACGCACATGGCGCGCGGGCAGAGGCGCAGCGCCCGCGCGATGGGCATGGCCGAGCGGACGCCGTATTTCCTGGCCTCGTACGACGCGGAGCACACGACGCCGCGGCTCTCGCGGGTTCCGCCCACGATGAGCAGCGGCTCCCTGCCCGCGCCGCGCGGGTCCACCATGCGCGCCACCGCGACGAAGAACGCGTCCGCGTCGGCGAGGAGGATGCGCCGCGCGGTCATCGGACGTGCAGATCCTGAACGAAGCGCGAGGTCTCGGTGTATCGCGTGATTCCGAGCGTGCGCGCCATGATCTCGCCAATCACGCCGGCCACGTGGTCCCGGTATTCGTCCGGCGCCATTCCATCAGCGGCCGCGGAGCTGTCCACCACGAAGTCGATGACTTCTCCGGGCGTCTCGAGATACCCGTCGCCGGCCTCCCCCACCGGCACGCCAAACTCGTCCTCGACGGCGGCAAAGAACTCTTGCAGCGCCCAGCTCATCGCAGGCCCGGCTCGGGGAGGGTGGACATCAGGCAGTGGAATGTCGCGGCCGGGTTGGGACTGAGCAACCATGGCAGTCGTCAGCGGCGCCCCTCACCAGTATATTCCCGGAGCATGAGCGCCACCCGGAAGAATCCCGCCCGCGTCGCCCCCACATCCACGGGACCTCTCGAGCTTCCGATGGGAAGCGCGGCGGACGCGCCACACGGCTCCCGTCCCGAGCAGGTCTACGCGCGGTTGCGCGATCTGATCGTGCAGGGGCTGGTCGCGCCGGGCAGTCGCATCGTGGAGACCGAGATCGCGACGCGGTTG
>Ga0316628_100001772_pt1 | contig 15517 bp, 14 predicted proteins | sample OWC_Aug_M2_C1_D5_FD_207648 | JGI IMG/M metagenome (GOLD analysis project Ga0316628, IMG submission 207648) | Wetland soil microbial communities from Old Woman Creek delta, Ohio, United States - OWC_Aug_M2_C1_D5_C | ecosystem: Environmental > Terrestrial > Soil > Wetlands | place: USA: Ohio... | reverse complement strand
CACATACCTCTCGTTGCGCCCTCCGCTCGGCGGGCGTCTGACTGCAGTATGCCACCGCAACTCGATGAACAAGAAGGGCTTGGACGTCGTCGGGCTGCGGCCACTGACGCGCGATCGGCAGTGAAGCCCCCCATGGTCAACGTCTTTAGCGTGGATGTGGAGGACTACTTCCACGTCGAGGCGTTTGCGGACGTGGTGCCCCGGGACCGGTGGGGTACGTACACCCTGCGCGTGGAGAACAACACGCGCCGGATCCTCGACCTGCTGGACGAGCATAACGTGGAGGCAACGTTTTTCGTTCTGGGATGGGTGGCCGAGCGGGTCCCGGGGCTGGTGCGGGAGATCGCGGCGCGCGGGCACGAGTTGGCCTGCCATTCCTACTGGCACCGGCTCATTTACAAGCTCACCCCGGCGGAGTTCGCCGATGACACGCAGCGCGCCAAGGACGTCATCGAGCAGGCGGCAGGGTGCCAGGTGTTCGGGTACCGCGCGCCGAGCTATTCAGTGACCAGAGGGTCGCTGTGGGCGCTCGACGTACTCGCCCAATCCGGTTTCACCTATGACTCGAGCATCTTTCCGATCCGGCACGACGTATACGGGATTCCGGATGCGCCGCGGGGTCCCTTTCGAGTCCAGACCGCTGGCGGAACGCTGACCGAGTACCCTATCACCACGTTCCGCCTGGGGACTGGGCCGAACCTTCCCGTGGGCGGCGGCGGCTACCTTCGCCTGCTGCCCTTCTGGTACACGCGCCTCGGCGCCCGTCGCGCAGCGGCCGAACAGTTACCCCTGATCGCATACATCCATCCATGGGAAGTGGACCCCGAACAGCCGCGGCTGCAAGGGCGGGCGCGTTCCCGACTGCGACACTACACCAATCTGGCGCGCACCTACGACCGCCTCGCGGCGCTGCTTGCACTGGGCCAGTTTTCGAGCTTCGCCAAGTGCGGCCTCGGTGAGAACGCGCCGATGGTCACCAACCTGACGAGAGAGACGCAATGACGACGACACAGGACAACATGCCGCAGGTGAAGCGGTTCTGGAACGATGTTGCGCACCAGTTCGACGCCATTTACAGCGGCAAGAAAGGTCCCGTCGCCCGAGCGCTCGACCAGTGGTTGCGGAAAGACATTTACCAGCGGTTCGACTGGGTCATGCAGCAGGCTGGCGACGTACAAGGCAAGACAATCTGCGATGTCGGATGCGGGTCCGGGCGATTCGTCGCCGCGCTGGCCAAGCGGGGAGCGGCGCACGTCACGGGCGTGGACATCGCGCCAGAGATGCTGAAGCTCGCACAGGCGCTCACGAAACAGGAAGGCGTGGCCGACCGATGCACGTTCGTGAACTCCGACGTGATCGACTGGAAGTCGACGGACAAGTTCGACCTCACCATCGCGATCGGATTCTGGGATTACATCCAGGATCCGTCTACGCGGCTGCAGGTGATCCGGAGCATCACGAAAGGCCGCTTCCTGTCCGCGTGGCCGCGGTCGGGAACCGTTCGCGCACCGATTCGCAAGGTCAGGCTCACCGCGCTCGGGTGTCCCGTGTACTTCTTCAGCCGAGACGAGGTGTATGGCTACCTCGAGCGGGCGGGCTTCCGTGTGGACTCGTGCGAGGTGATCGGCCAGCTCTACTGCGCCGCAGCCACCGCGGTCTAGGATGACCGTGAGCGCGGAGGTCGTGTTCTGGATCGGCGTCGGTCTTGTCGTTTATACGTACGCCGGCTATCCGCTCGTCCTCGTCGCGCTCCGATCGTTCATCCGACGCCCGGTCGTACGCCGCCCGATCGAGCCGTTCGTGTCCGTGGTCGTTCCGGCGTACAACGAAGCGCACGTGATCGCCGAGAAGATTCGGAACGTGCTGGCGATCGATTACCCGGCGGATCGATACGAGCTGGTCGTCGCGTGCGACGGTCCGCGCGACGGTACGTCGGAGATCGTGCGGTCCATGGCCGATGGACACCGAGTCCGCGCATTCATCTTCGAGCAGAATCGCGGCAAGCTGCACGTGCTCAACGACGTCGTGCCGCAGTTGCGCGGAGAGATCGTCGCCTTCTCTGACGCGTCGAGCATGCTCGAACGCGGCGCGTTGCGCGCGCTCGTCGCGAGCTTTGCCGATCCGAAAGTTGGCGCGGTGAGCGGTGTCTACCGGGTTCAGAAAAAGGACGCGGCGCATCTGGGCCGGCAGGAAGACTTCTACTGGACGTACGAGACCTTTCTCAAGAAGCAGGAGGCCGCGCTCGGCTCCATACTCGGATGCCACGGCTCGCTGTACGCGATTCGGCGGGAGCTGTATCCGTTTCCGCGGCCGGACACGATCAACGACGACTACGTGATTCCGCTTCGGGTCGTGCAGAAGGGATTCCGCGTGGCGTACGAGCCGGCGGCGGTGGCGCGCGAGGAAGCGCACGAGATGGGCGGGTTCGGCAGACGCGTACGGATCATGGCGGGCAACGTCGAGCAGCTTCGTGAGATCGTGCCGTTGATCTGGCCGCCGCGGCCGATGCCGCTGTTCTTCTTTCTGTCGCACAAGGTCGCCCGGCTCCTCGTGCCGGCCGCACTCATCGTGGTTGCGCTGACCAATTTCATGTTGCTGTCTCAGCCGTTGTATCGGGTTCTCGGCGCGCTGCAGCTCGTGTTCTACGGACTCGTCGCGCTCGGCGCGGTGTGGCAGCTCAGGCCGAAGGCGCTGCGGCTTCCCTACTATTTCTGCATGATCAACGCGGCCGTGCTCGTGGGAGCATACCACGTGGCGCGTGGGCGGCGGACGTTGCGATGGAAGCAGCAGTAAAGGGCGGCACGCTCGATTCGAAGACTGAAGTGGCTCGCCGACCGGGGCGTCCGGTCATTGCGTACTTCGCGGATGTGGCGCCGTACCCTCGGCCGCTCTACGGCGGGCAAATTCGCGTCGAGCGCCTCATCCGCGAGCTGCTGCGCGAATTCGACGTCGCGCTGATTTGCCAAAGTTCCGTGAGCGAAGACGAGCTCGCGTCCAACTGGGAGCTTGCCGCCCGATTGACGCGCATTGTAACCGCGCCGCGACGCAGGCTCTCCGAAGACAGCTATCCGGAATGGGGCTCACTCGCCGCGTCCGCTCGAGCGGCGCTGCGCATCGCCATCCCTGGCGCGAGGCCAGCCTCTCACGACGCGGTGTGGTCGGACGAACTCGTGGCGAAAGCACGGCAGCTCTTCGCCGAGGTCCAGATTGACGCCGTTTGGGCAAGCAGGACATGGATGGCCGAGATTGCGCGCCAAGCAGGCGCTCGGCGAATTCACGTCGATGTCGACGATTTCGAGGGTCGACTGATGCGGGAGCGAGTGTCGCGCAACGCGTTCTATCGTCGCAAAGCCCTTCACTGGCTGCAGGCTGCGCACCTCGACCGATACGAACGACACCTCACGCGCCGATTTCGAAGCGTGAGCGTGTGCAAGCCAGACGACATCGCGTGCTTGGCGCGGCGCCGGGGTTCCAGCGTATACGTGGTGCCCAACGGCATCGACCTCCCGAGCGACGCGGGAGTAGAGGATCGGCGGTCATTCCGAATGATTTTCGTGGGCGCGCTATGGTACGAGCCGAATGCGGAGGCACTGAGGTGGTTCGTCAACGACGTCCTCCCGCGAATTCGCGACGTCGTGCCGGAGGCGTCCCTCATCGTCGCGGGTCGCGGGCCGCTGTCAGAGGACTTGCCGGACCTTCTCAGCAGGCCAGGGATCGAGCTGCACGAGTCTCCAGCAACGCTCGACGAGCTGTACGCGCGGGCGTCGTTGTCGGTCGCTCCACTCCTCACCGGCGGCGGGACGAGCATTAAGGTTCTCGAAAGTCTCGCGCACCGAGTAGCTACCGTCGCGACGCCGGTTGCCGTTCGGGGACTTGGCCTCGAGCCCGGACGTCACATCGCGGTCGCGGCCTCCACGGCGGCGTTCGCCAACGCGTGTGTCGAGCTTCTGCGAATGCCACAAGCGGCGCATGAAATGGGCGTTGCCGGACGGATGGAAGTCGCTCGGCGATTCAACTGGGAAGCGACCGGTTCCGCAGCCCGCGACGCTGTCAGAAGTCTCTTGCGGGATTCGTAGCGCCCCGAGCTGACCGTCGGACGGCACATCGCCTGGGACGCGTAAGGCTTCGACCTAGCGCGGACAGAAGACGTCGCGCAGCACGTCGAGATAGGCATGACCGAACTTCCGATCGGGCTCGAGATGATTGCCTTCGGCCCACTCGTTCCACGACTTGATGAAGACAATCCGATGTTGCGGTGAACACTGCCGCACGCGCTCGAGCGCCTGTTGTGCGTGAATCCGGAACAGCTCCGGCGTCGATCCGTGGAGGACGAGTCCATCCTTCCCGCTACGAGGCGTGTTGTCCCAGTTGGGGATGAGACAGGGAAAGTTCTCGATGCCGGGGCGGTCAGGTGCAAGAAGGCTCGGAAGAATGTCCTCGTACCGGTAGACCGTGGGCCTGCCGGCCAATCGCTCGTATCGTCGCTTGAGCCAGTCGACGGGATGGCGGCGCGACACCCAAGGCCGGCGCTCCGGAAGATGGTAGGTCGTGGATGCGTCCAAACCCAGCTTCGCCGGTGTGTGGTTGCCGATGTCGTTGCCGACGAGAAAGAGACCGGGGAGCCCGGCTCGCGCCGCCATTTCCCGCCAGAAGTCCATCACCTTCGCCGTGTCCGGAATGTCATGGGGCTGGTACAGCACGAACAGCGGCTTGTCGTCGACGCGGATGTATCTGGGGTCGGAGAAGGCTGGCAGCAGCGCGTCGAAATGCGCTCGGTGGTCGCGTTCGCCGGGATACGTTTGCTCGATCAGTACCCGGTTCGGCGCGCCGTGCCAAATTCCCGTCCAGGTCTGGTTGGCCCAGCAAAGGCAGAACGGGAAGTTCGGCTCGCCGGACGCAAGCACCTCTTCGAAAGGCCGTTCCAGGATTCGCTTGCCGGCGAACCAGTAGTGGTAGTAGCAGAAGCCCTCGACGCCGTAGCGCCACGCGAGCTCCGCTTGGGCCGCGCGCGTCTCTGGAACACGCAGGTCATAGAAGCCCAGGTCCGCCGGCATGTGCGGTTGGTAGTGGCCACGAAACAGCGGCTTGGCTCTGACTGCACTCGTCCATTCCGTGAATCCCTTGCCCCACCAGAGATCGTTCTCCGGAATGGGATGAAATTGCGGAAGGTAGAACGCGATCAGCCGTACCGAAGCGGCAGCCTGCCTGGGTACCTGAATAGAAGAGCCCATTTCCTGAGGCCGGGGATGCTCTTGTGAGGCGTGATACAGCGATTTGACACCAGCGAGCGGCGCCCGCGCACGACCACGGCGCGCGATCAGCTCGAAGCCACACCTCGGCTCGGGCGGCTGGCTTCGCGCCAGATCGTGCTCGCTTCCAGTGCCGCGATGACACGCGAGGCAGGCACCTCGCGTAAGAGTCCAGGCGGCCGGAGAATCTGCGCACTCCCCTCGTCCGCGAAGAAGCCATCATAGGGGCTCCAATCACCGAGCCAAGCCCCGCTGAAGAGCACCATCGCCGGCCGCCGCCACGCGTTGGCCATGTGGGCGGGGGCGCTGTCGACCCCAATGAAGAACGCGGCCCTGCGGATGACCTCCGCCGTTTCGAGAAGAGTAAGCCGGCCACAGAGCGACATGAACTTCGGATGCTCGAGGAGCGGGGACGCGTCCAGACCAACCTCGAGTACGTGCATCCCCGAGGTGCCGATGATGTGATTCACGAGCGTGCGCCATTCGCTCGTCGACCAGTCCTTCTCAACGACGTTGGACGTGCGATGGATTACCACGAATCGCGGCGGCAACGAGAGCCGGTCGATCGAGTTTATCGTTTCCCGCGGGATGTGCATCCGTGGGGCCGCAGGAGGAACGGAGACTCCCGCTGATCTCGTCAGGGCGTGCAGAAGCGTGCCGTGCTGATAGTAGTTTCCGGCTGTGATCGAAGGATCGCCCCAGGTTTTCGCGTGCACGTCGCTCGGGATGTCGGTTGGCTTCCTGTTGACGTGCAGATCCAACGCGACGTCGAACACTCGGGAACGTACGATGGGGGCAATGGAGAGGAGCGATTCAATCGTCACGACGGCATCGAGATCAGGGTGTGCCGACAAGAGTTCGACATATTGCGGCTTGACGATCCACACGACGAACGCATCTGGATATTGGCGTTTGACCCATGGGATGACCGGCTCACATGCGATGATGTCCCCGATGTGTTCGAGCAGCAGGATCCCGCAGAAGGTCCGTTGTGCGTCGGCCGGCTTGAGACGACGAAGGTACCGGATGAGGGTCCGTGCGCGAATGCGTGCCTTGAGACGAGCCGCCGCGCGCAGCGCTCGCCGATAGGGCCCTCGGATCGCTCGTACGGGGAGTGCTCGAAGGGCTCGAATGACGCCATCGGTCCGGCTATCGCCGGAGAGTCTCGGCTGCACCGTCACTCTCAGCTCCAGACGTCACCGCGGGCGGGAACGGTCGCGCGAGCTCGGTCTGCAGCGCACGCAGGAATCCATGGCCGTAGCGTTGACTCGGCTCCAGCACCATGCCTTCAGCCCATTCATTCCATGCGTTGATGAACAGGATTCGCCGATTGGCCGGTTGATCCTGCATGGAGTCCAGCACGACACGAAGCCGGCGAGCGAAGGCATCAGGCGTTGCATTCGCGAGGATGATCGCCTTCCGGCCGCGGCGCGGCGTATTGTCCCAGCCTGCGAAGAAGCAGCGGAAGTGCGGATGCTTTGGCCTGAGCTGTTCCATCAGCCGACAGCCCTCTTCGTAGTCGAAGACCTTCACGTCTCCGGCGGCGACGCCCAGTCGAAGGTTGCGAATGACGTCGTGGATCCCGAATTCGCTGAAGGCTCGCGGAAGCGCCCCCAGCGCCGGCGCGGCAAACTCCGAGATGTCACAACCGAATTGACGCATGTCGACGCAGGTGCTGAACGTATCCCGGCCGACGATGAATGGCTCCGGCAAACCGAGTCGGACACTTTCCGCCCGGATGACGTCGGTCGTTCGTACCGGATCTGGTAGCAATGCCGCTCGGTACAGGATGAACAGCGGCCGACCGTCGACACGGATATAGCGCGGGTCGGCGAAGAGGCGCGCCAGCCAACGAGCGTGCGCGACATCGTCCTCCGCGGAATAGGACTGTTGTAGCAGGACTTCTCTCTCCTCTCCGGTCCACACCCGTGTCCACGATTCGTTCGCCCAACCGACACAGAACGGAAAGTCTGGACGTCCGCTGGCGACGACCTCGTCCAGCGGACGATTCAATAGCCGCTTTCCCATGAACCAGTAGTGCCAATAGCAGAACCCCTCGACGCCGTACTGTCGGGCGAGTTCCGCCTGCTGCTCACGAACCTCCGGGACACGCAAATCGTAGAAGCCGAGATCCGAGGGAAGCTTCGGCTGCTCGTGCCCACGAAAGAGCGGCCGCGCTTTCGTGACGTTCGTCCACTCCGTAAAGCCCTTTCCCCACCACTCATCGTTTTCGGGGATGGGATGGAATTGCGGCAAGTAGTACGCGATCACTCGGGCGACGGAGTCGGGCATCGACGCGGGTTTTGGGCGATCGGTGACACGCCGCAAGCGAGCGGCAGACCGGTAGATAGACGACTTCGACCCACGCCCGTTGCGGCGCAGGCGTCAGGTCGGGAGCGATGTGGACGCAGCCGAAGTTAGCCCGGAGGAAGGCGGGTGGCAGGGGCAGACGCAAAAGGAGCCCGGCATTTGCCGGGCTCCTTTTGTCGATGCTACGTCATCAAAGCGATCAGTTTCCGATCGTCGGGAAGTCGTTCGGGTCGGGGCAGCTCTCGATGCCAGACCCGATCGGGGTTCCGAAGAAGATGTTGCTGAGATAGTCCGCAACGCTGTTCGTCGCCGGGCCACCGTAGATCGACGGATTCTCGACGACGGTCTTGATCGTCGGGTCGCCTGCGGGGGCTTTCTTGCCGAATGGAGCCGCGCCAGACAAGCTGCTGTACAGCGTGCCCCAGTACGCAGTCCAGAGTTCCTCGTGGTTCTTCCAGAAGCCCGGCGAGCACCAGGTCGTCGAGCTGGGCGGGGTCCAGCTGACCGATCCGACGAAGGCCAAGCCCGCAGGATTCTCGCAGCCGACCTGGGTCGGGTTCGCGACGTCCAGCGTCGGGGTCGGCGACATGGCGTTGCCGGTGGGAAGCGGGCCGGCGTGGCCGGCAAGCGTGGTAACGGCGTTGTCCCCAGTGAAGAGGTGCGAGCCGGTGAGCTGGGGTGTTCTGGTGGTGCAGCCGTACTGAGGCGCCGGACCGCCCTTCCCGCCCGGAGGTGGGTTCACATCAGGAAAGCCGGTCGGCACGTCGTTCACGAGGAACGTGAGCGTGTTCAGCCCGTTGATGACGAAATCCGAGGCGGTGTTATCCGTCACGGTGAGCTGTCCGCCCGCCGTCCAGTGACACGGCCCGAACGCGCCGTCGTTGCAGTCAACCATCGCCTGTTGACCGAGCTTGTGGCCGTTGAGGTAGACGGCAACCACGTTGTCTGCCCGCACGTTCAGGGTCAGGGTGGGAGCCGTGATGTTGCTCGGGAGCGTGAACGTCTGCTGGAAGACGTAGATGCCGGGGGTCGGGCGGTAGTCACTCGACGGCCCACCGTTGACGGTGAATCCGATCCAGTGGCCGCCGGTCAACTGATCCCAGCCGGGGTTGTACGCGCCGAGGCTCCCGTCGGTCTCGATGTCCTGGGCTGCGATGCACCCGCTGCCGATGGGCGCGTACGTAGCCGGGAAGGTGGTGAAGACGCCGAGCTGCGCCGCAGTGGGACAGTACTGCGAGCCGGCGTCGCTGGCGATCGTGAAGCTGTTGGTGCCTGGAGTCACCGATAAGCTAGCCGCCGACGGGGCAACGCTCCGGGCGACCGGACTGGTGGTACTGTCAGAACAGGCCGCAAGCGCAAGCGCTCCGGCAACGGCCGCGAGGTACTTCACTCCGTTGTGCATGCTTGTCCTCCAAAGAATTGGCGTGGGAAGAAGTCCATTTCCGGCACCCTGGCGTCGTCCCCGATCGAAGCCAGGCCCCGCGAACCAGCTAAGAGGCTGGGTTGTAGCGGGAGGTGGGTCCGGCTTTGAGCCATTCGGTGGGGGCGATGTTCCTCCGAACTCGCCCACCATCGGACCACGACCCGCTCACGTGATCCTGAATGGCTCTGCCCTCATAAGACGGACGCGCCTTGCATTTTGTGGTCCAGCCATCAGGGATTTGCGTGGCGCGATCGGGCGCCCCTTCACCGTGGCCCGTCGCAGGCGCTCGCTCGGGACACAAGCGTCGCTAGTTCAACTCCCGTACTGACTTAGCACTCATCGAGCGAGAGGCCGATGGCGACGTCTCGGCGATGACGATGTCAGGCAGTGCGCTGCCCCGGCGAAGCATCGAGGTTTCCTGATTTCGGTGTTGTGGAATGGGACCCGCGAACTGCCGCGTTGGTGCCACATCCCAACACGCGAAATTGCCGAGCATTCCGGACATGCCGACGGTGAACGGCGTTCACTGTGAGTCTCGAAGCGCCCGTTGCCGCGCAAGCAAACCTGTCAGATTGTATGCATTATAAGATTTTCATGCTCGCTGATGCCGGCGTCGGGAGTTCGGCGACGCGGACGAGCACAACGACCGACTTACTCTGTTCATCACAGTGTCAGTAGCGGGCCGGTGTTGCGCAGGCGCAGCAGCCGTCACGTCCCATACTGGCGCTCGATCCACCGCCGATAACTCCCATCCATCACGCCGCGCCACCACGCCTCGTTCGCCACGTACCAGTCGACGGTCCGCGAGAGGCCGGTCTCGAGCGTATGAAGCGGCTCGAAACCGAGCCGTGACGCAATTGCGCTGGGATCGATGGCATAGCGCCTGTCATGGCCGAGGCGATCCCGCACGTGGGCGATGAGCTCGGAGCAACTCCCCCCCGTGCTCGCCGGGCAGTCCTTGAATCGCGCCCGAATCGATTCGTCGCTCTGGACCCGTGAGTCGATCAGCGCACAGAGCCGTCGCACAATCTCAACGTTCTCGTGCTCGGCACGCCCTCCGATATTGAACGTGCAGCCCGGTACGTCGGCGTGCAGGATTCGATCGATCGCGATACAGTGATCCTCGACGAACAGCCAGTCACGTATCTGTCGGCCGTCACCGTAGACCGGAAGCGGCCGGCCCTCCAGCGCATTCACGATCATCAGCGGGATCAGCTTCTCCGGAAACTGGTACGGTCCGTAGTTGTTTGAGCAATTGCTAATCGTGGCGGGTAGTCCATACGTGTGGTGATAGGCTCGGACGAGATGGTCCGAAGCCGCTTTGCTCGCCGCGTATGGTGAATTGGGTGAATAGGGCGTCTTCTCCGTGAATGGCGGATCGCCGCGCCCGAGCGAACCGTACACCTCGTCCGTCGACACATGATGGAATCGGGCGCCCGGCCGCCAACGGTCCCCAGTCCGCCACGTCTGGCGCGCGGCGTCCAGCAGAACCTGTGTACCCACGACGTTCGTCCGCACGAAGGCGCCCGGCTCGACGATCGATCGATCGACGTGCGACTCGGCGGCGAAATGCACGATCGTGGCAACGTCGAACTCGCCAAGCAGGCGCACAGCGAGCTCGGGATCGGCGATGTCTCCGTGGATGAACGACATCCGCCCGCTCGCCTCGAGCCCGGCGAGCGTCTCGAGATTGCCAGCATAGGTCAATGCATCGAGGACAACGATCCGGTCTTCGCGGTGTCGATCGAGCCAGTAGTGGACGAAGTTGCCGCCGATGAAGCCGGCGCCGCCCGTGACGAGGAGGCTACGCATTCAGCAGCTCGTGTGTCGATGCGATGACGCCATGTCGCCAGTGCGGCGGCGTGTACGCGATCGCGCGCCAGGTCTCGTGCTTGTCGAGTACCGAGTATAGGGGGCGTCGCGCCGGCGTGGGATAGTCGTGGCTCGCGATCGGGAGCACGTCGGCGCCGGACGGGAGCCGCCCGGCATCGCGGAGCGTTTCCATGACTGCCACGGCAACGTCGAACCACGACGCGACGCCGGCATCGGTGAAGTGCATGATGCGCGGCGCGTCCGGCTGCGCGGCAATGCCCCAGAGCGCGTGCGCCAAGTGCCGCGCCCGCGTGGGAGTTCCGATCTGGTCGTCCACCACGCGCATCGCCTGACCAGCCGACAACACGCGGGCGGCAGTCTTCACAAAGTTTGTCCCGCCCCCCGAATGAACCCACGCGCTTCGAACAATGACGGCACGTGCCGAAGCGGCCAGCACTCGCCGCTCGCCCTCGAGTTTCGTCGCCCCGTATACGTTGATCGGATCTGGGGCAGACTGCGACGTGTACGGCGCGTGCGCGGCGCCGTCGAAGACATAGTCCGTGGAGATGTGCACGACGCGAATCGACGCCCGTTCGGCCAGCTCCGCGATGACGCCTGGCGCGACGGCATTGGCTTGAAATGCGTCGGCCTGATTCCGTTCCGCGGCATCCACGCCGGTGAACGCCGCGCAGTTGATGATGACGTCCGGGCGCGCATCCTCGATCGCCCGAGCGACGGCCCGCGCGTCGCAGATATCGGTGTCGTGGAAGTCGTGCGCGACGACTGTTGCCGCTGCGGGTGCGGTGCCCTGCAGCGCGCGACCGACCTGGCCCGACGCGCCGAAGACCAGCGCGCGCAGAGTCATTCGAAGCAGGGCGCCGCCGAGAGTCGCGGCGCTGCTGCGTCGGCGGGTGACAGGATCGGGCTAACGCCGTACGGAATGGGCCAGCGAACCCCGATGTCCGGATCGTCCCATCGAACGCAGCGGTTCGATTGGGCACGATAGACGGTCGTGCACTTGTAGGTCACGTCGGCCGTCTCGCTCAGCGCAAGAAAACCGTGGGCGAAGCCGGGCGGAATCCAGACCTGCCGGCCGTCGCCGGCCTCCAACGTCACGCCGACCCATCGCGCGAAGTTCGGCGAGGAGCGTCGAAGATCAACGGCGACGTCGAAGATGATGCCGCTGGCGGGATACACGAGCTTCCCTTGCGGATGCTCGAGCTGAAAATGCAGCCCGCGAAGGACATTGAACGCCGATCGGCTGTGATTATCCTGCGCGAACTGGTGCGGCAATCCGAGCTCCGCGAACCGCGGCTCGTGGAACACCTCGGTGAAGAAGCCGCGGACGTCGCGATGAACCGGGGACCGGACGACGAGCACTCCCGGCAGCTCGGTCTGTTCGACAATCATGCGCCATCGTCCTCGTCGGCGAGCGCGCGCAAGTAGGCCGCGTATTCACTCTTTCCCAACGAAACGGACAGACCCCGGAGCTGGTCGCGATCGATGTATCCCATCCGGTACGCGACCTCCTCGGGCGATGCGATCTTCAATCCCTGGCGCTGCTCGACTGTCTGCACGAAGTGCGTGGCTTGCACGAGCGAGTCGTGCGAGCCGGTATCGAGCCAGGCACTCCCGCGGCCCATGATTTCGACGTGCAGCTTGCCACGATCGAGATACACCCGATTCACGTCGGTGATCTCGAGCTCCCCGCGCGCGGAGGGGCGAAGCGTGGCCGCGATGTCGCTCACGTCCTCGTCGTAGAAATACAAACCCGTGACGGCGAAGTTGGAGCGCGGCTGCGCGGGCTTCTCCTCGATCGAGACCGCGTGCCCGCGCACGTCGAACTCGACGACGCCGTACGCCTGCGGATTGGCGACGCGGTAGGCGAACACCGTCGCGCCGTCGGCACGCGCGGCAGCGCGTTGCACGGACTTCGCGAGGTCATTTCCATAGAACAGGTTGTCGCCCAGCACGAGCGCCGATCGTCGGCCCGCAACGAAGTCTCGACCGATGATGAACGCTTCCGCGAGACCGTTGGGGCTGGGTTGCACCGCGTACGCGATGTCGAGGCCCCATGCCTCGCCGGTGCCGAGCAGACCCGCGAACGCGTCACGGTCGCGAGGCGTGGTGATGATCAGAAACTCCCGAATGCCGGCGAGCATGAGCGTCGTCAGCGGATAGTAGATCATCGGCTTGTCGTACACGGGCAGCAATTGCTTGCTGACCGAGCGTGTAACCGGGTAAAGCCTCGTGCCGGAGCCGCCGGCCAGGATGATGCCGCGTCGGGTCACGCGCTCTGGCGCTCCGTGTCGGATGCTCCGTCCAGCGCGGGTACCGCGGGCTTGGGCGCGCGCCATCTCGAGTTCATCTGCACGCCGGCGTAGAACGGGAGCCGCTCCAGCACCTCGATCTGCAAGTGCGGACCGCTCACAACATGCTGATTCGCGGCGGCATCCCAGATGAACGCATGCACCTGGTAGCTGCCCGGTTGGACGTTCATTTGTAGCGTGAGGTGGTACTCGAATTCGCCGCGCACGGGAAGCGGGATGTCGCGCTGGATCCCCGTGACGGAATGCACATCCTTTCCCGTACTCAGGTCGGTCACTCGGAAGCCAGGGCTCCAGCTCGACGGCGCCTCGTCGAGATCGGCCGAGCCATTGACGACGATGCTCACGTCCTGCCCCGAGCACACCGCATGGCCGCCCGGCGCGAAGATTCGATCGAAGCGGATCCTCGCTTGAGCATGCGCTTCGTGGTCGTCCCCGGACAGCCCGTGCAGGTACGTGTTGATGCAATCCATTGGCGTCCCCGTCGCCCGCACCACGCCCCTGTCGAGCAGGATCGCCTTCGTGCACAGCTCTGCGATCCGGTCGAGTTGGTGCGAGACCAACACCACCGGCGCGCCGCCCGTCGCCATCGCCTTGATGCGCCCGAACGCCTTCTGCTGGAACGCTGCGTCCCCGACCGCCAACACCTCGTCGATGATCAGAATGTCCGGCTCGAGATGCGCCGCGATTGCGAAGCCCAGACGCGCGTTCATCCCGCTCGAGTACCGCTTCACCGGAGTGTCGATGAACTCCTCGATCCCGGCAAAGGCGACGATCTCGTCGAACTTTCGCGCCACCTCGGCCTTGCGCATGCCCATGATCGCGCCCTGCAGAAACACGTTCTGCCGCCCGGTCAAATCCTGGTGGAACCCGGCCGATACCTCGATGACGGCACCAATCTTTCCCACCGTGCGCACCACGCCCGCCGTGGGCTCCATGATCCCGTTCAGGATCTTGAGGGTGGTCGATTTGCCGGCGCCGTTCGGCCCGATGATTCCCAGGACCTCGCCCGCGTTCACCTCGAACGACAAATCACGGAGCGCCCAGAAGGCCCGTTTGCCGGGCGGCAGCGGCCCGTGCGCCGAGCGGCCGGTGAGGCGCCGGGCCAGGGCGGGAATGAGGTCGCGAAGAGAATCATGCGTCTGCCCGCGACGGAAGCGTTTCCAAACCTGGTCGAAGGCGAGTGACGGTGTCATCTACGCGACCTCCGCGAAGCGGCTCGAGGTGCGGCGAAACACGACCAGGCCGATCACGAAAACCCCGACGGCCAGCGCGGCCGCGTACCCGAGCATCCAGGGCTCCCACACGACGAGCGAGGCGCCCTTCGAGTTCTTCAACGCGAGCGGCTGCAGCAGGCTATGGCCGCGGACGATCGCGATGTCCATGGCTTGAATGTAGGGCGACAGCGGTAGCGCCAGCATGATCGCCGCGCCGCGTCTGCCGAGCATCTGCGGCTCGAAGAACACCGGCGTGGCGAACAAGCCGAAGTTGAGCACGACCTGAAGGATGTACTTCACGTCTCGGAAAAAGAGATTCGCGCAGCTCAGGATCAATGCCCATCCCATCGTGAAGACGATCAGGAGGATGAGCACCACGATCGACCACAAGCCGCTCGCGTGCACCGGCACGCCGACCACGGGGATGACGATCGCCACCATCACGAGACTGACCGCGAGATCGGTGCACTGCGCCATCACCGACGCGACCGGAATGGATTCGCGCGGAAAATACACTTTGCCGATGAGGTTCGCGTGGGAGAGCAGGCTCTGCGTCGCCATCGTGACTGCGCCGGAGAAGAAGGCCCACGGAACGGCCTTCACTGTCAGCGACGCCACACTGGCGCCCTCGATGGGGCTGTTGGACAGCGTCGATAGCACCACTCTGAATACCAGGCCGGCGCCGACGATCAGCAGCGGCATCAGCAGCGCCCACGCGAAGCCCATGATGGCTTGCGTGTAACGAATGTTGATGTCGCGCAGCATGAACTGCACGACCAGGTCGCGCGCCTCCCACAGCTCGGCGACGATGCGCAACACGGAGGATCGTCGCCGAGTCGTCGGGACGTTCGGCGGCGGCGCGATGTGATCGGCGATCGGCAATGACACGTGAGTGGCTCTGGGCTGCTGGGTCGTCAGTTCGAGGCCGTCCGCCCGGCGTCCCCGGCGCGTCCCTCGCTACGACCGCTGGGCTTCGAGATCAAGACTGGCGCTCGCTTCGGCTAGTCACAAAGGTTTCAGATCGTCCATGGCGAGGACAACCCACTGATGGCCTGCAATCTACAGTCCGCACCACGCCCCGGTGCGATCCCGGGCCGGAAGGGCCACCGTGTCCAGCGCCCGCCCTGCAGGGCGCGTGGTGACGACGGCGAACGTCGCTGCCATGGCGTCCCGCGGCCG
>Ga0316628_100001771_pt1 | contig 15517 bp, 15 predicted proteins | sample OWC_Aug_M2_C1_D5_FD_207648 | JGI IMG/M metagenome (GOLD analysis project Ga0316628, IMG submission 207648) | Wetland soil microbial communities from Old Woman Creek delta, Ohio, United States - OWC_Aug_M2_C1_D5_C | ecosystem: Environmental > Terrestrial > Soil > Wetlands | place: USA: Ohio... | reverse complement strand
CCGTTGATAATGAAGGAGGGTTAACAATGCCGATGGGTATCGGGGTAATAAGACAGGGCAAGGTATTGCCTTATAATAAATAATGAAATAAGAACCTCCATTAACCTTTGAACCTTTTATTTTTGCGGTTTTCGTAAGGATGTCATTCCGGCTTGTCCGGAATCTTTCTTATATAATGGCTGGAGTTGGAGAATAGCTTTACTATATATATATAATGGCCAATGCGAGACCCACTTTGTATGTTGGGGTGACGAATGACCTATTACGAAGAGTACATCAGCATAAGAAGAACCTCAATCCTCATTGTTTTACAGCCAGGTATTACCTGCACAAGCTCGTTTATTATGAGTTTTGCGGAGATATCCGGAGTTCGATAATACGGGAAAAGCAGATAAAGAATATGAGCAGGCAAAGCAAGATAGAGCTTATCAGGCAGGTGAATCCCTTTATGACGGACTTGTATGAAGACATCGCCGGAAGGATTCCGGACAAGCCGGAATGACAAAAAAGAATGGTGTTATCCCCCGAACTTAAAAACTATTCCTGCTTCTTCAATTGCTCTTTCAGCATCTTGTTTTCCCGATGTACATTAAGCCATTTCAAAGCTTTATCGATAGTGAAAAGTATCTGTTCTTTTCTGAATGGTTTCGTGATAAAATCAAACCCGCCTTTCTTGATCGCTTCGGTTGCGGATTCAACCGTGCCGTAAGCTGTTATTATAATTATAGGGATATCTTCGTTTACCTGTTTAACTGCATCAATGATCTCCATGCCGTCAAGACCCGGCATTTTTAAGTCTGAAATAACAAGGTCAAACCCGCCCTTTTTTGCCAAGTCAAGTGCTTCCAGAGGGTTATTGGTAGTAGTGACTTCATACGATGTTTTCTCTCTCAGGATCATGCTTAAAAGCTTTAACATATCCGGCTCATCATCAACGATAAGTATTTTTTCTGCCATATCTTCCTCCTTTTTTCCCAATTCCGTCATTCCGGCCCGACAAGTCTGTGACTGATTAAGCGGGAACGGCGGACCAACGTATTTAACTATCTACTTTCAACTTTTTCACTATTAGCTGCCGGGAAAATTATTATGAAAGTAGTCCCTGTTTCCTCCGACTCTTCTTTTGTTTTTGTTTCAAAGGTTATCGTCCCTTCATGTTTGGTTACAATACCATACGAAACAGAGAGTCCGAGGCCCGTGCCTTTGCCGACCTCCTTTGTGGTGAATAATGGATCAAAAATTCTTTTCCTGTGTTCTTTTTTAATGCCATGCCCGGTATCGGTAATCCTGATTTCAACCTTACCATTATGCAACGCCTTTGTTGTGATGGTTAAAACCCCGCCGCCCTGCATGGCATGGATTGCATTATTTATGATATTAAAAAAAACCTGTTGTAATTCCCCGGAGTCCATTATAACCAAAGGCAAGCGATCCTGCAGATCCTGTTTCACGGAGATCTTGTTCAGAAGCAAAGTATTATTCATAACTGATAGTACAGTCTCTATATTCTTATTAACATCAACGACTTCTTCCCTGTGCTCCTTATGCCGCGCAAAATTCAAAAGGTTTTCGACAACTCTCTTGGCGTTGAGACCCTGTTTCTCTATGGTCTTCAAAAGATCATACTCCTGAGAATCAGGCGGGAACTTCTCTAGGAGCATATCTGTAAAACCGAGGATAATTCCAAGGGGGTTATTTATTTCGTGAGCAATGCCGGCAGCCAGTGTCCCCATAGATGCCAGTTTTTCCGTATAGTAACTATGCTCTTCCATTTTTCTCCTTTCGGTAATGTCCCTTGAGATACCCAGCACCGCATAAATATTCCCTGCTTCATCAAAAAGTCTTCTGAAATTAGTATTGAACCACAACTGACGTTCTCCGATAACAACCATGTGAGTTATCTGCCTGCTTTCCTTCGTGTCAAATACTTTTTGGATCATTAACAGGAGAACCTCGGCACTCGGCCATGAAAAGAGTTCCGAGAGATTGTGTCCTATGATATCTTCTTCGTTCTTATTAAAAATATCAGCTCCGTATTTATTTATCGATAAAAGGTTACCCTTATAATCTACCGTGAAAATAAGGTCTTCTGCATTTTCCACAAGGGATTTGTACCGCTGCTCGGATTTCCTCAGCTCTACCGTTTTCTTTGTGACTTCCTGTTCCAATGTATTTGACCAGCTGAGTATCATGAAATTGATGAAGAGACCACCGAATAAAATGACGAAGATGATGATCACCTGGAGAGAAAACTGCCTGATATTAATGGAATGGATTGCTCCTTCTACTTCGCTGATAGGTGCAACTACAGCCACAGACCAAATGCGCTTGGAATCTTTATCGTCGAGCCTGATAGGCGTATAGGCGATTAATTTCTTTATTTCTCCCTCAATTCCCCTGTGCCAGCCGGAGATATACCAGCTTGTTCCCTCTGCACCCTTCAGCATCTTCTCTTTCTGAATCTCGTTGATTCTCGCAAAAGAAATTGTAGGTTTTTTCCCTTTCCGTGCTTCAAAGGCATTTTGCCCGATAAAGGCTTGTTCCTGATGGTAAAGGAAGGTACCGTCCTCGTCTATGACCCAAGCATATCCTGTCTTCCCGGAACGTATCTCTTTTATCACGTTTTCTATTAATTTATTTGCATCTACGACGAATACTAAGACACCGGAAAATTTATTCAGCGCTACGGGATGTGACTCATCTACAGAAACCTGCCAGGCGGGTATGATCATTTTCATTATGGTTCTATGCTGTTGATCGCTGCTGGGTATATTGGGGATATCCATGAACATTATACTGCCTTTATTTTCTTCCTTTCTCGCCCATTCGAGGTAATGCATGTCTTCAGTGCTTGGTTTTTCAGAAACACATTTGTGCTTTTCCGATACACAATAAGTCTTTTGCATTCTATTTTCGGTAAACCGTATTTCCAACGTGCCTTCGTGCCTAATGCTGGAGAAAGTTATTTCCATCCTGTTCCCCATGGAGGGTAGCTCGGCGTATTGTATGGACGGGGATAAACTTAAGAGTTGCAATTCCCTCTTAAGTGCATTCAGGCTGTTTTCTATCTGACGGGCTGCATGCCGTGCCAGGACTAATTGCTGCTGGTTGAAGTCCTCGGTGACAATCTCTTTTATCTTCCTGAAAGACATCCATCCGAGTATAAGCACGGTGCCTAAAAGAAGGGTCATCATGATACCGACAAAGGCCTTAAAGTACCTGATATTGAAGGGATGATATCTTTCCATCAGGGAGATTAACAGAGGCCTGAGGTTGAAAAACGAGAAAATTTTTTCCATCAATTTTTCACCCTTTTAAAGAACTATGATTTGTACGATAACAAATTCCTGCATGAAAAGTTAAGGGGCACGGCGGTCAGCAATCTCTATTTCAGACGCCACTGGTCTGCACCTTGAACAGCATCAGTTATCTGAACGCGCACACCAGCCCGGAAATAGGAAAACCGGTTTCGAAACAGATACCGCAGAAAAATGTCTCAAAGGGTTCAAGGCGTTTCTTCCCGCATGTGATCTTCTTGCTTTTTGTACTTCCATCGCTAAAAGACGCCGTAACTTCGATATCCGTAGAATATACTGCCTGCCAGAAATTATTTCTGAAAGTCATATCTGCACACCGGTAGGTCTCTGTTGTATATTTCCTGTAGGGGATGCCGTCTTTCCAATCGGTGACAATCACATTCTGCTCTTTCTGATACATATCCGCCTTGAGTATCTCACAATCATCCGCAAAAGCAGGATAAACAAACAGAAAAAGACATTGGATTATTATCAACACGGCGGTGATATCAAGTATTGCTGCTTTGCTATACGCAATAGAACGGTTTATATTCACAGTCACACGCGCCGGACTGGGGAAGCGGCATAATTTAGAAAATCTCCCCTCACCCCTCTTTGCCAAAGAGGGGAATTATTCCTCCCTTTGGCAAAGGGAGGATAGGAAGGATTTTACAAATCAATGTTGTCATTATTGTGAAATTGTTATTATGCATTTTTGATAGCTATAGATTCCAGTATGTCAGCAACATCCTCACATTTATCAGATGCGTTCTCAAGATGTTCATATATCTCTTTCCATTTAATAACAAGGACCGGGTCTTTTACTTCATCAAACAAACGTCCGAGTGCGTCTCTAAACTCTCTGTCCAATTTGTTTTCGAATTTATTGATCTCAATGCAGTATTCCTGCATTTGGGGGTAATTCTTTTCTTTCAATTTCTTTATTGCCTTATGTACTAATTCCACAGTCGTGAGGAGCTCTTTTGACATGCTGATCGCCTCTTTCGTGGCTTCTTTCATTTTAAATACAGCAAGTCTTTCGGCTGTACCCCAGATAAAGTCAAGAATATCATCTAAAGTTGATGCCAGAGCATGGATATCTTCCCTGTCGATGGGGGCAATTACGGTCTTATGCAGTTTCTTAAGGATATCATGAGTTAACAGATCTCCATCCTCTTCTAATTCATGTACCTCCTTGGCCCAGTTATCCAGGTTGGAAAAGTGTTCCATAGCGGCAACCAGGACCGCGGCTGCGCGTGAGATGTTCGCCGCTGCCTTATCAAATAAATCATAAAAGCCTCGATCTTTTGAGAATACTCTCATTTATTGCCGTCCTTGTACTTTACCCTAATCTGATAAGCAATACTTGCATGGTCAGAGGCAAGGGCGCCGATATTTCCATTGCATAGAAGTTTTCCCTTTTCGGACTTCTTATGGTCTTTAATCATGCCGGTGATCACTGAAGTCAGATCAAAGCCTCCGTCAACACAGCCTTTTATCATGCAATTCATATTAAAATAAGCAGACTGTGAGGGCCAGAAATTAACGGTGCGAAACATCAGAATTGGATTTACTGCGTTCTGATAATATGTCATACGAACTACTATGTCTGAAACTCCGGGAAAGCATTCAGAAACTAAACCGGCAGCGAGTCTGCGCTGTTTGTTCAGTTCTATTTTTTCCAGATAATTCTGTCTGTGTGCCATTCTACCTCAAAACAGGGAAGTCCCACCTAAGAGAGAGGTGGGACAACCCGTCTGATTATTGTTTAGTTACATTGATTGCCTTGAGACCTTTGGGGCCATTTTCGACATCGAAATTTACCAGATCACCCTCGGCAAGGGACTTAAATCCTTCGCCCTGGATGGACGCATAGTGGACAAATACGTCACTGCCGTCTTCTCTTGTGATAAAGCCGAAACCCTTGGACTCGTTAAACCACTTTACTGTTCCTTCAGCCATCTTTTTTACCTCCTCATATAAACTAAAATCTCAGAACGACCAATAAAAAAGGCCACAAAGCTAAAAGTCTTTGTGACCTTAATAATACAAAAACCTCTGAAACTTCACTATTATAATGACATATATTACAACAGAAGTCAACGAGGACTAATCCCCGTCAGAATTAGGATCGCGTTCAGAACTCCGGATGTGCAGAAAGCGGTTTGCTATTGCAGGGCGATAGGTGTGCAAATGCCGTACTTCTTCATCTTGTAGCCGATCTGCCTCGGTGTCAGGCCGATCATTCTTGCCGCCTTTGCCTGGATCCAGCCGGTCTTTTCGAGTGCGTCGAGAATGCTTGACTTCTCTATGTCCTCAATTCCGGCTCTTAATGATTCCTTCTGAAGGATCTCTTCACCCGAAGGTAATTTCAGGTTTATCGGAAGGTCAGAAGGCTTAATGATGTCACCGCCCGACATTACCACAAGCCTTTCCATGGTATTCTCGAGTTCCCTGACATTGCCCGGCCAGCTGTAATCTACAAGTATCCTGAGCGAGTCCGGTGATAATGATATATCCTTTTTATTTTCCCCGTTGTACCTTCCGAGGAAAAATTCGACCAGGAGAGGAATATCTTCTTTTCTCTCCCTGAGCGGCGGCATGAATATCGGTACAACATTCAGTCTGTAAAATAAGTCCTCCCTGAATTTTCCTTTTGAGACGAGTTCTTCAAGATTTCTGCTCGTCGCAGCAATAAGTCTTACGTCAACCTTTGTTGTTTTCTCCCCTCCGACACGCTCGAACTCTCTTTCCTGCAGCACACGCAATATCTTCGGCTGGAGATTAATCGGAAGATCGCCGACCTCATCAAGGAGGATCGTCCCCCCGTGGGCGAGTTCAAATCTACCTTTCCTTGCCGTTATCGCACCCGTGAATGAACCTTTCTCATGCCCGAAGAGTTCCGATTCGAGCAGTCCTTCAGGGATCGAGGCACAATTGAATTTCACAAAGGGCTCCTTCGCCCTCGGACTCATATAATGAACAGCCTTCGCGATCAACTCCTTCCCCGTCCCGCTCTCTCCGTACAGTATGACGGTCGCTTTTGAATCGGCCACGCGATATACGGCTTCGAAAACCTCTTGCATCTTATCCGATGTGCCGATGATATTCGGAAGACTGTATTTGCCTTTCAACTGCAGCTTCAGGTTTTCTCTTTCCTTTTCGGTTTCCTTGAAGTTTTTCCACAGGATTACGTACTGAGCAATAATGGATGCGATTATTTCCAAGACCCTGATGTCTTCATCGACGGTAATAGTGCTGTCTTTAAAAATTCTGTCAGCGCTTAAGACACCGATGGATTCGGCCTTGAACGTAATAGGGACGCACAGAAATGAAATCCCGGTCTTTCTGATCCGGGAACCTGTCTTGTTTAGAAACAGGGGCTCTTCTCCGACATTGGGGATAACCAGAGGAGAACCCTTTTCCAGGACCCTCCCGACAATACCTTCGCCTATCCTGTATTTCCCCCTGTCGATCTGCTCTTTCGTGAGACCATGGGCGGCAACAATCTTCAGTTCCCTGGTGCCCTGATCGAGGAGAAATACTGACCCCCGCTCCATTTCAAGGAAATCAGCGATCGCACGCATAGTCCGGGATAGGTTCCTCTCCAGGTCGAAGGAAGAGTTCAGGACTTTGCTTACTTCGAGAAGGGCCGAAAGAATGCGATTTTCTCTTGCGAGTGTCTGGGTCATCATCTAAATACTTTCCACCATCTCCCATACGCCGCAAGGGCAGACTCCCGCGCAGAAGCCGCAGCCGATGCACTTGTCGTCATCAACGACATATTCGTATGATCCGTCTTCATGCTCGACCCTGCTGATTGCCCCCCAGTAGCATGTGGTTTCACACATGTGGCAGTCACGGCATGTCGCGCATGACATACATTTATTCGCTTCCTGCTCCGGCGTGAAGTCACCCCTGCAGGCGTCATAATATTCTGTTTTAATGCGCTCGTAGGCAATAACCTGTTGAATCTCCGGCCATCGTGGCGCATGCATAAGCTGATAATGAATAGTTTCCGCAGCTATCCTTCCCTGACCGATCGCATGCGTTACAAGGCCTAATCTTGTCGCATCGCCAATGGCAAAAACTTTTACATCCGAGGTCTGTCCGATGTTATTCACTGCTATCCAACCGCGTTCTGTGTGGATGGAGGGCGGAAGGAAGTCCAGTATCGGAACATCTCCAACGGACATGACTACGAGATCTGCATCAAGTGACGAGCCGTCCTTAAAGTAAAGCCTTTTCTCATCATTGTCATATCTCTCTGTAAATTTCGGCCATACGATCTGGGTGCCTTTCGCAACGGCGGTTTCCATCTCCTTGCCGAAAGCCGCAGGCTTCTGGATGTCCACGGCTATGACAGATTCGGCGCCGCAATTGTAAGCCTGTGAGGCGACATCCATTCCGACATTTCCTGCACCTATAATGACAATCTTCTTCCCGTTGAGATCGGGCAGGTCTCCGATATTAATACCCTTGAGAAAATCATATGCAGACACGATGTGCTCTGAACCAGGGAAAGGAAATATCCTCGGTTTATGCGCTCCGCAGGCGACAACAACAATCTCATGCTCCTTATAGATCTCCTCGAATCTTTTCTGGTCCGTCTTCGCGTTGAGGTGAACGGTAACACCTATTTCCCTGAATCGTGAGAGCTCTTTCTGAAGTATTTCCTGTGGCAGTCGTTCTCTCGGAATGCAGAGCTCGAGCTTTCCCCCGAGCTTATCGGTGGCTTCATAAAGGTCAACGGTGTGGCCCTTTAAACCAAGCTGCCAGGCGGAGCTCAGCCCTGCGGGGCCTCCGCCGATGACTGCTATCGAATGTCCCGTAGGAGCAGCCTTCTTCGGCGCAGGCAGATCAAGGGCAAGTCTTCCCAGCCTGTCTATACTCAGAGGTTTGTCGATCTGACCCCTTGTGCAGCTCTGCATACAGAGGTTCGGGCAGATCTGCCCGCATACTGTTGCAGGCAGAGGACTATACTGCAATACCAGTTCCAGAGCCTCATGGAGCTTGCCCTGTCTGATAAGTGATGCCCTCTTGTGGGAAGGGATATGAGTCGGGCAGTTATATGCGCACGGCGGTAAATATTTTTCGTTCGCCCAGACGGGCTTGTTGCGTCTTTCCTGCCCGGTCGTTATATAAGGTAATATGGTAAGCTCGTGATTCATATAGGGTGAGAAAATGCCTCCCTGTCCGACCTCTTTTTCCCAGAAATTCTTTCTGAAATCTGAGGTCGACATCTTCAGCCATCTCCTCTCCCTTTTTTCCTGGGGAGTGTATGCGATGAATTTTTTCCACTCATCCGACGAGCGGGTAAGTTCGTCGTAGTATGACGTTCTGTCAATGGCTTCAAGATAGGGTTTCATATTCGTCCTGAGCCATTCCCAGTCCTGCGGCGTAAGGTCAACGAGATTTACGTCCCTCTCGCTGTATTCCCGGATCGGACCTCTGAAGTATATTGTTCCGCCTACCATTCCGACACACGGCCGGTATCCGAGGATGTTTTTTGGGTTCCTTGGATTGATACCGCAAACCACTGCTATGCCGCCGGCCTTGAATTCTGCAAAGGAGTCTCCCACGTTTCTGAAGTACCATGACTGCGGTGGATCGAATCGCGGATTATGCTTTGTCATTGTATCGCATCGGGCACCGCCGCTGCCCTGGACGTAAAGGGTTCCCTGTGCTGCGGCGTTGAAAGCACCATTTGTGACATCGCCCAAAACCGTTATCTTTGCACCGCAATTGATCCAGCCGACATCATCGGAGACGCTCCCCTTTACGACAATCTCGGTCCCCGTCATACCCATGCTTCCGAGCCGCTGTCCGGCAGGTCCTTCGACGATTATTTTTACCGTCTCGTCCCCCGGCCAGATTCTACCGCCGATGCCGTGCTGTCCATCGGCAAAGATATGCAGTTCCTTTGCACCCTCTTTCGCGGCCTGCTGTATCTGCTCCTCAAGTATCCGTGAAGGGACCCTTTCTCCCTTTACGATGCCGTGAATGGTGACGATACTCTGTTTTGAATTTTGAATTTTGAATTTTGAATTTTCTTTCTTCTTAGCACGCATAACTTATTTCCAATCTGTCTGCCATAGCTTTATCGTCGATACTCAAGCCGTCAGACATACCAATCGGTAATTCTGTGCTTCTTCCCATGGGAGCGAATATCTTCTTCAGCTCCACGTTTGCGGCCTTGAAGACCTCTACCACACGCTCGGCGACCTTATCGGAATCGAGTCTCCTGTATAACTTCGGATCTTGTGTGGTTATTCCCCTCGGACATTTGCCAGTGTTGCAAAGGTTGCAGCGGTTGTATTCGTCGCCGAAGCAATTCGCTGTTGCCTGCATTACATATTTACCGACAGAAACTACCGATGCGCCGAGCATGATAAGGGCCGCGGCGTTTGCCGCTAAATTGCCTTTTTTTGCAACACCGCCCGCAGCAATGAGAGGCAGCTCGTTCTGCTTTCCCTGTCTTACGAGATCGAGATAGCACTCCCTGATATTCGATGCGATAGGATGTCCCATCTTATCCATCGAGACATTATAGGCAGCACCTGTACCCCCGTCTTCACCATCAATCGAAAGGGCTGCAGCATAAGGGTTCCGCGCAAGATTGTTCAACACGGCCCGTGCGGTCTTTGTCCCCGAAATCTTCGGATAGACCGGTACCCTGAATCCCCAGGCCATGGACATGGACTGGATCATCTTTGCTACCGCCTCTTCGATAGAGTATTTCGTCTGATGTGTCGGTGGGGATGCGAGGTCAACAAACTGGGGCACTCCGCGGATACTGGCGATTAGCTTCAGGACTTTCTGAGCCATTAACAGACCGCCGTCACCGGGCTTTGCACCCTGACCGTACTTAATTTCTATCGCAGCGGGGTCTTCCACCATATGGGGAATGGCATGGACGATCTCATCCCATCCAAAATACCCTGAAGCGATCTGGATAATAAAATATTTCAAATATTTCGATCTTAATAGTCTCGGCGGCACACCGCCTTCACCGGTAGCCATTACGACCGGAAGTCCCTCCACCTCATTGAGGTATGAGACTCCCATGGCAAGACCTTCCCACATGGGTGGTGAGAGCGCTCCGACCGACATACTTCCGATCATGATCGGGAAGATCTCCCGTACAGGCGGAATAAATTTACCATTGTCGCTGTCAACTGCAAGCCTGCCGTTTATCCTCTTCAGCGGCAGGGCATCTGCAGGTAATATCCTCCCCAGGAGTGTCCTGACGCGGAATTCATGTCTTCCGGCATCCAGCGCAGGGTCTGTGAGCATTGAAATCCTGGTAAATTTCAGTCTGTCAAGGGTCGATATGGCGGGATCGTTTCTCCTGCCGCCTCTTTTGTATCCTTCCCCGCCCCTGTTTTTAAAATGCAGAAATTTATTCTGAGGATTGTACTCAGGCTCTATCGCTTCGTTGGGACATACAAGGGTACAGGTTCCACACCCCGTGCAATACCTGTCAATGTCCGTTACCTGCTCTACTATGTGGACGATCCGCTTCACCGCCGTCGGTGTTGGTACAGGCCCCTCGGAAAGGACAACCCTCTGAACCTTTACCGTCGGTTCAATCGCCTTAACCGGGCATACCGCGGTGCATCTGCCGCACCGCTTGCACCTGTCATCCCTCCAGCGGATTATATAGGGGAACTCTTTAAGGGAGAGTTGATGATTATGGTCTAATTTTGCAGCTGGTTCCATACCATTACCTCCTCTGCATGAGGTTTCACGATTACCATGTCATATTTCATCGGGAAGATATCCGCTGATTTGTTTCTCCCGGGAATGGCACTGTCAAGTCCGCATTCCTCGGACATTAATGCGTATTTGCCCGTAACGCCACCGACAACCCCGGGTCTCAGCTTCTTGGAATCGTGCACCATAAAACATGTCCCGTTAGGGGTAAATCCTATAACCATATTCGGTCCGTCTATGCACAAAGGCCTTAACGAATGTTTAATGAGTCTCAGTGCGTCTCTGTCCTCCCTTAGCTCAATTTCCGCTTCTTTCAGTGGCGTAATGACATCCTTATAGTAGGTTAAGGGAAACCCGAGTTGCCTGACCGTATAATGGAGAATATGCGTAAACACTTCGCTGTCGCTGTTATAGCCGATATAACCGGGCACCCCCCTGCTCATTAAGAATTCCCTAATCGGTACAAATGCGGTATTCTCCCCGTTCGTCATGGAGCTATAACCCTGAATGAAGAACGGATGACATGCGTATAAATATATTTGATAGTTCGTGTTCTGACGTCCCTGGGCGAATACGACTTTCGCTTTTATGTCAGCCTTGTCGAGTCCGAAGAAATCTGCCACCTGGAGAGGGTCGCCGACCTCCTTCAGTGTAAGGACGTCAGGGTAGAATGAGAAAACAAAGATCGACCCGTCAGGTTCGCCTATCTTTCTCAAAGCAAGACGCATGTTCATCAGGAGGTCTTCCTTTTCCTTTATCGCCTTGTGTTTATAAGAAGCGGGATAGTCATATACCCTTGCGAAATAGTGCTCGCGGGGTGTCATTCCTTTCACGGGTTTTATCTTCGGTGCCCAGATCTCCTTGAGTTTAAACCCTGCCTTGTCCATGAATTCATCGAGAATCTTGGCCCCGGTTTTCGAACATATCCCCGAAAGGATCGGATAGCCCTTCATGTTCTCGAATTCACCGCCGAGGTCTTTCATCGTCAGGCCGAGTCCTGAACCGTCATGACCTTCCTTCATCGTCTCAAGGGCGGTGATATTTTCCATGGGGGAAAAATATTCTTTTGATGAAATCGCAGCCAGTCTGCACATTGTGTTAACCTCAAAATGTCGATTTAAACGGCATACGGTTACCGTATGATTATATTTAAAATTCCAAGGAACAATTTTGTCAAGTAAAAAACAATTTTGTAGGATATAAATAATTCTTATGAAGCAAATTCCCCTTAGGAGAGAGGGGAATAAAGGGGGTTGTTAAGCCTCCGATGAAGAGGAAAGCAAGACACAGCCGCCTCCGTCCCCTTTATTAAGGGGGAATCTTTCAATAACTTCACGCCGTTTCCCGTGTTTAGCGGGGACTTATGGGTAACGCTCAGCTCTCAAGATGGGAAAAGAGGTCTCCCGAAACTAAGGGATGACTTGTCCTTTGATGCCGATCCTAATTTTTTTTACTGGAATATTTTTACCGCCCTTTTTCACAGCCTCCTCGACCAATCTCACCAGTCCCGTACAGCAGGGGACCTCCATATAGGCGATTTTTATGGATTTGATATCGTTTCCGCTGAGTATTGCTGCAAGTTTTTCCTTATATGCAGGTGCATTGTCAAGCTTGGGGCAGCCGACCGCCAGTGTGTACCCCTTTATAAAATCATTGTGAAACCCGGAGTATGCATACGCGCAGCAATCAGCAGCCACCAGCAGGTCCGCCTCGTGATAATACGGCGCCTTTAATGGAAGAAGCTGTATCTGGACAGGCCAGTTTCTGAGCCGGGGCTCTGATTTTTCAGGGCTGAACGCAGCCAAGGATGCCATCCTGTTGATCGCCTGGCTCATACTCCCGGGACAGCCGCACGGCATAGGTTCATGGTCTTCTCTTGTCTCATGCTTTTTTTGCGCCTCTTCCATCTTCCAGACAGCTTCATTGCCTTTTGTCTTTAAGAGATAGTCTTTTGTCGCATCGATATCAAAGGGCTTTGATTCTTTCTCTTCTATCTTTAATGCACCTGTGGGACATTCTCCGATACAGTCACCGAACCCGTCACAGAAATCCTCTTTCACCAGCTTCGCCTTGCCCTCCAGAATCTGCAATGCGCCCTCCGAGCAGGCGCTCACACAATTGCCGCAGCCGTCACAGAGTTCCTCATTGATCGTGATTATTTTCCTTTTCATGGTAATCTCCCTTCATATTCTTAATTTTAGGATATATGAGATTCGGAATGGAGTCTTTGACTTAAGTCAAAGAAGTGAGAAATATTCCATCCCGCTTTGTCCCTCATTAAATAATCCTATATTGACAACGCTTTTGAAAGATTGATAAATTTAATCAATGAAACAATTATATTCTGCAGTTCTTGCTACTTCCTTAATCTTTATTCTTTCTGCAGCACCTTTGTTTGCTGTGACGGAAGAAGACCCATGCGAGTTACAGGGTATAATGGTCAGGAATACGACAATGCTTGACTTGTGGTATAAGAAAAAAGGCGGGGAATGTTCCATTTGGATACATGAACATCTTTTTACTATAAATACAGGAGACAGTATTGATATATTTTCAGACTTAAATTGTCAGACATTATATTGCAAGAACACCCCGGCTTACAAAGATTATAAGTCTTTTGATACCAATGGAAATTGCCGTGTCAGGATCCTTCCAGATTGTAACATTTCAGATATGTGATCTTCGTCGTCTGATTAAATCGCATATTTTTCATATTATTCTGAAAATATCCTCAATTTTTCCGGGTCAGGGATAATAATCGTATTATTTTTTTCCATAATGAGATTTCTCTGTTTGAGGAATGCCAATGCCCTTGAGAGCGTTTCGGGGATCGTTCCAAGGAGAGACGATAGTTCCTTTTTTGAATATTCAAGACGGCAAGTACTCACACCATTTTCGATGACGCTGTTTTCGAGCAAATAGCCCGCAAGTCTTGATTTGATATCCTTCAACGATAATTCCTCAATCTTTGAAACAAACTGCCTTAACCTCCTTGAATAGCCACTCATCATCTTCAAAGCCAACTCAGGATATCCCCTTATGAGGTTGATTATGCCTGCCCTTGAAACACGCACCAAAATTGAATCTATTAGGGCGGCGCAGGATGCAGGATACAACATGGAGTCGAATATAGCGGCCTCAGCGACGAGGTCTCCCGGCCCGTGGATATGTAAAGTATGCTCTTTACCGTCAGGCGAGAGCTTATAAATCTTAACCTTTCCCGAGACAACTATAAAGAAAGCGGCGGCATCGAGTCCTTCAGTAAATATCTGCTCTCCCTTCCGGACTTTCTTCAAAGATGCTGCAGGTAATAGCAGGTCTATCTCACTCCCGGTAAAGGAACTGAACAAGAAAGTGCTCAAAAGAAATCTCTGCATGTCCATAATACTCTTTGATATTATACGATCTCGACAGGCATTTACAGCTTTATTCTCGGCGTGAAAATATGGGGTTCAGGTTATAAAAGCCTGAACCCCGCAGGGGTCGAACCCGTTAACTTTTCAACAATTTCGCCATTATAAAAGTTAAAATATTGTCGGCAAGAAGTGATAGTCCGGAGAAAGAGTATGATGAATTTTGACGAGATAATCGCCCTGAGGAAGGCATTTTCATCCGTAAAAGACAGGCAGAAGAAGAATATCCCACCGGACTTTGATGAGAAGCTGAAAAGGCTGAAGGCTGTCAGGGAATCATCGGTCGGGAATGAAGAGCTTTTAAAACAGGCTATAAAAAAGTTAGAGAAGAATAGTATTAAGGTATTTAAAGCCACAGACAAAAATGATGCCTTAAATATGATTCTTCAGGAAACAGGCAGCGCAAAGCTTGCTGTCAAATCAAAGTCAAATGTAACCAAAGAGATTGAGCTCACTTCCGCATTACAATCGCATGGCATTGAGGTGATAGAAACAGATATCGGAGACAGGATATTACAGGTCCTACGGTGCAAGCCCTCTCATCCAACAGGACCCGTGGCACATCTTTCAGCAAAGGCAATTTCAGAAGGTCTTTCACAATTTTATGGGGAAAAAATAAGTGAAGAACCCGAAGAGATTGTCAGGTTTGTCAGAGATGAAATAAGGGGTTATATCGAAAAAGCTGACGTCGGGATAACCGGCGCGAATGCGATAACGGCGGAAGAGGGCTCGATAGTGCTGGCTCACAATGAAGGAAATATCTTTGAGGTTATTCGCAGGAAGAAGCAGATCGTAGTTACGGCAATTGACAAGGTGTATCCTTCAGTAGAAGATGCGCTCAATATGCTGAAGGTCATCTGTCTTAATGCAACAGGTTCTCTTATCCCCTCCTTTGTCGAGATCATCAGCGGAGTGAGCAAGACCGCAGACGTCGAAAAGAAATTTTTTAAGGGTGTCCACGCTCCAAAGGAAATAGTACTTATACTGCTTGACAACAAAAGGACAGAGATGATTGGAAAAGGGTTTAAAGAACTCCTTTACTGCATCGACTGCGGAAACTGTCTTTTGCACTGCCCCATGTATACCACGATC
>Ga0316628_100001770_pt1 | contig 15520 bp, 10 predicted proteins | sample OWC_Aug_M2_C1_D5_FD_207648 | JGI IMG/M metagenome (GOLD analysis project Ga0316628, IMG submission 207648) | Wetland soil microbial communities from Old Woman Creek delta, Ohio, United States - OWC_Aug_M2_C1_D5_C | ecosystem: Environmental > Terrestrial > Soil > Wetlands | place: USA: Ohio... | reverse complement strand
CGGGCCCGCGATGACGCGCGTGAGATCGAGCACGCGCACGCCCTCGAGCGGGAGACGCGACGCGCCGAGCGCGGGCGCCTCGCCGTACACGGTCGTCGCGACGAGCGGCTCGCCGGCCACGGCGGCCCCCTGCGGGTGCGCGGCCCACTCCGCCGCGGTTCGGAGGCGCGCGGCGCATCCGCCCGCGGACACGACGGCGCTCTCGAGGTCCTCGCTGCTCCAGGTCGCGACGGCGCGGGCCACGTCCGCGCGCGAGGGCGGAGCGCCGAGGGCGCGGAGCGCCGCGTCGCGGTGGTACGTGTAGTTCGTATGGACGCGGATCCAGCCATCCTTGGTGCGGTAGTCGCCCGCGAGCGGATCCCAGGCCGACGGCAGCGTCCAGCCGAGGGCCGCGAGGTGGTGCTCGCTCCGGAACGCCACGGACGCATGCGCCCGATCGAGGCGCGCTGCCGGCAACGACTGGCCCGTGCGCGACGCGTGGAGCTCGGCGACGGCGCAGGTCGCGGCGGCGATCGACGCGGTCGCCAGCTCGCTCACCTCGTACCGCGACGGAAGGCACCGCGTCGGCCCGGACAGCGCGATCGGCGGCCTCTCGCCGCCCCCGAGCTCCGTCCAGATCCGATCGAGCAGCGCTTCGTCGTTCATGACGAGATCTATACGGCGCGCCGCGCGCCCGTCGAGGCCCCGCCGCCCGGTGTCACGGGCACATGCCGATCTGGAGGGCCGCCGCACAAGTCCAGTTTCCTGGACTATCCTGGGCCAATGATGGCCCGCCTCTCGAACGGCCGCCGCTCGCACGAACGCCGCATGGTGGTGACACCCCCCACGCGGCCCGGTAATGTTGCGCGCCATGAAACGATCGGTCTCATTCGTCCTGTGTGCCCTGGCCGTGGTCGCGGTGGCGGCCTGCAAACCCTCGGTCGGCGGCTCCTGCACCGAGAACGCGAAGTCCTGCAACTCGCCGACGAGCCGCATGGCGTGCTCCGGCGGGCACTACGTCGAGGAGACCTGCAAGGGCCCGAACGGGTGCAAGGAGGTGAACGACAACGTCACCTGCGACTCGTCGCACGGTGACGTCGGCGACCCGTGCGCATCGGCGAACCAGTACGTGTGCAGCACCGACAACAAGCTTCGCCTGCGCTGCGACGACAACAAGCTCATCTTCGTCTCGCGCTGCGCGGGCATCGGGTGCACCAACGACGATCGCGGCGACGCGCACTGCGGCAACCCGTTCGCGAAGGAAGGCGACCCGTGCAAGGCCAAGAGCGAGAACGACATCTCGGCCGGCGCGTGCAGCGAGGACGGCAAGAGCGAGCTCGCCTGCAAGAACGGCAAGATGCTCCTCGCGCACGCCTGCCGCGGCGAGGAGGCGTGCTCCGCGCTCACGTCCGGCCCGGTGTGCGACCGCTCGACCGCGCTCGCCGGCGATCCGTGCGACCCGAACGACCCGGAGCTCTCGGTCGCGTGCGACACCACGGGCGAGAGCTTCATGGTCTGCAAGAACCACAAGTTCGTGCAGGGCCCGAAGTGCGGCGGCGAGAACAAGTGCGGCGTCGCCAAGTACGGCATCGACGGGCGTCGCCACTTCAAGGCCATGTGCGATCAGTCGCTCGCGAACATCGGCGACGACTGCGTCAAGGACGGCGGCCTGGCGTGCAGCGTCGACCTCAAGAGCCGCCTTGCGTGCCAGAACGGCAAGTTCGTGCTCGACAAGCCCTGCAAGGGCAAGGACGGCTGCCAGGTCCACGCGCCGGACGGATCTCCGTTCGCCTGCGCGGAGAAGTAGGGCGGCGCACTGCTCCAGCCCGGGTCGGCCCTCCTACACGTCGAGCGGCGAGAAGAGGTGCTCGATCTCCATCTCGCTCAGGCCGCGCTCGTGCTTCTCGTCGCCGAGCAGCGTGGATGAGAGCCAGCGCTTGCGCTGCTGGAGCTTGATGACGCGCTCCTCGACGCTGCCGGCGACGTACATGGAGTGCACGAACGTCGGCTTCGTCTGGCCGATGCGGTAGGCCCGGTCGGTGGCCTGAGCCTGCGAGGCCGGGTTCCACCACGGGTCGAAGTGGATCACGGTGTCGGCGGAGACGAGGTTGAGGCCCGTGCCGCCGGCCTTGAGGCTGATGAGGAAGACGTCGGCGTCGCCGCGCTCGAAGGCGTCCACCACGGCGCGGCGGTCGCGCGTCTGGCCGGTCAGCGTCAGGTAGTCGACGTCGCGCTGGCGGAGGCCCTCGGCGAGGAGCGCCAGCATGCTGGTGAACTGCGAGAAGACCAGGACGCGGTGGCCGGCGGGCAAGAGGCCGTCGATCATCTCGAAGAAGGCCTCCGTCTTCGCGCTCTCCTTCACGCCGCGCGCCGCGTCCATCGCGACCAGCCTCGGATCGCAGCAGACCTGCCGCAGCTTCATGAGCGCATCGAGGATGGTGATGGTCGAGGCCGCGAGGCCCTTCTGCCGGATCACCTTGCGCACGTCGCCGTGGGCGGCGACGCGGATGTGCTCGTACAGATCGCGCTGCTTGCCGCGGAGCTCGACGGGCCTCGCGAGCTCCGTCTTGGGCGGCAGATCCTTGGCCACCTCGCGCTTGGTGCGCCGCAGGATGTACGGCGCGATCTGCTCGCGCAGCGCGGCGAGCCGGTCCTCGTCGCCCTCGATCTCGATGGGCGCCTTGTAGATGCGCCGGAACGTGAGCTCGTCGCCGAGCAGCTCCGGGTCGAGGAAGCGCATCAGCGCCCAGAGCTCGCCGAGGTGGTTCTCGACGGGCGTCCCGGTCAGGCAGACGCGGTGCTCGGCGCGGATGGACGCGAGCGCCTGGAAGGCCTGCGTGCGGGTGTTCTTGATGGCCTGCGCCTCGTCGAGCACGAGCGCGTGGAACGCGTGCTTCGCGAGGCGCTCCTCGTCGCGCACGAGGATGGGGTACGTCGTGACGACCACGTCGGCCGACGCGATCCGGTCGTAGAGCGCGGCGCGCTTGTGGCCGTGGAGCGTGACGACGCGCAGGTGCGGCGCGAACTTCTCGATCTCGCGCGCCCAGTTGAACGCGAGGCTCGTGGGCGCCACGACGAGCGAAGGCGCCTGGGCGCGTCCGGACTGTCTCTCCGCGACGAGGTAGGCGATCGTCTGCAGCGTCTTGCCGAGGCCCATGTCGTCGGCGAGGATGCCGCCCACGCCCTCGTCGGCGAGGTGCGTGAGGAAGGCGACGCCCTCCTTCTGGTACGACCGCAGCTCGGCGCGCAGGCCCGGCGGCGCCTCGACCGGCGGCGGGCGCGTGGCGATGGCGCGGCCCCGCGCGAGCGCGCCGGCGGGGTCCTTCCAGCGGATGCGGGCGCCCTGCTTGCCGAACGCCTCGTCGAGGGCGGCGAGGCCGGGCGTTCGCTCGATTGGGAAGACGACGCGCCCCTTCGACTGGCGGACGCCCTGGTACAGCTCCACGACGACGCGGAGCAGCGCGCGCAGCCGCGCGGGGGCGATCGTCACGTGCTGCGTGTCCGAGAGGCGGAGCGCGAAGGACTGCGTGCGGCGCTCGAGCGCGCGAAGGTCGTCGCTCTCGCCGGCGTCGTCGAGGAGATCCATCACCAGGGGCAAGAGATCGACGTACCGGCCGTCGACCTCGACGCCGAGCTCGAGGCTGAACCAGCTCGCCTTGCCCTGGTCGTCTGCTCCGCGGCTGACGCCGCGAGGGTCCGGCTCCACGCTGGCGACCCACACCGGATCGCGCGCCACGACCTGGTAGGGGTAGGCGCGATCGATCTCGACGACGAAGCCGGCCGCTCGCAGCTGCGGGACGGCGTCGGTCGAGAACGCGCAGAGCGCGCTCGTGCCCTGATCGGGGCGGACGGCGTAGTCCGCGTCGCAGTCCGGCGGCAGCGCGACGTCGTCCAGGCACGCCAGCTCCACGGCGCCGGTGCGCTCGAGGATGCGGCGCGCCTCGCGCTCCGCGTCGTGCGCGCGCGCGACGACGGCCATGCCGGTCGCCGCGTGCCGGAAGAGGCGATCGCGATCGTCGTTCGCGCGGACGCGCGTGCCGCCGTAGTCGAACGAGAGCGCGACGAGCGCGACGGTCGCGTCGGCGTGCGTGACGCGGAGGCCCTCGGTGGAGGAGACGAGCGCGCGCTCGGCGAAGAGGCGAATGACCGGCGTGGGGACGATGGCCGCGTCGACGGAGCCGCCGCAGGCGGGACGTCGCAGACAAGAACTGTCGACCGCAGGCGTCGTCGAGTCGGACACGGTCCTTGCTTAGATCATGTTGTTGGCGCCGTGTCTAATTCTCGTGTGCTAGGCTTCGCGAACCCCATGCGTCCGCGGTCGGCGCTGCTTTCCTTTTCCCTGCTCGGGATCGCGGCCGCCTGCGGCTCGCCGGGCGACGTCGGCGACGCCGGCTCGGACGCTCCGTACGGGCACAAGTCGTTCGACGCGGGCGCCCCGATCGACGCCCCGGCGGAGGCCAAGACCCCGTGGAACCGGATGTCGCCGCACGCCGGCGAGGTGCTCGCGGCGCCGCACGTCTTCGCCATCTACGTCGGCACGCAGGGCGTCGACCTCTCGCCGAGCTACGACGCGTACCTGAGCTGGCTCGTCGGCTCGACGGACTACTGGTCGATCATGGCGCAGTACGGGGTCGGCTACGGCACCTTCGACGGGAGCGCCGTCATCGACACGGCCACGTTCTTCCCCGCGGGGACGGTGAACAGCGGCCTGGTCAACTGGTACACCCTCGACCAGCGCGTCTCGCAGATCATCCACTTCGCTCCGGGCGACGCCGGCGCACCCGACGCGGCGGACGACGCGGGCGACGCCTCGACCTCGACGGTGCCGCCCATCCCCAAGGCCGACGCCTACATCGTCTTCCTCCCGAACGGCGTGAACGTCGACCTCGGCCAGGAAGGTCAGACCTGCCAGGGCGTCGGCGGCTACCACAGCTACGACGGCCAGGAGCCGTACGCGATCATTCCTCCGTGTCGCCTCAAGATCACGATCTCGCACGAGATGGCGGAGATGGTCACCGATCCCGTCCCCGGCCAAGGCTGGTTCAGCGACCAGGATCTCAACAACGGCGGCGGCGAGATCGGTGACCTGTGCAACTGGCTCACTCACGCCAGCGGCAATCAGGTCAGCGCGCTCTGGTCGAACGAGGACGGCGACTGCGAGCCGCCGCTCTGATTCACTGGGCCACCCCGGGCTGAAGCCCGGGGCAGGCAAGGAACGAGCGATCGAGCTCACTCAAAGCCCGCCGTTGGCGGGCTCGCATCTCCTTGGTCCACTATTGGTGATTCAGACTTGTGTTGGGAGTCCGCCGAAGGCGGACTTGAGACGAGCCCGCCATGGCGGTCTTCGCCTGCCCCGGGCTTCAGCCCGGGGCGGCCCAAGCTCACTTCGGCGGGACGACGTTGCCGCCCTGACCCGACGCCTTCTGCGCCTCGGGGATCTTCTGGTCGGTGAGCTTCGGGTTCATGACCTCGAAGAACGCCTTGCGGGCCAGCTCGCCGAGAGGCGCGGGCTCGCTGCGGAGCGACATCAGCACGCCGCGCTCCTTCATGAACTTGAGGATGGCGATGGCGTCCTGCTGCTTCTTCGGGTCGCTGCCCTTGGCGTCGCGCATCAGCCGCACGCGGAACTGCACGCGCGTGATCGAGTGCGGGCCGTTGTCGAACTCGATGCCCGAGATGCCGCGCTCGAGGATCATGCGCGGCCAGTCCTGGAAGGCGTCGTTGACCTTCACGAATCGGCACGCGTCGGCGTTGGCGATCCAGCGCGCCACGTCGCCGCTCTCGTAGTTCTTGTCGCTCCAGTAACCGAAGCTGCGGTCGTAGAGCATCTTCAGGTCTTCCATCGCCTCGGGCGCGGAGCCGTTGTACTGGGCGAGGGCGCGCGCCGTGGTGTCGGGGTCGGCGCCGATGAGCAGCGCGAGCATCGCGTAGCTGCGCACGGCCGGGTCCTTCACCATGTCCATCAGCTTGGGCACGATGCTCGGGTCGACACCGCCGAAGCCGATGGCGCGCGCGGCCTGCGCGCTCACCTGCGGGTCCGCGGTGGCGCTGATCATGTCGACCAGGCCCGCCGACGCGGCCGCCACGGGCCGGTGGATCAGCGTCTCGAGGTAGCAGCCTCGGATCATCTGGCTCTTCGGGTCCGTCTTGTTGAAGTCGTGCACGCGCTTGACGAGGTCCTTCATCTGGTCGTCGTTCGCGACCCAGGACAGCGCGAAGCAGGCCTCGTAGCGGGCCTGCTCGTTGTTCATCGGCTCCTCGATGAACTTGGTCAGGATGGGGAATGCCTTGTCGTCGCCCCACTGCGCGTAGCCGTCGGAGGCGCCCACGCCGAGCGCGCGGATGCTCATGCCGAGGATGGCGAGGCCGCCCTGCTGCAGCGAGTCCATCGTCGCGTCGACCTTCGGCGGGCGGCGGTTGATCTGCTTGCCGAGGATGTCCCAGCCCTCCTTCTCCCAGCCGAGGTAGCGGAGCCCGCTCTGCGCGGTGGCGAAGCCCTCGGGCATCGGAGGCTGCTGGCCTTCCTTGGGCAGCGGGTCGCTCGGGTCGGCCCACTTGCGGAGCATCGGCTTGACCTTCTCCGAGTTGACCAGGACGAGGAAGCGCAGGCCGTTGGCGTGCGGCTGCGGGTGGCTGGTGATCCAGTGGAGCACCGCGTCCTCCGCCTGCGCGCGGATCTGGTCGGCCTTGTCGGGGTAGAGGACCGCCAGGTCGGCGAGCATGCGGGCCGAGATGACGCGCTCGTTGTCGTCGCGCGCCATCATCTGGATCTCTTCGCGATCGTCCTTGCCGTAGAGCTTGACGGGGTCCTGCTCCAGGCGCCACGCGAGCGTCGGCACGGCTCGAAGATCGCCGACCTCGGCGAGGCGCAGCGCGGCCTCGGTGCGCCAGTGCGGGTGCGGCGCCACGAGCGCCTGCTTCTCCAGCAGGTCGCCGCCGCGCGGGTCCTCCAGATCCTTGAGCATGTCGTAGATCTGCTTGGTCTGGAAGAACTCGTGGCCCTTCTGGACGCTGCGCAGCGCGAGCACGAGGCCCTGCGCGCCGACGCCGTCGCGGAGCGCCTCGAGGAACTTGCCTCGCGAGTCCTTGTCGGCCTTGTCGAGCGCGCCGAGGAGCGGGGCGATCGACTGCTCGTTGGCGATCTTGCCGAGGCCGACGGCGGCCTCGCGCGCGACCGCGACGTCCTTGTCCTGGACGAGGGTCGTCAGCGTGGCGGTCCACTTCGCGTCGCCCGTGCGCGACAGGATCGTCGCGATGAGCTGGCGCATCGCGTCGCTCGGGTCGGTCGCGTAGGTCGCGAGCTTGTCGAGCGACACCATCGCCGCGAGCGTGTCGGGATCGAACGACGGGTAGCCGTCGAGCCGCTGGATCGACGCCAGGTGGCCGAGGCGGTACTCGCCCAGCACGTCGTCGAACGCGCTCGGTTCCTTGAGGACCGCGAGCGCCCACGCGATGTGCGGCTTGTCGGTGCTGTCGGCCTCCTTCATCGCCTTGAGCAGCGCCGGCTTCGCGCTGTCCGCCATGGGCGAGCCGTACTCGCAGAGCGCCTGGGCCGCGCGCGCCCGGACCTTGTGCTCGGTCGCCGTGAGGCCGTGGTCGATGATCGTCTTGAGGCCGGCCTGGTCCTTGGACCACGCGAGGTAGGCGAAGGCGTCCTCCTGCAGGGGGATGACGTCGTCGCGGCCCGCCCAGACGCGCCACTTCGGCAGCTGGTCGGCCTTGGGGAGGACCGCGATCGCCTTCCGCTCGGCGGCGATCTGGTCGACCGTCATCTTTTCGCCCTCGCCTTTGGCGGCGAAGATCGCGAGCACCACCGCGCCGACCGCGAGGAGCAGGCCCACCACGATCATGATCGGCTTGACGGCGCCCTTCTTGAAGTTGCCTTCGTTCGGGTCGAACGAGCCGCCGCCGAAGCCGCCGTTGCCGCCGCCCGCCGGCATGCCGGGCACGCCGGGGTCACCGGGAAGGTCGCCGTCATCCGGCGGCCACTTGGCCGCTTGCAGGATGGGCATCTTGGACTTGCCTGACGACGGAGTGTGAAGCGGCTGCTCCAGCATGGATTCGACCTCTCTCGTGCGCGAAAACGCGTGCGGGACGGGACGAGACGATACCGCAATCGAGCCGGGGCAAGCGCAAAATCCTCGGCCATCGGCCGCGCTGCGTTATCCTCGGCCCATGCCGGACGCGCCCGCGACGGTCCTCGTCTCCGCCGCGATCGTCGTCGAGGGCGGGCGCGTGCTCCTCACGCAGCGCAAGCGCGGCACGCACCTCGAGGGGCTCTGGGAGTTCCCCGGCGGCAAGGTCGAGCCCGGCGAAGACCCCAAGGACGCCCTCGTCCGGGAGCTGCGCGAGGAGCTCGGCATCGAGGCTACGGTCGGTGACGTCGTCGAGGTGACCTTCCACCGCTACGCGGAGAAGTCCGTGCTGCTCCTGTTCTACGAGGCCTCGCGCACCGCCGCCTCGGCGGAGCCGCTCCCGCTCGACGTCGCGGCCCTCGAGTGGGCGGGGCCCGCCGAGCTCGACCCGTCGCGCTTCCCGCCGGCCGACGTCGCGGTCCTGCGCAAGGTGGCCGAGCGGCTCGCTCGCGGGTGAGGCTCGCGCGACGCGGTCAGCGCGCGGCGCCGCCGGCGGCGACGTAGTAGACGACCCCCGCGAGGACTGGATGGGTTTGCGCTGCGAGGCGAGCGCCGGACCGCCTCCGACTTTAACGCCGCGCGGCGTCCGCGGCTCACTTGCGCGACGCGCGGTCGCGGAACGCCTTGCGCGCCACGTCGATCGGCTCGCCGTGCACGAAATAGAGGCGCGACGCGGAGCCGATCGCCATCGTGCCCGCGAAGGCGACGGCGCCCGACACTGCCGAGCCCGCGCCGGGGAAGACGAACTTCACGATCGCGCGCGCGGCCTCGCGGAACGCGAACGCAGCGCCCACGTTGGCCCCGAGCGCGGAGAGGAACTCGGTCGCGCTCTTGGTGTCGAGCGGGCGGCCGCTGATGTACGCGATGCCGCTGACGAGGACGATCTGCGCCGACGTGATGGGCACCAGGTCCGCGACGGGGATGGGCACCAGGCCGATGCCCGCGCAGAGCGCGGCGGTGACGTAGGTGAGGTCCTGCGCGAGCTGGTCCTGGAGGGCGCGCACGCCCGAGACGCGCGCGAGCATGCCGCGGCCCTGCTCGGGGAGCTTGGCGAAGATCTCCTTGATGAGCTCCTCGATCGCCCAGCGATCGTCGGTGCGCAAGAGCCCGCCCTCGCGGAACGACATGTACGCCGAGACGGCCACCGTGGAGGCCAGGAGGCCGCGCAGCTTGTCGCGCTTGCGCACCTGCTCGTCGAGCGTGCGCTCCGCCAGGCGCACGTGCGCGAGCTTCTCGCCGTAGTCGGCGTGGGCGCGGTCGCGCAGCGGGACGTCGCGCGGCTCGAGCAGATCGCAGTGCGTGACGACGCCGAGGATGACCGGCGGCTTGCGGGTCGCGCGCTCGACGTTGCGCGCGATCTCCTCGAGCAGGTCGAGGTCCTTGTCGATCGCCGAGTCGACGTCCATCGCGCGCACGACGAAGAGGACGAGATCGGGCGGCATGCGATCGATCTCGGCGGCGATGGAGGCGAGCGGCGTCCTGGCCTCGTCGACCTCCGCGGGCGCGCCGCCCTCCTGCAGGCCGCGCGTGTCGAGGATGGAGATCGCGCCGCGATCGCTCTTGTGCTCGTACCACTTGCCGCGCCCGGTCTGCGCCTTGACGTGCCCGACCTCGGCGACCTTCTGCCCGAAGATGGCGTTGACGAGGCTCGACTTGCCGGAGCCGCGCCGGCCGACGAGCAGCAGCGCGGGAGGGCGGCTCTCGAGCAGCGTGGCGCGGAGGGTGGCGATGCGGCCCCGCAGCTCCTTGACGGTGCCGCTCGGCATCAGCTCCAGGAGTTGCTCGAGCCTGCGGATGGCTTCGGCGATGGGGGCGCGCGGATCGGACTCCACCCTCTCATCCTAACCCTCGGATCCCGGCGGCGCGACTGTGGCCGTCAGCTCTTCGGTAGCGGCTCGGGCAACGCCCTCGGGATCGAGGCCGCGTCCGCCGCGACATCGAGGTCGTCGAAGTGCGTGTACGGATCCTCGATCCACTTGCGGAGCACGCGCGACATGACCGACGCGTGGAAGCCGTCGATGATGCGGTGGTCGAACGTCGCGTTCACGGCCATGATCTTGCCGACGACAATCTTGCCGTCCTCGACCACCGGGCGCTCCTTGACTGCGCCGGTCGCCAGCAAAATCGGCACCTTCGAGTAGGGCACGAGCGGCACGTAGGCGACGTCCAGGCCGAGCGAGCCGATGTTGGTGATCATCAGCGAGCCGAACGGGTCGCTGGGGATGCCGGCCCAGCGAAGATCCAGGTTGAGCTCGTAGGAGAAGAACGAGAGCAGCTTGAGGAAGCGGTTGAGCGCGAAATAGGGAATCGACAGGAACGTGCCGCGCGTCTTCTCGAGCGCGGGGTCCTTGCGCTTGCGCACGAGATCGACCTTGCGCTCGAACTCGTCGCAGATCTCGACGAGGCTCATGTTCTGGACGTCGTACAGCGTGGCGCCGGACAGGTCGGCCTTGCCGAGCTGGTTCTTGCGGTCGCTCTCCGCGGCGGCGTTGCCGTCGCCCGACTCGGTCATCACGACCTGGAAGAAGACGCCGATGCGCTTGCGCAGGTAGATCCGGTTCCAGCGCAAGACGGCGTTCGCGTCGGGGCACTCGGTCATCACCATCGCCGCCGCCTTCGCCATGAGGTGGCTCACCGTGAGGCGCCGCCCGGTCCGCTTGCGGAAGTCGGCGATGTACTGCATCGCCTTGTCCATGCGCAGCTCGATCGTCCCGTAGACGGACGGGTCGTACGCCGTCTGCCACGTGCCGATGGCGATCTTGCGGAAGCTCGAGAGGTCGGTCTTCTTGACGAGGTCGAGGTTGGGCATCTCGCCGCCGAGTCTACGCCGACTCGCCGAGCACGAGCGCCGCGACTCGCGCACCCGTCTCGGGGGCGAGGAGGATGCCGTTTCGGTGGTGGCCCGTGGCCAGGAACAGGCCCGGCAGCGGAGACGCGCCGATGAGCGGCGCGTCGGCGAAGGGGCGGAAGCTCGCCCACGCGGGGCCGAGCTGCGCGTCGCCGAGCGAGGGGACGAGGGCGAGCGCCGTCCGGAGAATGCCGTGCACGCCGGCGGCGGTCACCTCGCGCCGGTAGCCGACCTGCTCCATCGTCGAGCCGCAGATGACGCGCCCGTCGCCGCGCGGCACGACGTAGCCGCCCGGCCCGAAGACGATCGCGCGCACGCGCGGCGGGCGCTCGTCGAGCTGAACGAGCTGCCCGCGCACGGGCTTCACCTCGGGGAGACCGGCCGGCAGGCCGGCGACGAGCGACGACCAGCTCCCCGCGGCGAGCACGGTCGCGTCCGCGCGCAGCTCGCCCGAGTCGAGCGCGACGCCGAGGCATCGGTCTCCCTCCGAGAGCAGCCCGCGCACCGTCACGCCGGTGCGGATCTCGACGCCCGGCCGGCGCGCGATCGCCGCGGCGAGCGCGCGCAGCAGCACGGGCGGCTCGACCTGCGCGTCGTCGGGGAAGTACGCGGCGGCGGTCACGCGCTCGCCCAGCATCGGCTCGATCTTCCGCGCGCCCGCGCCGTCGAGCAGCTCCGCGTTCATCCCCGCGCGCCGCTGCCAGCCGACCAGGCCCTCGAGCGGGCCCGTGGTCTCGCCGTCCAAGGCGACCTTGAGCACGCCGCAGCGCTTGTATCCTACATCGATTCCGGTCTCGGCCTTCAGCTCCGCGGCGAACGCCGGGTAGGCCGCGCGCGCGCGGCAGAGCATGTCGAAGTGCTCGCCCGGCTCGTGGCCCTCGATCTGGGCCCCGAGGATGCCGGCCGCGGCGCTCGACGCCTCGGCCCCCGGGAGCGCCCGCTCGACCACCACGACCTCGACGCCCGTGCGCCGCGACAGCGCGAACGCCGTCGCACACCCCATGATCCCTGCACCTACGACCGCGACGCGCACGGCCGGGACGATAGCGCCACGAAATCTCGCCGCGAGATCTTTTTCGCAGCCCGCTCGTACCCAGGCCATGCGTACCGCGCTGCTGGCCGCCATTTGCCTCGCCACCGCCACCCTCGCGCCCTCGGCGCTCGCCAGGGCGCCCGCTCCCGGGCAGCCCGCCGCCACGGCCGCCCCGCAGGTCGGGCCGACGCCGGGCTCGTGGGCGTCGCAGCTCCAGGAGCTCGCCGACCTCGTCCGACCGGCCGACGCGAGCTGCTCCGAGCACTGCTGGGTGCTCGAGCAAATGAAGCTCTCCGGGGCGCTCGACAAGGGCACGGTGATCTTCGAGGTGGAGGGCGAGCTGCTCGCCAAGGGGAGCTACGCCATCCCGCTGTTCGGGCCGGCCGACAAGGTGCGCGTCGACCACGTGACCGAGAACGGCGCCCGCGCGACCGTCGGCTTCGAGGACGGCCACTACTTCGTCCACACCTCCTCGAGCCACTTCGTCATCCGCGGGGACCTCACCGTCCCGGAGGACCGCACCCTCACCATCGTCGGTCCGTTGAACACGCTCGACGCGGATCTGAAGGGCGGTCGGCTCACCGAGGGCGCGCACCTCACGGCCGTCGCCAACGGCACCGTCCACTTCGACGCCGAGGGCGACGCGCCGCGCGCGCAGCCGCCGGTCTTCTCCATCGCCCGAGCGCTGCGCGTCGGCAAGACGATCGACTTCGAGTACAAGCTCACGGCCCGGTCCGGCACGGACCTCGGCGTCGTTCACCTGCCGCTGCGCTACGGCGAGCGCGTCGTCGACGTCGCGGGGTCGACCGGCTGGCGCGTCGAGAGCGAGGAGCTTCTGCTCCCCACCGTCGGCAAGAGCGCCGACGTCAGCGTCTCCGGCACGCTGTCGAACGTCGCCTCGTTCTCGCCCGATCCGCGCAGCCCGTTCGAGTGGTGGCTGCTCGAGAGCGACGCCGAGCACCGCGTCCTCGCGACCGGCGACGCCAAGCAGCACGACTCGAGCGAGTCGCCCATCGTGCGCCGGGAGCCGAACTCGCGCCTCTTCCTCGTCCAGCGCGGGCAGCACATCGACGTCACCGTGCAGACGCTGCAGAGCCTGGACGTCCTGGCGGCCACGGTGCGGAGCCACTCGCGCTTCCTGGTGCTGACGAGCGCGGGCGATCTCGTCGCGCAGGACACGCTCACCTACGACAACAACGGCCTCGATTACTTGTATTTTACACCCGACGGCAAGCCGCTCTACCTGGCCACCGACGGCGCCTCCGAGCGCGTCATGCACAAGGACGGCTCCGACGACCTGATGGTGCCGATGCGCACCGGCCAGCACACGATGGTGGTGCAGTCGCTGGGGCAGGTCTCCATGGGCTCGCTCTTCGGCCGGATCGCGCTCCCCGGCCCGCGCGTGCCGCTCGCGACGGGCAGCGAGGACCTCACGCTGGGGCTGCCTTCGTCGGTGCACCCCGTCCTCGTCACCGGTGGCGATCGGACGAGCTTCGCGCTCTCGATCGGCGACGGCGTCGCGCTGCTGTTGTCCGCGCTCGCCTCCGCCCTCGCGCTGCGAGGCTGGCGCAAGCGAGGGCTCGGCGCCGCGGCGATGTTCGGGCTCTGGTTCGTGAGCAAGCCCGTGTTCGCCGCAGCCCTCGGCGCGGGGGCGCTGCTCCTGGTGTGGCCGCTGTTGCGCCGCATGCGCAAACCGGTGCGCGTCGCCACCGGCGCGGTGGCCCTGCTCGCGCTGGTCGCGGTCGGCGCGCCGATGGTCGCGATGAAGAACGAGGCCATGGCGCCCACGTCGCCGAGCGTCGTCTCCGGGCTCGTCGACCACGACAAGGAGAAGAACGCCCAGGACGACGCGCTCGCGGAGCACAAGCCGATGGAGGCGCCCGCCCAGGGGATCGTGAACGCCGAGGTTCGGGTCGGCAACTTCGCCGCGCAGCTCGCGCAGGGTGGCGTCCTCGACGGCGTGCGGCCGGTGCAGCTCTCGATGCCGGGCTACGAGCGCTCCGCCTGGGCGTCGCGGCAGCTCGTGACCCCGACGCGGCCTTTCGCGCCGAGCATCTTCTACGTCACCGACGCAGCGCTCGCGATGCTCGCGCTCGCGTGGCTCGCGTGCGTCTCTGCGCTCGCCTGGTCGCACCGCGAGCAGCTCCGGGCGCTGCGCGAGCGCATCCGAGAGGCCCTCGCGGCCAAGCCGGAGCAGCCCGCGGCGCCCGCTCCGCCCCCCGCGCCGGAACCGACCGCCGCGGAGTGACGGAGCGCCACAAGCAAGTACTCGAACGAGGTCGAGCTGCGAGCTCGAGGCAAGGTCGTCCTGTTGCGCGGCCACGAGTCCGCCCAGGACTACGCGCAGACCTTCGAGCCCGCGACCGGCAAGCGCCTCGCATCGATCCTGCGGGGCCGCTAGGGCTCGCGCGGCCGGTTCGACCACCCCGTCAGAAGCGGCGCCGGCGGGAGCGCGCGAGCGAGTCGATCGAGACGGTGACGGCCGCGTCCAGCTGCGGCGACGAGCCGGCGATGTGGGCGCGACTGCGATGCGACTCGTGGAGCGTCTTGGGCGTGTGCATGGCGATGCCGACGGGCTCCGTGCTGCCGACCCCGTGCGCGAGCTCCGTCGCCCCGGCCGCGGCCAGGGTGCCACCGAGGACGGCGCTCGCGAGGACGAACAGGAGGCTCACCCCCGCGCGCCCGAACGCTTCGCTCACCCGGAATTCGGCGAGTCGCAGTCGCCTCGTCGGGGTCGCGCCCGTCACGTCCATGGTCCACGGCGGAGGCGGAGCCGACGGGGCCGCTTCGAACCGCGGCTCCGACGCCGCGAGCCTCCGCACCATCGACTCGGGGAGCGCGAGCACGAACTGGCGGGGCGAGAGCGCGTCGAGGTCCGGCCCGGAGAGACGAGTCGTGACCGCGTCGTCGCCGTACGAGCCGTCGTCGGGCATTCCAAATCGGGGGAGGTTGACCATCGGGGCCTCGCGCAGTTTCCTTGCAAGCTTGGCGCCCGTCCGACTCCGTCGATAACACTGAGCAATTCGGCGCCTCTGCGTCGGATCTGGATCCTTCGTGGACCAGCCGCGCGATCCACGAAGGCTCGCGCTCGGCGGTGAGGACGGAGCTCGCGCGAGGTGATGTACGATGACCGGGAGCACCGATGAAAATCGCGACGCGCGATTCGTGGGAGACGAAGCCGCTGCCCGGAGAGCGCGCGCGCATCGCGTACGAGCGATCGTTCGACGCCGCCGAGCACGCGCGAGTCGCGCGCGGGGTCGTGCCCGAGGAGATGGAAGACAAGTGGTTCGTCTTCTACGAGGCGCCCTGGTTGTGGTTTCACCGGAGCTGGACGGGGATCGCGATCTACGGTGTGCGGCTGCGGCCCGAGGGCGAAGGGAGCGTGGTCGAGGAGGCGTGGGTGAACCGCGCGCCCGAGCAGTACCGGGAGACGGACGACGCGCACGACGTCGCGCTCCTCTCGTTTCTCGTCGAGCGTCTCTTGCTCGGCCGCGACGTTCCGTTTCCCGTTCGCGGGGACGTGCC
>Ga0316628_100001769_pt1 | contig 15523 bp, 13 predicted proteins | sample OWC_Aug_M2_C1_D5_FD_207648 | JGI IMG/M metagenome (GOLD analysis project Ga0316628, IMG submission 207648) | Wetland soil microbial communities from Old Woman Creek delta, Ohio, United States - OWC_Aug_M2_C1_D5_C | ecosystem: Environmental > Terrestrial > Soil > Wetlands | place: USA: Ohio... | reverse complement strand
TGCTGGCGGTGGGCCTGAACACGTTCCCGTTGCGTCACGGTGAATACGGCTTCGGGGTTTTCCCGGAGGTGATTACCCTGCATCAACTGAACCGGCTGATGGACCCGACCGGGCCGACCGGGGGGAAAGTGGCGGTGAATGGCAGGCCGGTCCGCAGCGTGGGTTTCATGCACTGCGTGGGCAGCCTCCAGCGCAAGGGGATACACCGGCCGATGCGGGACGGCAAGATCAACGAGTATTGCAGCCGGATCTGCTGCACGACGACCATGCACACGGCCGCCGAGCTGAAGGAACGCTTCCCGAACCTGCACGTCTACGACTTCCACGAGGACATACGGACCTACGGGCGGCGGCACGAAGGTTACTACGACCAGGTGTGCCAGCAAGGGGTTTCCTTCATCCGCTTCGACCCGCTGCGGCCGCCGCGCGTGGAGCGTGACCCGCAGGGGGCGGCGCCGCTGGTGGTGCGAACGTACGACCGTCTGACGTCCGGGGAGGAGATCGAAGTGCCGCTGGACTTGCTGGTGCTGGCCACGGGGCTGGTAGCCCGCGACATGAGCAAGCTGGTGGACATGTACCGGGTCTCGGTGGGGGCGGACCGGTTCCTGATGGAGGTCCACCCCAAGCTGCGGCCCGTGGAACTGGCGGCCTCGGGGCTGTTCCTGGCGGGTTCGGTGCAGGGGCCGATGGACATCAGCGAATCGACGGCCGCGGCGGCGGCGGCGGCGGCCAAAGCGTCTTCGCTGATCACAACGGGCACTATCGAACTGGATCCTTTCGTGGCGTACGTACACGAGGAGCTGTGCAGCGGCTGCCGCGTGTGCCTGATGGTGTGCCCCTTCGCGGCGATCTCGCGGGATGAAGCCAAGGGAAAGGCGCAAGTCAACAAAGCGCTGTGCATCGGTTGCGGCACGTGCGTGGCAAACTGCCCTTCGAACGCCTTGCAGCAGTATGGCTTTGAGGACGCGCAGGTGAAAGCCGAACTGCTGGCGCTTCTGGGGGAACCGGCGGAGTTGGTGGCGGCGGGCTAGAGGCATGGTGAGCGTGGCAGGCCACCGAAAACGATGGCCTGCCCCACAGGTGGGGGCGGGCTAGGAGGAACCATGACGGAGACGGCGACGTCGGCAGGAAACGGACGGGCGAAGGTGGAAGCGTGGGAGCCGCGCATTGTGGGGTTTCTGTGCTTCTGGTGCTCCTACACAGGGGCCGACAGCGCGGGCACGGCGCGGATGAAGTACGCGCCCAACGTGGACATCATCAAGGTAATGTGTTCGGGGCGGATCGACCCCGAGCTGATCACCACGGCGTTCGCGCGCGGGGCCGACGGCGTGATGGTGCTGGGCTGCCACATCGGCGACTGTCACTACGTGTCGGGCAACCACAAGACGATGGTGCGGATGCCGCTTCTGCGGCGCATCCTGGAGGGCGCCGGCATCGAGCCGGGGCGGTTCCGGCACGAATGGGTGAGCGCGGCCGAGGGCGAAAAGTTCAGCAAGCTGGTGACGGAGATGACCGAACAGGTGCGGGCGCTGGGGCCGCTCGATTGGCCTGGGCTGATGCGGCGGCGCGGAGTGGGCCACGGTCAGGACTTACACCCGTGGCAGGGAGGGGAGGCATGAGCGGGAACGGGAAGCTGAAAGTCGGGATGTATTGGGCGTGCAGTTGCGGCGGGTGCGACATCTCCCTGCTCGAGATCGGCGCCCGGATACTCGACCTGATCCAGATCGCCGACGTGGCGTTCTGGCCCTGCGCGGCGGACTTCAAGTACGCGGACGTGGCGGGGTATCCCGATGGCTACCTGGATGTCTGCTTCTTCAACGGCGGGGTGCGGAACAGCGAGCAGGAGGAAGTAGCGCGGCTGTTGCGCCAGAAGAGCAAGACGCTGGTGGCTTACGGAACCTGCGCGGGCGACGGGGGCATCCCGGCGCTGGCCAACCTGGTGACGCCGGAGGCCATCTTCCAGGCCGCCTACCACGACAGTCCGTCCCTGGACAATGCCGCGGGGGTGGAGCCGCGGCCGGAGGTGGAGACTGCGGTCGGCACGCTGCACATCCCGCGTTTCTACCCGGGGGTGCTGCGGCTGCGGGACGTGGTGGAGGTGGACTACGAATTGCCGGGGTGCCCGCCGCAAGCGGACCGGGTGTGGGAGGCGATTCAGGCTGTGGCGAGCGGGGCAGTGCCGGCGCGGAACAGCGCGGTCCGCGTGGGCTGCACGGACAAGACGGTGTGCGACGAGTGCCCGCGGGAGAAGCGGCTCCTCAAGATCAAGCAGTTCCGCCGCCACCACCAGTTTCGGCCGGAGCCCGGCTGGTGCCTGCTGGAACAGGGCGTGTTGTGCATGGGGCCGGCGACGCGCGGCGGCTGCGGCGCGCTGTGCCTGAAGGCCGACATGCGGTGCGAAGGCTGCTACGGCGTGCCGGCGGGGGTGGAGGACCAGGGGGCGGCCATGATCGGCGCACTGGGCGGCCTGGTGGACGCCGCGACGGAGCAGCAGGCGCACGAGATGGTGGGGCAGATCGCCGATCCGGCGGGCAGCTTCTACCGCTTCACGATGGCGTCGAGCATGATGAAGGTCCGCCGGTAGACGGGGAGGAATGAGATGACGAACGCCACTACTTCTTCCGGGCAGGCCTACCGCCGGATCAGCATCGACCCGGTGACCAGGCTGGAGGGACACGGCAAGATCGACATCTTCCTGGACCAGGAAGGGAACGTCGCCGACTGCTACTTCCAGGTTCCGGAGCTGCGCGGGTTCGAGAAATTCTGCGAGGGCCGGCCCGTGGAGGCACTGCCGCGGATCACGCCGCGCATCTGCGGCGTCTGCCCCGAGGCGCACATGATGGCCAGCGCCAAGGCCTGCGACGCGGTCTACGGCGCGGACCTTCCGCTCACGGCGCGGCTGCTCAGGGAACTCCAGTACAACATCTTTTACGTCACCGACCACACCACGCACTTCTATGCGCTGGGAGGGCCGGACTTCGTGATGGGCCCGAAGAGCGATCCCACCACGCGGAACCTGATCGGGGTGATCGGCAAGGTCGGACTGGAGATCGCGGGCCAGGTGCTGAAGTGCCGCGCGTGGGGCCACGAGGCGGCGGCCATTTTCGGGGGCAAGCCGGTCAACCCCGTGAATGCGGTTCCCGGCGGGATGAGCAAGGGGCTGAACCGCTCCGAGCGCGAGCGGCTGGAGGAGATATGCCGCTTCATGGTCGAGTTCGGGAAACTGACGCTGAAGATCCTGCACGACGTGGTGCTGGCCAACCAGGAGTACCTGGACCTGATCTTGAACGGGCCCTACCGGCACGCGACCTACTCGATGGGGCTGGTGGACGAGCAGAACCGCGTGAACTTCTACGACGGACGGGTGCGCGTGGTGGATCCGGACGGGAAAGAACTGTGCCGTTACGCCCCTGCCGAGTACATGAACCACGTCGCCGAGCGGGTGGAACCCTGGAGCTACCTGAAGTTCCCGTACCTGAAGGCGGTGGGGTGGAAAGGCTTCGTGGACGGCAAAGACTCCGGCGTGTACCGGGCGACACCGCAATCGCGGCTGAACGTGGCTGACGGCATGAACAGTCCCATCGCGCAGGAAGCCTACGAAGAGTATTTCGAGACGCTCACCGGCGACCGCAGCGGGCGGAAGCCGGTACACCATACGCTGGCGATCCACTGGGCGCGCTGCGTGGAACTGATGAACGCGGCCGAGCACGCGCTGGAACTGGTGCAGCACCCCGAGATCACCCATCCGGAGAACTACCGGGTGGTCTGCGACAAGACGCCGAGCGAAGGAGTCGGCATTGTGGAGGCGCCGCGAGGGACCCTCACCCACCACTACGTGACCGACGAGAAGGGCATCGTGAAGAAAGCCAACCTGATCGTGGGCACGACCAACAACCACGCGGCGATCTGCATGTCGATCAAGCAGGCGGCCCAGGGTCTCATCCACAAGGGCGTGGAGGTGACCGAAGGGGTGCTGAACATGGTGGAGATGGCGTTTCGGGCCTATGACCCGTGCTTCGGCTGCGCCACGCACAGCCTGCCGGGCCAGATGCCGATGGTGGTGCGGGTTCGCGACTGGGATGGAACGGTGCTGGCGGAGGGAAGCCGGTAGGAGGAGGAAGGAAGAGAGCGCCATGGCGAAGATCAAGGAACGCTACGACGGGCTGGTGCTGGGTGGCGGGATCGCCGGTATGCAGGCGTCCCTGGACCTGGCGGGCCAGGGATACGACGTCCTGCTGGTGGAAAAGGAGCCCTCGATCGGCGGCGTCATGGTGGGCCTGAACAAGGTGTTCCCGACGCTGGATTGCAGCAGTTGCATCTGCACCCCGCGCATGGCCGAGACGGCGCACCACGAGCGGATCACCTTGCAGGCCTACACCGAGGTGGAAGAGATCCGGCGCGAGGGAGACGGCTTCCGGGTGAAGCTGATCAAGAAGCCCCGTTACGTGGTGGAAGAGGACTGCATCGGGTGCAGCAAGTGCGAACTGGCGTGCACCATACTGGCTCCGCATGAGTTCGACTACGGGCTGGGGGCGCGCGGCGGCATCTACATCCCGCACGGCAACGCCATCCCCCAGGTGGCGGTACTGGATCCCAACTATTGCATCTTCGATGGAGCCTGCGCCCGCGCCTGCCCGACCGATTGCATCGACTTCACGCAACTCCCCGAAGAGGTGAACGTAGAGGTGGGTGCGGTGATCATCGCCACGGGGCTGAAGGTCACCCCGATGAACGCCAAGAAGGAATACGGAGGCGGGAAGCACCTCAACGTCATGAATCCGCTGGCCATGGAGCGCGTCCAGAGCTCCAACGGCCCCTACGGCCATGTGCTGCGGCCCTCGGACGGCAAGATCGCCAAGTCCGTGGCCTACGTGCAGTGCGCGGGCAGCCGGGACAAATCCATCGGGGTGCCTTATTGCTCGCGTGTGTGCTGCATGTACGCGCTGAAGCAAGGCATCATGATCAAGCACCACCGGCACGAGACCGAGGTCACCATCTATCACATGGACATCCGGGCCTTCGGCAAGGGCTACGAGCAGTTCTACCGGCGCGCCATGGCGGAAGGCATCCGCGTGGTGAAGGCCAAGGTCGCCAGGATCACCGAGGAGGCGAACCAGGACCTCACGCTGCGGGTGGAGCTCATCGACGAAGGGGGGCGCGTAGCCGACATGCGTCACGACCTGGTGGTCCTCAGCCTGGGCACGATTCCGGGCTGGCGGCCCAACGGACGAGTTCCGGCGGAAACGGACGACGACGGGTTCTTCCGTATCCGGGAAGTAACAACCCGCCCGGCGAACAGCTCCAGGGACGGCATCTTCGTGGCCGGGGTGGCGACCGGTCCCAAGGACATCCCGGACGCGATTGTCGAAGCGGGCGCAGCGGCCATGGAGGCGGCCATGTACCTGGATCGTACGTGGAGCCGGCGGGCAGCGTTGGTGGGAGCCGGCGTGGAGGCTTAGGAGGACCGCGATGAGCGAAGCGAAACGAAACTGGCGCGAGGATGTCAAGGTGTTCCGAGAGCGCATGGGCGGCCTTACCGAGGAGAAGAAGGCCATGTCCAAGGACCAGCGGGACACGACGAAGGCGATCCAGGGAGCTCTCAAGGGCGGCCCTCGGACGGTGCCCGAGATCTCCGCCGAGACCAAGATCCCGAGCCACAAGGTCCTCTGGTACATCATGGCGATGAAGCGTTTCGGCAAGGTGGCCGAAGCCGGCCAGGCGGGCGACTACTTCCGCTACGAACTGAAGGAGGCGTCATCGTGAGTTATCGCGTCGATCCCAGCGTCACCGCGCAATTGGGCCACTACGGCGGCGAGACGGCCGTCAAGTGCTTCAACTGCGGCAATTGCACGGCCGCCTGCTCGCTCACCAACCAGGATTCTGTCTTTCCACGGCGTTACATCCGCTACATCCAGCTTGGCCTGAAGGACAGAATGCTCTCCAGCCTGGACCCGTGGATGTGTTTCTACTGCGGCGACTGCTCGGACACCTGCCCGCGCGAGGCGGAACCGGGCAAACTCATGATGGCCAGCCGCCGCTGGCTGATCAGCATGTACGACTGGACCGGTCTGAGCCGCCTCATGTACCGGCACGAGTGGTGGGAAGTGGCGATGCTCGGCCTGGTCGCCCTGCTTGTGCTGAGCTTGTTCACGCTGCCGGCGCAGTTCGGCTTCCGCCTGCTGGCCGAGCATCCCGAGGCTCGCCAGGGCGTGAACCTGCACTATTTCGCTCCGAAGGAGATTGTGCATTGGGGGGATCTTACGCTGGCTCTGTTGCTGGGCGTGTTGCTGCTGAGCAACGCCGCGCGCATGGTGTGGTACGTCCAGCGCCACGGGCCGCGGGCGCCTGTCGCATTCTTCCTGACCCAACTCAAGGAGTTCGTTGTTCAAGGCCTGACGCAAAAGCGATGGCGCGATTGCACCACCGACCTGAGCAAGCACTGGCTGCGGCACCTGCTGCTGGTGACGGCCTACGGGACGATGTTTACCCTCGTGGTGGTTTTCTTGTACTGGTTCCAGGTGGAAGATGCGTCGTTCCACTGGACCAGCCTGCTGGGCTACTACTCCACGCTGATCCTCATGGGGGCCACGCTGTGGATCATCCAGGACCGCAGGAAGAAGAAGGATCAGATCCACAAGCACAGCGATCTGGCGGACTGGCTATTCCCCATCCTTCTGTTCCTCACCAGCCTGTCGGGCATTCTGCTGCACCTTTCGCGCCTGATCAACCTGGCGATGCCGACTTATGTCCTCTACGTGGTTCACTTGATGATCGCGGTGCCTATGCTGGTGGTGGAGGTGCCATTCGGCAAGTGGTCCCACCTTCTCTACAGGCCGCTGGCCCAATACTTGTCGGCGGTACACCTCAAGGCTCGCGAGCGAGAAGCCAGCGTGCGCGCTCCGCAACCGGCAGTGGCGGCGTGAGCGCATAGGAGGAGTAATCCGCCGAAGGAGGCACAGCTTCCCGGTAGGCCGGCCGGAGCGCGGACGATTTCGGGGCTGGAGACCGTAGCCCCGCCTATCCCAATTCTTCCACGCTCTGCAAGATCTCCCGAGCCTCGGCTTCCCTCTCCCGCGGCACGCGAACGTTCCACCACCCGAGAAAATTCCCGCTCTCCTGGCGTGCGGCTGGATTCTGGTCCATGACGAAGAACGGTATTCCTGCTTCCTGCAGCAGGCTTTTCACCAGGCCGACTGCTATGGGATCTCCAAGGCAGGTTTGGATCAGGACGTTGAGGTCGCTCTCACCTGCCAGGTCCTGCGCCTCTGGCGGGAGACCGGGGGGAGCATCCGGTTCAGAAAGATAGTCTGCCAACGGCACGTGGCACTCGGGGCACTCGCTAGAGCGCTCGGGGTACTCCGCGCGGCATTGAGGGCAAAACATTGCGCCACTCCTTCCGGGGCGATGTTACCGAGGCCGGCGCCGGTGTGCCCCTTCGACTTAGTCTAGCGTCGCGTGCGCTCATTGGCTACTCGCCCGCCAACCGGATACAGCTTGCCTTGTCACGCCCCCCTCTGACCACACCCTGCCGATCCCGAACGTAGCGCCGGCGACTCGGAGATTGAGCATGGTTCCAGCCGCCGTCAGCGAGTCCGGATTCACTATCCAAGGCCTGCGGCCGGGAAAGCGTCAGCCCTGGACTTCGGAGTTTACCGCCTGAATCAGCGCCTTGAGATAGCCATAGCCGAACGCGAAGGACTGTAGGCCGCCCGCGTCGGCAGAGTGGCGCGGCATGTGATCGGGACAGATCGAACCGGCGAACTGCACATCACGGAGGACTCGCATGAGCTCGACAAGGTCCAGGTCGCCCTCATCCGGATACACTTCTTCGAAGTTGTTCAGGCCGCCACGGATGTTCCGCATGTGGATCTGGTGAAGCTTTCCCCGCTCCCCCAGGTAACGAACGACCGGCAGAATCTCCGCCTTTGGGTTCTTCAACCCCTCGGCTACCGTGCCCAGGCACACTTGAAATCCATTGTACGGGCTGTCCACAATCGCTTCGTACCGCTTGATTGCCTCAAACACCGACGGGGAATCCCAATTGTCAGCGCCTTGATAGCCCCACGGCAGACCCGGCGGATCGTACGGATGGCATGCCATTCTGACGTCGTGCTCTTTGGCTACGGGAGTCACTCTTTCGAGGAAATACCTGATTCGTTCCCAGTACTCTTCGGAGTCCACCCGGCCGGATTCTCCCACGGGCAGATCTTTCCAGTTCTCCTCAAGCCGGAACGCTTCGTAGGTCGAGTTGCCCCGCCCGGGCGTCTGCCGGTTTCGCCGAATCGGAATCACAGTCCAGTGATACGTGATGACCTTCACGCCCACTTTTGCAGCCTTCCGGATATTCCCGATGACCCTCGCCAGCTCCCGGTCGCGTGCTTCCCGGTTTCCAGCATTGATGTAGCCGGCGTCCATCCGTATCGCTTCCAGAGTGACGCCATACCGGTCGCAGTCGTCTTTCATCTTCTGCAGCTCATCGGCATTCCAGCCACCGTCCCCAGATCCTCTCCCGAGTTGTGCAGTGAGATGCCGGACGCCGTAGCGCAGGTTGTACTCCAGATTCTCCTTCGACGTGAAGCCTGGACCGGCTACGCTGTGGTAGTCGCCACCGACGTGCATCAGCGTATTCCTTCGCGGAGCGCGCGAACTCTGCGCCAGCGCGGTTCCCGGCGTCAAAGAACCGGCCATGCCGGCGGCCATCGCGCCCCGCAGTAGCTCTTGGCCGAACTCCCTCCGTTTCATGAACCTGACCTCCTTGTCTCGTCGGACTTATCCATCTTAACTGTGCTTGCGCCGCGGCGGGCCTGGCTCCAGCGGCCTGAGCGGCGGAGGCACTGACGCTTCGGATGTCTGAGATACCCTAGGGGGTGATGACGAAGGACCCCGGCCCGCAGAGTCTCATACTTAAGGACCTGGCGGCCAAGTTCCAGAAGTTGGAGCGGCGAGTGGACAAACATGCCACCGACGTCAAGGTGGCCTCCGAGATCATCCGCCAGCTTCTGGAGCCCGCGCCAGAGCCTCCGAAACGCACGATTGGCTTCCGGGTGGCACGGTAACATGCCTCCCGACTTGACCAGTGGACCCGTCGCCAAGCCGCCCCTGCCCTCGCGCACCGCCGTGTTGGGGATGGGCAACCCGGTGGTGTCCGACGACCGCGTGGGGCTGGCTGTGGCGGAGCAGTTGCGGAGGTTGCTCGCCGACGCGCCCATCGAGGGCGTTACCGTGCTCGAGAGCACGCGCGGCGGTTTCGAGCTGATCGACCTGCTCAGCGGTTTTTCCGACGCGGTGATCATCGACTGTCTCACACTACCCGAGCCCTCGCCCGGGCGGGTGCGGCGGCTCAGCCTGGATCGAGTGGCCGGCAGCGCGCGGCTGATCAATGCGCACGAGATCAGCATCACGCAGGCATTCCAACTCGCGGCGAAGATGGGGATCGAGATGCCGGACACTGTCGAGATCTTCGCCGTCGAGGGCGGGGATACGTCAACGATCTCCGAGGAAATGACGCCTGCCGTGGCTGCCGCGGTGGAGCCGCTGGCACGTGAGCTTCATGCGCTGATTGCGGCCAGGCAAGGCAGGACGGGAGTCCCACCGCACTAGGAGCGGTTTCTGCCCCACAAAGAATTGGGGCAAATCGTACGACCAAGCCGTAACGGCTGCGGTTTGTCTCAAAGCTGTGCTACCAGCGGAACCTGGCTACCAGTTGGCCGGTGCGGGCGGCGCCCACGCCGGCGGTGGTGTCGATGAGGCCGAACTCGCCCGCGAGGGCGTTCCCCGAGCTGGGGGCGGGCAGCACCAGCCGGTTGAAGACGTTGTAGAACTCCGCCCGAACCTCGAGGCTCACGCCCTCCCGGAGGCGAAAAACCCGGCCGAGGCTCATCTGCTCCTCGGGCGACCGCCTGCCCCGGTAGTCATTGAAGTACACGGCTGAAAGGCCCCACTGGCCGGGCGCCGGATCGGACCACGCGGCGGGGTTCAGCACCAGTTCGCGGTTGGGATCGATCCGGCCGTTGATATCAGTCAGGAACAACGGCCGCCCCTCCACGCGATTGGCATACGTTCCACGGAACAGCAACTGGCTCAGATTGTTCGCGGCGGAAGGGACCCGGATGAGCGGCCCGCTCTGGTAGCGGAGGAATCCGGCCACCGTCCAGCCGCCGCTGAGCACGCGGATGACCCTCTGCGGACCCACCGCCGGGACCCTGTAACTGAAGGTCGTGACAAAGATGAACGGCCTGGACTGCGGCAACATGGTTTTCTGCTTGGAGCGGTTGAAGACGTCGTTGATCGCGCCGAACGACCCGCTCTGGTCGGCGACTCCCAGGGTCAGTTCCTTCTGCCAGGTAAACGCAGCGGTCCAACCGAAGCCCCCTGCATATCGTTTGGTCAGTTTGGCCTGGAGCGAATCGTACCAGGTGTTTCCGAGCGGCGCCCACCGCACCGGGATGTCGCCGAACTGCGGGAAGGGGCGCAGGCTCTGAGCCACCGTCAGGCTCGTGGGAAAACCCGCGTAGGGCGGCTGGCTGAATCCGCGGGACGCCGCCAGGGGGGAGTCCAGCGGCGCTACAAGCAGTTCCCTGTCTGCGGCGCGCGCAATGTCCAGACCGAAGGAAGCGATTCTCTCAGGCGTCAGTCCATTCCAATCGAGAAGAGAGTTTGCCTGGTTCCAGACACTGCGGTTCCCTACATAACCTGCCTCGACCACCAGATCCCGTACAATCTCCCGCTGCAAGGAGACGTTGAACTGGTTGATCCGCGGGGGACGCCCGCCGTTTCGGTCCAGATAGAACGGAGGAGAGTTGATCTGGCCGGGCGAGGGCCGCAGGCCGGGGTCCAGGCTCACTTTGTACAGGTCGGCGGCGTTGTAGGACATCCCGGTCTGAAGTGTGGCAGCCGCCTCACCGAACGCGGTGCTGGTGAATTCGGCAGTGTTCCAGCCGAGGCCGATTCCGCCGGCAGCGTTGTTGAAGTAGTTCGCCGTGCCGTAGGAGATGCCCCAGCCGGCGCGCAGCACGGTCTTGGACGTGATCTGCCAGGCGACTCCCAGCCGTGGCCCAAAGGCGTAAAGATAGGTCCCCGTGAAGCTGCAATTGCAGCGCCCCGGCCCGAACCCTTCATACACCATCGCGCCGGGACGGCCGCCGGCCGGGGGATTCGGGACCGTCGGAGCGAACATAGAGGTCCGGTAGCGGGTCTCCTGCGGCGGTTGCTGCGAGCTCCACCGCGCGCCGTAGTCCAAGGTGAGCTTCGGTGAGACCTTCCATATATCCTGCCAATAGACTGCCAGGGCACGCTTGATGAAACGCGGGTCCTTGACGTTGGCCACACTGGCGCTCTCGGCCCGGCCCAGCAGGAAACTGGCGTACGGGAATCCGATGCTCGTCCCGCCGACGCTGGCGGTCTCCAGGTATGGGAGAGCCGTCTGGGCCGTCCCAAAGCTCCATCTCCCTAAGGGCCCCAGCACGTCGTGCACGGCCCACACGTCCTGGCGGGATTCGCCGCCCATTTTGTAGACGTGGCTATCGGTGGCGTGCGTCAGGCTCGCGGTGGCGGTGGCTTTGTCGCTGTACTGGCGGCTCCCGTTCTGTGCCCCCAGCGCACCGGAGATCCCGCCCCGGTTGGCCGCCCCGACGCCGATCGTGATACCGGGCATGCCCGGCGTGAGGCCGCCCGCCAGGCCGACGCCATCCACCGGATCGGCCGCGGGATAGTGCAGCACGCCCGGGACAGGCGACTCCTCATTCCGCCAGCGCACGTACCCCAGGCCAAGATGCGCCACGAGCGACGGGGTCACCGAGTAGTCGCCCGTGAGGTTCACGGTCCACGCCGCCAGACGGCGTTCCGATTCGCCCGTGACGGGCGCCGGATAACCGTCCTGATGCGCGGGGCCCTCAAAGCGGTACAGAGCCCCGTATATCGAGAACCTCCCATCCCCTCCTAACTGGTGGTCGATCTTGACGCTCGGGATCTGCCGGTCTTCCCTGACGGGGTAGCGAACCTCGTAGTTGTTGATCAACATCGGCGCGCCGGCGGGATTCAGCCGGCGCGGGTCGGGCAGTGGTATGAAGTCCTGAAGTTTGACCGCGACGGGATCGAAGCGGCTGGTATCAATGCTGTTTCGCGGGAAGGGGTCCCGCAGGGTCCGGCCGTTCACGTTGCGGCTGCTGAGCGGGTCATAGATCATATTCTCGAGCATGTCCCGGCCGAGAACATCTTTCCCCAGGCTCTTCGCGCCGAGAGCCGCGCCGAAATCGCCCCGGCGGTACTCGGCGGTCGGAACGGTAGCGTAGACGCCGCCGCTTGAGCCGCGGGCTAGGGACTGCTCGAAATTCAAGAAGAAGAAGGTCCCGCCGCGCCCATCGTAGATCTTCGGAATAATGACGGGGCCTCCGAGGCTGCCGGCGAGGTTGTAGTCCCGGGCGCGCGGCTTGACGTGGCGCCCGGAACCATCGTCCGAAAATGGCTGCCCGGCATTTAGCGCTTCGTTGCGCAAGTAGGCGGAGACGGCGCCGTGGCCCTGATAGTCGCCCGACCGGGTCGTGAGGCTGACTAGGCCGCCGGACCCCTGGCCGGACTCAGCGGCCAGGCTGCCGGTTTGCAGCCGAAACTCGGCCAGCGCGCCAAGCGAGGGCTGCTGCTCCAGGGTGAGGGACGGATCCATGGAGTTGCTGATGTCCTGGCCGTCCAGCAAGACCCGGTAGGTGGTGGCGGGAGAACCGTTCGCGACGAGCGATGAGTTGCCCGCCACGCCGGCGACGCCGCTCACACCCGGCGCGAACGTAGCGAAGTCGAGCGGGTTCCGCACGTGCGGGCGCGCCAGGGGAAGCGCGTCCACGTAGTCCGACGACACGACGGTACGGATCTCGGCGCCCTCGGTGGCCAGCAGCGGCTCCTCGAAACCCGGCCCCATGGCTTCCGCCATCAGGCCCGTCTGGAGCAGGACGTCCAGGCGGACCATCTGGCCGGCCGCGATTCGCAGGCCGTCCTGGACGAATCTCCCGTAGCCCGCGGATGTCACGGTCAACTGGTAGGACCCCTCGCCGAGAGAGGGAATCGTGTAAGCGCCGGCTGTCGAGGAGAAGGTCTGATACCGCGCCCCGCTGGTGACGTTCCTGAGCACGATTCGCGCCCTGACGATTGGGCCTCTGGCCGGGTCGGTGACCGAGCCCGCGAGCGTGCCCTGCCCGCCTTGCGCGGAGGAGAGCGTGCAGGGGAACAGACTGCACAGGAGGAGGGTGAGGGCTCCTATCGGCGTGATTCCGGTCATCGGGGCAATCTTCAGCATGACAGGTCTGCGAATCAAACAGTGGGGGAGCGGCTGCAGAGAAATCCGGGGACGCTCCGGGCTGGGGGCAGGAGATTCCTCTTCATTGCATCGCAGGCGTGTCCCCCGATTTCTTTGCCGCCCCGGAGGGTACGGTCTCACTCTCTGACTCGCAGATGACAGGTCGGCCCCGCCATGTCATAGTGGTACTCGTGGCCGCTGGCCACGGCGCCTGATGCGAGTCTGCGTTACCCAACGGGCTGCGTCGTTACCGCCGGACCTTCGCCCGGCCGGCGAACTGGCGCCCAGCCTGGCCTTGCCGTGGATCGTGAAGCTCCGCTACGGCGTTCTGGCCGGCCAGGCGGCCCTGATTCTGGTCTCCCATTTCGTTTTCAAAGTGGAACTCGCCATCGGGTGGCTCAGCCTACCCCTGGCGCTGACGGCGGCCAGCAACCTGTTGCTGCCCCGCTTCGCGGACCGGTTCGGCGCCCGCCCATCTTTGCGTTACATCCTCGTGTTCGACACGGTCTCGCTCACCGCGCTCCTGGCTCTTTCCGGGGGGCCGACGAATCCGTTCACGCTGCTGTACCTGGTTCAAATCGCGCTCTCGGCGGTGGTGTTGAGCAAAGGCTGGACCTGGGTGCTGGGCTCGCTCTCGGCGGTTGGCTTCGCTTTTCTTTTCTGGGCGAACGTACCGGTGGAAGTACTCGGGGCGCACCACACGGTCGGTGGCTTCTCCGTTCACCTAATCGGAATGTGGATCGCCTTTGCCGCCACCACGCTGCTGATTACCGTGTTCATCGGGCGGGTATCCGAGGCCCTGCGCAAGCGGGAACAGGAGGTGCTCGAGCTTCAGGACCGGCTCGCCAGGCACGAGCGGCTGGCTTCGGTGGCGACGCTGGCAGCCGGCGCGGCTCATGAGTTGGGAACACCGCTCGCGACCATCGCGGTCGCGTCCAAGGAACTGGCTTTCTACGGAGCCGAGATATCCAAGGACCCGCAGGTTGCCGACGACGCCCGCCTCATACGCTCGGAGGTGGAGCGATGCGGCCGGATACTCCAGCAGATGAGCGTCCGAGGGGCAGAGCCGCCGGGAGAGGAGCCCGTCAGTGTGGCGCTGGCGGAACTTCTCGAGAGCGTGCGGCGGGGCGGGCCGCCGGCAGCCCAGGAGCGCGTGCGGCTAAGCCTCGCGGCAGACGTAGATGCTGCAATGTTGCCCGCGGAAGCGACGAGGCAGGCGCTGACGGCACTCCTCAAGAACGCGCTCGAAGCCAGCGGCGACGACCGGCAGGTGCTGCTGGGCGTGGAACGGACGTCTGAGGGAGTGCGATTCAGCGTGGCCGACTCCGGGTGCGGCATGAGCCCGGGGATTCTGAATCGCATCGCCGAGCCGTTCTTCACAACCAAGGCGCCGGGGTGCGGCATGGGGCTGGGGACATTCCTGGCGCGTGCCTTCGCCGAGAGGCTGGGAGGGAGTCTGGTCTTCGAATCCGAGCCCGGCAGGGGCACCACGGCCGTGCTGGAATTGCCCGCGATCTGCAATGTCCGACAACGAGAAACAAGCCGCGCTGATCGTTGACGACGATGAGGTGTTTCGCTCTCGACTGTGCCGTGCCTTCCGGCTGCGCGGTTGGGAGGCATACGAGGCCGGCGACGCCGCGGCCGCTCTGGAGAAGGCGCGTGATATCGCACCCGACCTGGCGGTCGTCGACCTCAGGTTGGCCGGCGAGTCCGGCCTGGATGTCGTGCGCGGCCTCCGCGCCCTGGACGCCACGCTTTCGATCATCATGCTCACCGGCTACGGCAGCATCGCGACGGCGCTGGAGGCGGTCAAGTGCGGTGCTGACCACTACCTCAGCAAACCGGCCGACGTGGACCAGATCCTCTCCGCTTTCGAGGCGGTGAGCGCCTCTCCGGCCTCTGGCATGCGCCCGCCGGAAACGGTCCCCAGCCTGGCCCGGGTCGAGTGGGAGCACATCCAGCGCGTCTTGGCCGATTGCGGCGGCAACATATCGCAGGCCGCCAGGCTGCTGGGCATGCACCGGCGCAGTCTCCAGCGCAAACTCTCCAAGTATCCGCCCCGCGAGTAGACCGCAGCCAGACCGAACACCCCCGCGTGCGACATCTTGCCGCATAGGCGAGTTCCGGACCTTCGGGTATGATTGGGTTCTGGGCAAGATCCGAACTGGGCTGCCATGGCGCTGGGAGGTTGCCATGAATCATTATTTTTCTCGTCTGGTCGTGTATGCCGGCTTACTG
>Ga0316628_100001767_pt1 | contig 15525 bp, 15 predicted proteins | sample OWC_Aug_M2_C1_D5_FD_207648 | JGI IMG/M metagenome (GOLD analysis project Ga0316628, IMG submission 207648) | Wetland soil microbial communities from Old Woman Creek delta, Ohio, United States - OWC_Aug_M2_C1_D5_C | ecosystem: Environmental > Terrestrial > Soil > Wetlands | place: USA: Ohio... | reverse complement strand
TGGACGGAATAAATTCAATCTGCTTCAACCAGAACGACGCGGGTTTTGCGTTTGGTGTCCTGGCGTTTACGCGCGTGGTTTCCGCCGACACTTCCGGCGAGCAGCTCTCCGCGACAACGGCGCCCTCCAAGTTTGTCGGCGAAATTCTGGACGCCGACGTCCTGCTACGGCCCGGCGATCCGAACACGCGCTTTGCGACTCCGGCGGCGCTGCCGTTGAATCCCAACGCCTACGATCTGGAATCCATCCTCACGCACGAACTTGGACACTCCTTTGGCTTCGGCCACTCGGGCGTGTGGCGGGCCATGATGTTTCCCTTCGCTCCGCCTCCGGGACAACTCACCGGCGTGCGGCCCACCGTGGGATCTCGCGACGGGCAGCTTTCCGACGACGACCGTACGGGCTTGCGCGTCCTCTATCCCGACCCAGGCGACACCGCGCACAGCGGCACGATTGCCGGGCGCGTCCTGCCGGCAAATCCGCTGGCGCTGCCAGTGTCTCCCGCCGGAGTCACCGGAATTTTTCCGGCGCAAGTGGTCGCCGTGGACAGCGCCACCGGAGCTGTAATCTCCGCGGTGATGGCGGGCTGGAGTTGCAGCGGTGCCGGACCGGCGAAATTCGACGGTTCGTTTTCCCTGGAGCGATTGCCGGTCGGAAATGCGCGGAACTATCAGATTTACGCGGAGCCGCTGGACGGCCCGGTCACCCTGGAAAGCGTGATCTACAACCTGACGTCGCTTTGCCGGAACCCGGTGACCGATCCCGGCTGGCCTTCGCAATACGCGTGCACGGTTCCCGCGCCGGCGGCGCCATTTTCGGCGCGCGTCCGGCCCGGGCCGTAGAGTTCCTGTTCATGGCCATCCGGCAGGCCAGACTTCGGACCACCCGGAAAAACAAAACCGCCGCCGGGTTACGAACCCGAGCGGCGGCGCTGTTGTAGAAAGAAGCAGTCTTCGGATCGTTAGTACGCGGTCTGATTGACCCACTGCACACGCTGGATCGACGGCGGATTCACGACGGAAGAGACCGTGCCGCCGGACGTCAGCGTGGTAGCGGGAAACCACGGTGGCGAAAATCCACCCTGGGAAAACCGCCGGTCGAAATAAATGTTTCGGGTGGTTATATTGCCCTGCTTGGCCTGATTCGCAATGCGGCCACCGACGATGGTGAGGGTATTAATCTGGTTCCAAGTGTCGATCAGTCCGCCCGAGCCGGTCGCCGAGATCATGGCAAGCGAGGCATCCACTTCCAGGTTTTGATTATTGGAGGGGACCTTCAGTTGAATGTCTCCGGTCGCGGTGAAGATACCCAACACCTGTCCATTGTTGTTGCCGGGAATCGGGGTGTCGGCGGGTAAGCCGTTGCAGCAGGCGGGCGATGTGCCGGGAACGATCTGATTCTGCGTGGTGGTGACCGGTGGAGTCTTATACTTAATATCTCCTGTGATCGCGACGTTACTCGCTCCCACAATCGATACAGCTGAGCTGTCTTGAATGGCCGCCGTGGCTCCCGATTGAGTGGACAATGAACTGATACTGCCGTTGACGTATAACAGGGCGGCTTCCGATGGAGTCCCCCCTCCATAGTTCTCTGGCAAACCATTCACGACGGTGGTAGTGGATCCGGATTGGATCGAGGTTGTGGAACTTGTGAGGTCCAAAGTGACGGTTGTGGTCGTCCCGCTCTGCGTAATGTTGAATACCTGCAGAGAATGTCCACTGGAAGTGGTTGCGGCAAGAGTGACGGCAGCGTTGCCCTCGACATAGAGACCGCCTCCCTTCATGCAGGGAGGGGTCGCTGACCCGCATTCGGCCGCCGTTGTTCCATACGGCAAGTAAACACCGCTCGATGTTCCAGTCAGGGGATATGCCGTTCCGCTAATATTCTTGAGCACTACATTCATCTGGGCATTTGTCGGGTTGGTTGCAGATATGCCAATGCCGTCGAGCACAGCCTGCTTCTGGTTATAGTCGTTTGGAGGGAGATCAATATGAGGCTGGCCGAGGTTGAACCCGGCCTGGAACATCGGGTTAATGGTCTTGCCCTTATACTTGATCGGAGGCTGCGACCCGGATTGAACGCAATGCTGGGGGTTTGTGGACGTGAAATAATATCCCGCCTGGGAACCGGCGCTTCCCACGGGGTCCGTAAAAATGTAGTTGCCTGTGTCCCCGAAGGTCCAAGAGCCATTCGTGAAGACCGGACCTGTAATCGTACCGGGAACGAACAAAGCGCTGCAAATGTCGTAATTGTCAATGAATGTGCCCCAAGCGGCAAAGCTGACCGTCGATCCGGCAGGCGACCCGGCGTTGACGTTGACGATGATGGAACCATTGTCCCCCAAAGTTGTTTGTTCAGTGGCGCGCGTCTGACCCACCGCCGTCAGCGAATAATTATACGTATACTGATAGCCGGTAATGGCTCCCGCAGGGCTTGCACAGGTACCTGTCCCGCCTATCACTAAACAGTTGGCCAGGGTGAGAGTCGCCGAAGCAATTTTGAATTTTCCGGGCCAGGACGAACCAGCTTGGCCGGAGTTGAGGACGGTGGGCGAACCGCCGTATGTGCTCAGGATACTCGACTGGACGCTCGCGGCCGTGCTCGCCGGAATAGGCGAGGAAGTGAGAGTAAAAGTGGAGGGGACCGCCGCGATGATCTGGTTGGCGAATTGTTGTCGAACGATGTTCAGGCCGGAATCCGCCGCATAGAAAGACCCTCGAAAGTTTTCATAGTAGCCATTGATGAGCATGTCCGAACTCAAGGAAATTACCATCGCCAGCGTCATGCCCATGAACACCATCAGCAGCAGGAGCGTGGTCACGAGTGCTACGCCCCGGGACTTCTGTCTGGATGATGCCGCTTGCGTACGTCGTTTCATGTTGGTCCTCATTTCCTTCCCGTTTGCCTGATTAATCCTTCATGCTCATGTTCCGGGGATTTACAACCGCCGAAACTCCCTCAATTTCATAGGGCCCCTGGTCGAACAAGTTCCGAAACTTATAGGTGGGGTCGGTGACCGGCACAGTCCGGGCGATCAGCGAGATTTGCACGGAACGGACTCGGCTGTACTCGTAACCGTAACTCGAAGAATCATAATTGTAAGCAAGCGTGTCGGTGCTGGTGCCCGCATTCCACAGCGTTGCGCCGACCTTGAATCCGATCACCTGCTCGGCCAGCACTGAACTGGAGCCGCCTTGGGAGCGCATGAGTTTTGGATTGGAGGAATCGGAGGCGTCCACGGAATAGAGAATCGGCGAAATCTTCAACACCCAGTCACTGCCGCAAAAATTCGTGCCGAGCTTGTTATTCAAGTTGGTCGAGATTCCGAGAGGGTCATCCGTGGAAGTATTGGTCCCATCAGCTGCAGTCGGATTGTGCTGCAAGCGCACCTTACCGCCGGAAGTGTCTCCGTCACTCGAGAGAATGGTTGTGGTCATCTGGGAGCCGTCGCTCTTGACCAAAAGCAATTGGTCACCGTCGTGAAACACGGCAGCAGTCTGGGCCAGAGTCATTCCGGGCGCGGGGTCCGTAAAAATGGTCGAACTGGTTGTACTGACGCAAGTGGTGCCTGTGCTATCCGTAGGATGGACGGGAGGCGTATTCGCGTCCATGGCAATGACGTTGATGTGATCAAAACAGGTCGACGAATAGACATGTGTCGTCGAGTTAAAGCAGGATGTTCCGGGATTGCTATTCTGAATAGTTACGCCGACCGGCCAGCCCGGAATGTTTGCCCCCACATAGTATCCGGTTCCGGCATTCACCAGGTCGAGTTGCATCTGCGCAATAGCATTGCGAACGTTGATATTCAGCGCCGCTTTGTTCTGCTGCTGGTTAAACAACGGCTGGTGACTCGCCAGCAGTGAAAATGCGGCTCCGGCCACGATCAGAAACATCGCGGTGGCGATCATCAGTTCGATCAATGAAAAACCGGCCGAGCGGCCTCGCGTCGGAAATGCGGTTTGTTGCCAATTCCTGCGTTTGTTTGTTTTCATGGCCTCACCATGCTCATCTGAAAAGAAATTGGCGGACTCATCGTTGAATTATTCAAGGTCACCAGGACGGTAATCCGCCGCACGCCGGTGGCGGGCTGATCCTTCTCGATGATCCAGCGCCTTTTGAAGGAAATCGCACCATCCGTTGTGGGAGCTGACGAGCTTGTCGTGGTCGTGACCGTTCCATCCGGAGCGTGGCTGGTCGTGGAGTATGTCGGGTTTCCGCTGCCGTCCAGGCCACTCCGCGTTTCCGCTATGGATCCGCCCGAAGCGGAGAACAGCACATCGTCAAAATAGTTGACCGATTCCGTAGTTCCCCCTGACGTCACATTCTGCACAACGTCCGACGTCAGGCTCCCGGCAGTAGTCGACCCTGAGGGCACGAACACGTTCGGATCACTGGCGGGCCAGCGGTTCAAGTCTTCCAGTTTTTCGGAAGCGAGGGTCACCGCCTGTCCCACAAAGTGCGACCGTTCCGTACCGCCCAGGACTTGGGCGATCAAGGCCGCCGTGGCGGTCAGGCCGATGGCCAGCACCGCGATCGCGACGACGATCTCGATCAGCGTGAAACCCCGCGTAGATCTTGCGCTAGTTGTAGACAATTGATACGTTTCCATAGTTTGACACCGTCACTGTCCCTGTTTTTCCCTGATAACTGATCGAAAAGGTTAAGCCGCCGACGGGCGCTGAAACCACCCCGTTCGGCTTGAATCGCAGTGTAGTATTTTGGTTGATGAGCGTGGACGCGCCTGAAAGAGGCACAGGGTTGCTTCCGCTCACGTTTGTGAATGTGGTGGTCGTGCAAGCACCACTGCCGTCGAAGGCGCTTTGAAGCTGATAGGAGTTGGTTGACTTGGTTATTACCACCTGATAGGGACAGCCATCCTTCAATGCCTCGTATCGCGTTGAGTGGATGGCCCACGTGGCGCTAGCCACGGCTCCACGCAAACGGTATCTATCAATTGTGGATTTGACTTGGGGAATCGCCATGGCCGTCAAGATCACCCCGATTACAAGTGCAATCATGACTTCGATCAGCGTAAATCCCCGCGCACGGCCCGACGGCCCGCGGATCAAGCCTTTATCCCTCTGTTGAGAGTCAATCATTGGAGAACTTCCCTCTTTGAGATCACCCTCTGGATGTACTTTCCGGAAGGATGCACCCTGGATATAGCAACTGCCCGGCCAGAGTGCGATTTTCATATAAGATTATTAGTATGTGTTCGGTAGAGGCATTCCGGAGAGATTAGAAAACCACTAGCTAAGTCCAAATGGATAGAATTTGCCCAAAACGAATCCGGGCATCTCTGTCCCTTCTAACTACTGTGCTCTGAGGCGGTTAGTCGTGGGTTAGCAATATGGAGATTGAAGCATGTCGTTCATTTTCATGGGTATACGGGAGCAGAGCCCGTTGCTGCCCTTCCCGATCCGAGCCTGAGGCCGTTACGAATTTTTCTAGGTGCCGCGAGGCAGCCTCAGAAGCGCTTCCGCTTGGCTCACGGTGGCCGCAGGCCGCTCCAGGGACATACAGACATCGGCGAGGCGCTTTACGAGCGAGGTATTGTCCGGCGCGAGTTCGCCCTTTCGCAGGTAGAGCGTATCTTCGAGGCCAGTGCGGGCGTTGCCGCCCATCGCGACGGCGATGGCCGTCAACTCCAGATTCGCTTTTCCGATGGCGATCACCTGCCAGATGGCGCCGGGAGGCAATTTCCGCAAAGTGTGCAGCAGGTTTTCAGGAGTCGCGGCCATTCCGCCCCGCACGCCCATCACGATGGAAAATTGCAGCGGCTCGACGAGCAGGCCTTCGTTCAGCAACACATTGCAAAAATCGGCGTGGCCGGAATCGTAAATTTCCAGTTCCGCTTTCACTCCCAGTTCCTTCATACGCGCCGCCAGGCGCCGTACGCCCTGCGGCGGATTTCGGAATTCGCCGGCGCTGAACGACATAGTGCAGGGATTGAGCGTGGCCATGCGCGGCTGGAGTTCCACGAGTTTCTCCCGCTCGCTGAACGGGACATCGAGGCCCACGCCGGTGGACAATTGAATCAGAATCGGCGACTGCTCGCGGATCAAGTCGAGGACGCGTCGCGCGATTTTCAGGTTGGCGGTCGGGCGTCCCTGTTCGTCGCGCAAGTGAACGTGTGCGACGCTGGCGCCCGCATGGTAGGCGGCCGTAGCCGCCGCGGCGATCTCCTCGGGCGTCGTGGGAAGCCCTGGATTGTCGGCCTTGGTGGCGATGGGACCTGTCAATGCGGCGGTGATGACGACGGGATTCATGCGGCCGGCTTGAGGGGATGAATTGTTTTCGCGGCGTTGAATCGGAAGAGGTGCATGATTAATTTCCGCCCCGATCGATTTGGAACACTTAAATTATGGTAGCGCTAGCGGGAATCGAACCCGCATTTTGGCCTTGAAAGGGCCACGTGCTAACCGTTGCACCATAGCGCCACAAACGTAAAAAATGTGGAATAGCTAGAGTAGAGGAAACCCGGGGAATTGACAAGCCGGGGAAAGGCAGTTGAGAGTTGACAGCCGAGATTTGTGAGTCAGAAGCGAACCACGCGCGATCGCGCGCCGGTTTTCACGATTCACAAATCACGCTTTCCTGTCGTTATGCTCCTCCAGCCACGCCATTTGGATCGCTTCGAGCTTGCCTTCGTTCGATAGCTTTGGATCCCCGACGAAACCGGCCAGGCTGGTGATCCATTTATGCAGGTCGGTGAAGCGCACCGACAGCGGGTCGGTGTCCGGGTGCTTATCCGCGAGTTGAATTCCGATTTCTTCGGTATCGTCCCAATCAAATGTGGGCGGCATTTTGGGTCTCTCCTTATATTGTCCCGGATATTGTCTTGGAGCCATCGTGAACTACGAAACACGACAGCTCGCCTTCCTCATAAAGAACCACAGAGGGATTCCTCGGGCCGAAAACAGGCCCTCGGAATGACGAGTGGCTGTGATTTCGCCACACCTGCCGGCCTGCTTGCTTTAGTGTTCCGCTTCCTTGGCGTAATTCTTGTTCCACTCGGGAATCTCCACGACGATGTCGCGCGTGCCGTCGGGCACGCACTGGCATCCCAGGCGCGATTTTGCGGTGAGGCCCGGGGCTTCGTCGAGCTGATCGAGTTCCGCGTCGGTCGGTTCGTTGCAGGACTCCAGGCCCTCGTGCACGATCACGTGGCACGTGGAGCAGGCGCAGACGCCGCCGCACGCGTGGTCCAGACCCATATGAAAACCCGTGGCGATATCCAGGATGCTTCCCGGCAGACCCTCGCGCGCATAGGGAACTTTTTCGGGGTCGACCTCGAACGTTTTGCCCTCGCGGACAAACGTCACCTTGAATTTTTTCGTCGCGGGCGAGTACTTGACTTGCTCGATATAGGGGTTGCTGCCGCCCATGGTCGTCTCCTTCCGAACTTTTCGGTTCCAGGTGGCACAGGCTTCAGCCGGTGCTCATCAGAATTTGCAGATGCTAAAACCGCACAGGCTGAAGCCTGTGCCACTAGACCTCACCTAAATTCTTGCCTTCCAGAGCCGCGCCGAGAGCGCGGTTCATCATGCGCTCGGCCAGCGGCGTGCTGGCCTGGTTCAGCACGTCCACGAAGGCGCGAATTCTCTTGTAGTCGGTGCCGGCGACGGCTTCGCGCAAGGCAGCCACGGCGCTATCGAGCGCGCGGCGCTCTTCGCCCGAAGTTTCGCCGGGGGCTTCCACCAGTTCGCGCGCCAGGGCCTTTTCAGTAGCCTGGAGCACGGTTTCGGCTTCGTTGCGCGCCTCGATCAACTGGCGCTGGGAAAAATCCTGCTCGGCGAATTCGATCGATTCTTCGAGCATGCGTTCGACTTCGGCGTCGTCCAGGCCGTAGCTCGGCTGGACTTCAACGGTGTGCTCCTCGCCGGTGCGAAGATCGCGCGCGGCCACCTGCAAGATGCCGCTCGCGTCGATCAGGAACTTCACTTCGATGCGTGCGAGGCCTGCCGGACCCGGCGGAACTTTCAACTGGAATCGCGCGAGCGAGCGGCAATCCTTGGCCAGTTCGCGTTCGCCCTGCAGCACGTGAATATCGATTCCCGTCTGATTCTCGACGCCGGTGGTAAACATTTCCTGGGCGCTTGCGGGAATGGTCGAATTGCGCGGAATAATTTTCGCCACCACGCCGCCCATCGTTTCGATTCCCAGCGAGAGCGGCGTCACATCAAGCAGCAGCATGTCATTCACGCCGCCTTCGAGAATATCGGCCTGCACGGCCGCGCCCAGCGCCACGACTTCGTCGGGATTGAGTTCGGCGTGCGGACGGCGCCCGAAAAATTCCTCGACCGTCGTGCGCACGAGCGGCACGCGCGTAGAGCCGCCGACGAGCACGACTTCCTCGATTTCGGCGGGCGTGAGTTTCGCATCGGCCAGCGCCTGGCGCACCGGCGCCATGGTGCGATCGACGATGGGGCGAATCAGGCGGTCGTATTCATCGCGCGTGATCTCGCGAAAATACGCGCCGCCGCCCGGCAGCGGAAATTTGATCGCTGCTTTGCCGGCCTCGGAAAGTTCGTGCTTGGCCGTGATCAGCGCCTTGCGCAGTTCCTGAATAATTTCCGGATGCGCGGAGAGGTCCACGCCCTGCTTGCGAATTTCCTCGCGCGCCAGGCTCTGCAGCGCGTTGTCAATGTCGTCACCGCCCAGATGCGTGTCGCCGTTGGTCGAGAGCACCTGATAAATATCGCCCTCGGTGGTGGAAACCAGCTTGAGGATCGAAATATCAAACGTGCCGCCGCCGAAATCGTAGACGGCCACGCGGCCGCGCTTTTGTTCGTGCAGGCCGTAAGCCAGCGCCGCGGCCGTCGGCTCATTCACGAGGCGCAGAACTTCAAGTCCGGCGAGGCGTCCGGCGTCGCGCGTGGCCTGGCGCTGCGCGTCGTTGAAATACGCGGGCACGGTGATCACCGCGCGGTCCACTACATCCTGAAAATATTCGTCGGCCCAGCTTTTCAGCTCGCGCAGAATGAACGCGGAAATTTCCGGCGGCGTGAACACGCGATCGCCCAGGCGCACGCGAATCACATTCTTGCTGGCCGGATCGATGCGGAAAGGAAAAATCTTGAGCTCGTCCTGCACGTCGGCCGGGCCGCGCCCCATCAGGCGTTTTACGGAATAAATGGTACGCTCGGATTGCGTCAGCAGGCGGCGCCGCGCGGGTTCGCCGACGATAATCGAGCCGTCCGCGTCCACGCTCACCACCGACGGGCACAGCGGCGTGCCGTACGGGCCCGGGATACACTTCGGGCGGCCTTCGCGCTTGTCCTGATACGCGATCAGGCTATAGGTGGTGCCGAGATCGATGCCGACGGTGCGTGACATGTGCTAGGTGTTTCCCCCTGTGGAAATGTGATTTGTGATTCGTGATTTGTGATTCGTGAAAGATGGGGCCGCGCGCGTGGTCACGAATTACGAATCACAAATCACGAATCACGAATCACGTCCCTGCCAACTCCTGCCTCACGCCGTTCACCAGATTCCGGATATACGAGCGGCGATTCAGCACTTCGTTCATTTTTTCCATCAATTTTTTCGTGGCCGCCTCGTCCGCGTTGGAATCAAGCGCGGCGTCCCATTCGGCCGAGACGCGCGCAAGTTCCTGATCGACTGAGGCGAGCGAGGATTCAAATTTATGCTGCGCCGTTTCGAGTTTCGCTCGCAGGCCGGCCATGGTTGCGGCGGTTCCGCCGGACGCGCGGGCGTCGCGCAACTCGTCGAGCGATTCATTCAGCTCGAAGACTTCCTCGAGCAATTCGGGCGGCGCCTGCTGCTTTTTCTGGCCTTCCTTGCGCATCCCCGCGAGGCCCAGCAGGTATTCGACGCGCGCGACCTGGTCGCGCAGCGTGCGGTAGGCGTCGTTCAGCTGCGAGGAACGCTCCAGCGAGAGCTGCCGTTCGTCCTCGGAAGCGCGCGCAAAATGATCGGGATGCAGCTTCCAGGAAAGCGAATGAAAACGCTGCTCGAGCTGCTCCAGATCGAGCGTGAGCTTTTGCGGCAGGCCGAAAAACGCGAAATAATCGGTGCCGCGCGGCAAGGGCTGAATTTTTCCGCACGCCGGGCAAAAATGCGCTCCGCCGGTCGGCGCGGAGCAGTTCCGGCAGTTGGCGGATTCGGATACGGTCGTGGTTGCAGCGCTCATGAAATTTATTCCAGCTTGGGCACCCGTAGCACAGGCTTCAGCCTGTGGATTTACGTCCTAGGCGGCCTAAACCCCACAGGCTGAAGCCTGTGCTACTTAAAGCGCGCAAAAAAAAGTGGCTGGCGGGCTCCCATCCCGGCCAACCACGCGTTTCACTCCTGAAAAGAGGAAACGTTTCGATCACCCTTGAGAGAGAAACCCGGTACAAGCTCTACTCGGCGCCCGCCGGAAATTACGCGGTAAATGAAGTGCCGCAACCGCAGCTGCGCGAGGCCTGCGGATTCTGGAAGACGAAGCCGCGGCGCATCAGGTCTTCCTGATAATCCAGCGTGGTTTCGTGCAGGTAGAGATAGCTCTTGGGATCGACGAAAAGCCGCGCGCCGTTTTCTTCGACGACTTTATCGCGATCGCGCGCCTGCGTTTCCAGGCGCATCGCGTAGGTTAGTCCCGAGCAGCCGCCGCCCTGCACGCCCACGCGCAGGCCGCCTGTCTCCGCCGGAACGCCTTCCTTGGCGAGCAATTCCTGAATTTTACCAGCCGCTTTTTCCGTAACATGAATCATAGTTGCTTCCAAAAGACCTCGCGCGCCGAATTCGCACTGCAGTTCGGCGCAGTTCAAAATTTAATTCCCCAACCGCAATGGCCCGGCTAGTTCCCGGATGTCGCGTTGGCGGCAGGGGCGGAAACTTCCTTCTTCTTTTTCCAGTCCTCGATGGCCGCCTTGATGGCGTCTTCGGCCAGCACCGAGCAATGGATCTTCACCGGAGGAAGGCTCAGCTCGCGCACGATGTCCGTGTTCGAGATGGCCAGCGCCTCTTCGACCGTCTTGCCCTTGACCCACTCGGTGGCGAGCGAGGAACTGGCAATCGCCGAACCGCAGCCGAAAGTCTTAAATTTCGCCTCTTCGATGACCTGCGTTTCGGGATTGATCTTCATCTGCAGCCGCATGACGTCGCCGCATTCGGGCGCGCCCACCAGGCCGGTGCCCACATTCGGATCTTCCTTCGGCAGGGTGCCGACGTTGCGCGGATGCTCGTAGTGATCGACTACCTTATCGGAATACGCCATTTTGTTTCTCCTCCCAGGATCTGATGGATCAAATATTTTGCCACGGAATTTTTAGTGCTCTGCCGCCGTCTTCCAATTCAACTTGCTCAGGTCGATGCCTTCCTTGGCCATTTCGTAAAGCGGCGACAACTCGCGCAGCCGCTGCACGACTTCAATTACGCGGCTGGAGACGTAATCCACTTCTTCCAGGGTATTGAAGCGGCCCAGGCCGAAGCGGATCGATGTGTGCGCCAGGTCTTCTCCGACGCCCAACGCCTTGAGCACGTAGCTGGGCTCGAGTGTTGCCGAAGTGCAGGCCGAACCGCTCGACACAGCGATGTCGTTGATGCCCATCAGCAGCGATTCGCCTTCGACGAACGCGAAGCTGATATTGATGTTGTGCGGCAGGCGATGCGTCATCGAGCCGTTGATATAGACTTCGTCGAGCTTCGAGAAAATGGCATCCTTCAAGCGGTCGCGCAGGCCGCCCAGGCGGACGCTTTCCGCCGCCATTTCATTTTGGCAAAGCTCCGCGGCCTTGCCGAAACCCACGATGCCGGGAACGTTCAGCGTGCCCGAGCGCATGCCGCGCTCGTGGCCGCCGCCGTCGATTTGCGCGGAAAGTTGCACGCGCGGGTTGCGCCGGCGCACGTAGAGAGCGCCGCAGCCCTTCGGGCCGTACAGCTTGTGCGCCGTCAGGGAAATCATGTCGAGATTATCTTTTTGCACGTCGATGGGAATTTTCCCCAGCGCCTGCACGGCGTCGCTATGGAACAAGACGCCCTTTTCCTTGGCAATCTTGCCGATTTCCTGGACGGGCTGGATCACGCCGATCTCATTATTGGCATACATGATGGAGATGAGAATCGTCTTGTTGGTGATGGCCTTGCGCAGGTCGTCCAGGTCGATGCGGCCGTCCTTGCCCACGGGCAAGTAGGTCACTTCGTAGCCGTATTTCTCGAGGCGCTTGCAGGTATCGAGCACGGCCTTGTGCTCGATCACCTGGGTGATGATGTGGTTTCCCTTCTCGCGATACATTTCCGCGGCGCCTTTCAGGGCCAGGTTGTTCGATTCGGTGGCGCCGCTGGTGAAGATGATTTCCTTGGGCGACGCGTTGATCAGGCTGGCAATCTGCGCGCGCGCGTTTTCCACGGCTTCCTCGGCCGTCCAGCCGAAGGAATGGTTGCGGCTGGCGGCGTTGCCGAACTTCTCGTGAAAGTACGGAAGCATCGTGTCGACCACGCGCTGGTCCACGGGAGTGGTGGCGTGGTAATCCATATAAATTGGCAGTTTAATAGCCATGCTGGCTTCTCCCTCGGTTTCTACAATCCCCTGAATTCGGTCTTTCTTATCCCGTCGGGCCGCAAAAGCAGTCCGCACCCGGCTTACTTACGTCGTCAGCCCCACCAGTTCAGCGTCGGGCGAATCTTCCGTCATTTGCGAAATCGTGACCGCGCGCAATACCTGGGCAATGCTCTCATTCACGCGCCGTAGCGGTTCGCGCACGGTGCAGGTATTGCTCTGCCCGCAGTTCCCGTGACTGGTGATGCAAGAGGTAATCACCAGCGGTCCATCGACGGCACTGATGACTTCCAGAGCCGAAATATCCTTCGGATGCCGGGCCAGTTGATAGCCGCCGCTTGATCCATGGCGCGCCGTCACTAAGCCGTGTTTCGCCAGGCGTTGCAGCACCTTTGCCAGGAGCGTGGCCGAAATGCCATACGCCAAGGCAATATCGGAAGCGCTTTGCGAGCGTTCCGCATCATGCGTCGCAAGGTGCCTTACGGCGATCAGGGCGTAATCCGCTTTCTTCGAGAGCTTTAGCATTTGATATGCGACCAATTGAGTCGCACATGAATCATAAGCCCGCCGCGCATCCATGTCAAGTGAGGAAGGTTCTCCCAACCTCTCTGACATCAGTCTTTTACATTACGACCAGATTGGTCGCCTTAGTCAAACGTGATGCAACGAAATGCCCATAAATGGGTGCGAACGGGTATTTTTCCCCTCCCAATGGTTCTGGTCTCACACATGAGAATTTGTGGTTTAATTGTGGCAAGGAGGTGGGTGAATGAGAAAGCTAGTCATGGGTGTCGCGTTGTGTTGTTTGCTGAGTGTGCCGGCGGTGTCAGGGGCGGCGCAGGATGCGGCGCAGGGCAATCCGCTGAGCGCATGGCTTCATGGCAATTTCCAGCACGGCAAGAATTTCATTGCCAGGGCCGCGGAAGCGATGCCGGAGGAGCTGTACGGGATGCGGCCGGGCCCGCAGATGGAAGTGCGCACGTTCGGCCAGATCGTCGGGCACCTGGCGATCTTCAATTACCTGTATTGCTCGGACGCCAAGGGAGAAAAGAATCCTGCGCAGGGCAAGGATTTTGAGAAGCTCGCGACGAAGGCGGAACTGGTGAAAGCCCTCAGCGATTCATTCAACTACTGCGATGGGGTGTATGCAGGGGTGACCGACGCGAGCCTGACGCAGACGATTTCGGCGACCACGGATAACGGGGATAAAGTGCCCGCGCTGCGGGGCAGCCGCCTGATTGCCAACATCAGCCACAACCAAGAGCACTACGGAAACATTGTCACGTATATGCGGATCAAGAGCATGGTGCCGCCGTCGTCCATGCGGCCGTGAGGGACGTAATTCGTGAAAACTCTTAGCCTCCGCGCTCGGGCTTCCATTTTTTCAGGAAGTCGATCACATCTTCGGGGCCGATTCGAGCCGTGGATTGGAATTCCCCTTTTTTCTGGCTGACCACCAGCGTGCCGTCCGCATCCAGAATGGCCAGGCTGGGAACGCCTTTTTCCAGGGGAATTTCGTACTTCTTGGCGAGGTCGAGGTTCACATCGTAATTTCCGACGTTGACGTGCACGACGTGATAGTTGGCGTTGACCAGCGGGGCGAACTCCTTCGAGTGAAACGTCGTGTCCAGGACGTGGCAGTCATAGCACCAATTGCCGCCGAAGACGAGCAGGACTCGTTTGTGGTCCTTGGTGGCGGCGGCCAGCGCGGCGGCAATCTCCACCGGGCTTTCGGCCGGGTCGGCATAGAGCGCCGTATTGGATTTTTTGGGTTCCGGCAGACGCATGACCGGCTTGGCCCGCAGATCGCTTCGCGCGGTCCGGACGATTTTCCATTCTCCCAGCTTTTGCATCCATATCTGGGAAACCGAGACGATGCCTTCTTTTTCTCCTTCGTTGGTTTTTAGTCCCGCTCCCAATCGCAAGACTAGAGACATCACACCGGGCTGCAACGTTTTCGCCTCGAGGACCATCACGTCGAGGCGGTTAAGTCCCTCAGGCCGCAGCGTGGACCAGAACATGGACTCCTCGGCAGGATCTTGCGTTTCGCCTTGCGGGGTTTTCGCGGTGGCTGCCGGAGAGGTGGAGTAGAAGCTCATAAGCGCCGCTTGATCACCCTTGAGGACGGCCGCCTTCCATTGGTCCAGCGGCTCGAACGCAAAGGAAGACGCGCTCTCGGACGTCTTGCTCACGTGGGCCTGCTGCGGGGAAGCCTGCGCAAAAGAAGCCGCCTGCAGGCAAAGAAGTAAGGCTACCATCCAGACGATTTGTTTGGTCTTCATTGCTTTCGCCCCTCTTTGGAAATTGCGATTGTATGCCATGATAAACCCAATTTTCATGAATATCGAGCGTGCGGATCTTTTTCCGGCGTCTCAATCTGGAATGGGATTGGATTTCAGGAGGCGGGGTTTTAGCGCCGATGAAAAAGATTGTCGAATCAGGGGTTTTACCCCCTGAATCGTCAATTTCGACCCTCACGGGGACTTGCAGGAATCGGGCAGACAGGGGAACGGATGGGTTAGTTCGCCGTATTAGATTTTGGCCTCCGCCCCTGTCTGTGACCGAATACCGAAAGATTGCCCGTATAACGAAACAATCGCCGACCAACATTCACATGCTACATGTTGCGCTAAGAATCATCTGTGCTATGCGTCACTCTCGCTGGTGATCCGTGTCACGAATCATCATCATTCGGGAATCCGACTCATCGGTTTGTGGCGGCAAACGCGTATTCCATGGTGCGCAGCTCTTCGAGAATCAGCTTCCGTTCCAAATCGGGCCGCTGTGAATTCCCTTGCGTAATCGGCGCCGATTTTCGCTACAATAACCTCGCGGGTTCCAAATTAGGACCCGCGACCCAATTTTGGGGCTTAATCGACGAAACCATGAAAAAGGTCCTGGCAATTTATCCAGGGTCGTTCGACCCGGTAACCAACGGCCACCTCGACTTGATCGAGCGGGGCGCCAAGATTTTTGACCGGCTGATTGTCGGCCTGCTGCGCAACTTCGACAAGGAG
>Ga0316628_100001766_pt1 | contig 15525 bp, 13 predicted proteins | sample OWC_Aug_M2_C1_D5_FD_207648 | JGI IMG/M metagenome (GOLD analysis project Ga0316628, IMG submission 207648) | Wetland soil microbial communities from Old Woman Creek delta, Ohio, United States - OWC_Aug_M2_C1_D5_C | ecosystem: Environmental > Terrestrial > Soil > Wetlands | place: USA: Ohio... | reverse complement strand
GGTGGTGCTGAACGGCTTAAGGCTGGCGAGGGCCTCCTTCATTGGGCAGGGGCAGGTTTCCGCACTGCACGGGGAGTCGAAGCGGTGGGTGACCTCGTGGCAGGTTCGGCCGATGATCTCCTCGCGGGTGAGCCCCACTCTCTTGAGCACGGCATCATTGGCGTCCAGGATCTGGTGGTTGGGCGCGATGACGAGGACGTCCTCGTTGATGAGATCGGTCATCACGATTTTATAGATGGCATTCGCCCGCAGGAACCGCCGTTCTTTTTCGATGGGGTCCTCATAGGCCCGGTACATGTCCAAGAACAGACGACTGGTCTGGTAGTTCATGGCGCGCACGGTCGACTTCTTGCGGGCCAGGATCCGCTTAAACATTTCAGGGTCGTCGGTGAGGTCCAGGATGAGGTTGATGTCGTCCCGGTCAAAAAAACATTCGTAGTGATCCAGCACCGGAATGCCGGTTTTCCGGATCTCCTCCATGTTTTCCGAATCTGCCATGGGATTGGCAAGACAGACGATCCGGTGTTCCATCCCATCGAAGATGTGGGTTTTGAAAAAATGGATGATTCGGAGGCTGTTCGCAACTGGGCCGATGATGCCAATGTTCATGAAAGCACCTTCCTCGGGGGGCTGCCATATCCGACGGCCGGCTTTCGTTCGGACCCTGCCGTAGGATCGCGACCTGTGCTTCTTTCTTCGACTTATGGAACAGTTTGTAAAAAAGTTCAAGGACCCAGCACGGGAGGGGGCGTCCCCACTGCACGGGTGGGGCACACCCGGCATGGGGGGTCAGGCTCGTGCCGCTGCAACGGAAAAATGCTTGATCATCCCACCCGGCGCGGGTATCTTCACTTGGATCTAACTTGTGCGATGCTGTTCTGGATTCCGGCCTCGATGCATCTCGATAAAACCGCTAAAGTTAGATTGAACTTAAGGATGGCGCATATCACCAATGGCCAAAATTGTTCTGATCGTTGACGGCAATACGCCCCGGCGAAGACGGTGGATCCGCATGGTGTCCGGCCTGGACTTCCGTGTCGTCGAAGCCGCCCGGGGCAGGGATGCCCTGGACCTCATCGCCTCCAAGCCACCGCAGGTGGTGCTGGTGGGAGGCCGCCTGCCAGACATGGAGGTCGACGTCCTGGTGCGGGAGATCCGTCGCCGCTTCCGGGATGTTGAGGTCCTGGTCCAGGCGAGTGAGCCCTGGATGATCCCGGAACTCAAGTCCCTCGCGGCAGGGTTCATTTGCCGGCCCTTTAACCGTGATCTCCTGGAGCTCCTCCTGGACCGAGCCGTTGAACGAGCCGCCCTGCGGCGCCGGCTGCGAGAACTGCCCCACGAAGTCACGCGGCGGGTCGTGAAACAGGTTACCGAGCGCCTGGAGACCGAGCGGTTCCTGACCGTCAAGCAGATCGTCGACAAGCTGTCGACCTTCATCGGCCAGATTGCCCGGGACGTGGAGGGCGGGGTCCGCTATTTCAATCAGATCCCCTATTTTGTCGCCATTCACGATCGCCACGGGCGGGTGCTGGCGGCCAACCGCTCCTTCCGCCTGCTGCTCGGGGGGCAGGTCGGCGACGCCAGCTGTCTCGTTTACGAGGGCAAATCCGGAGCTGCGGACGAATGCCCGGTAGGGCGCACCTTGCGCACCGGCAACGCCCAGGAATCCCGGGAGGTGGTCCGCTATCGCAGCGGGGCGCGCGTGCCCGTGATCGTCCACACGGCGCCGATCTACAACAACGACGGCGAGGCGGAGCTGGTGCTGGAGGTTTCCGCCGGCACCCAGGATGTGGAGCAGCTTCGGGACAATCTGGTCAGCACCCAGCAGCGCTTTCAGGTGCTGTTTGACGCCGTGCCCTGCTATGTGGCGGGGCTGGATCGCAGCCTGCGTTTCACCACCGCCAACCGGCTCTTCGTCGAAGAATTCGGGGACAAGACCGGCGTCTCCTTCCACGACGTTTTTTTAATTGACGACGAGGCGTTCGCTGCATCCCCGATCAACAGGACCCTGAAAGAGGGCAAAGCCCTTCACGGCGAGGTGACGCTGACGGGGCCGAACGGTCGGCGCTACAACATGCTGGTCTGGACCTCGCCCCTGAGCACCCCGGCGGGCAAGCTCATGCAGGTGCTGCTGATTTTTCTGGACATCACCCAGATCCGCGAGCTGCAGAGCAATCTCGCTTCGTTGGGCCTCATGATCGGATCCATTTCCCACAGCATCAAGGGGGTGATGACGGGGCTGGACGCCGGCGTCTATCTCCTGGACAAGGGATTCTCCAAACACGACGATGCCCAGATTCAAAGTGGGCTTGAGATCGTTCGCAGCATCGCCGAACGCATCCGCAAGATGGTCATGGACATCCTCTTCTGTGCCAGGGAGCGGGAGCTGCGGCGCGAGCGCATGGACATCCAGGCCTTTGTCGAGGATGTGATCCGGACGGTGCAGCCCCTGTTCAGCAGCAAGAACGTCGAGCTGGTGTCCGAGTGCGAGCGCGATCCGGGCGCCTTCGAGGTCGATCCCGCCATGCTGAGCTCGGCCATCATCAACGTGTTGGAAAACGCCGCCGAGGCCTGCGCCGCCGAAGGCTCCGCCAAGAGGCACCGGGTGACGGTTCACGTCGAAGCCAACGCCGAAGTGGTGGGGATCCTCGTGGAGGACAACGGGGTCGGCATGACTTCCGAACAGCTGAAAAACCTGTTTACAGTGTTTTTTTCGACCAAGGGAAGCAAGGGCACGGGGCTGGGGCTCTTCATTACGGACAAGATCGTCCGCCAGCACGGTGGAACCATCACGGTGGACTCCGCTGTCGGCCGGGGAACCCGGTTCGGCCTCATGATTCCGAGGAAGGCCAAGAGCATAGAGCCAAGGGCATAGCCCAATACGCACATGGCAGAAGCGGAGGGCTTTCCCTACCCTGTGTCCTATGCCCTTGGCCCGGGCATAAGGGAAAATGGCTATCGACGCGCTGGCATCCGCTTGCGAAGATCAGGCCGTGCGCCCCAAGGTGATCGTCGTCTGCGGGCCGACCGCCGTCGGCAAGACGGCACTGGGGATCGAGCTGGCGGCCGCGGTGGGCGGCGAGATCATCAGCGCCGATTCGATGCAGGTCTACCGCGGAATGGACATCGGCACGGCCAAGCCGACCACCGCGGAGCGGGCTGCGGTCCGGCACCATCTGATCGATGTTCTCGACCCGGATGAGTCTTTCGATGCGGCCCAGTTTGCCCGCATGGGCCGCCAGGTCGCGCACGAGCTTCATGGCCGCCGGAAGGTGCCCGTGATCGTCGGCGGCACCGGGCTTTACATCAAGGCACTGCTGGCCGGGATCTTCCGCTCAGGCCCCGGTGCCCCGGAGGTGCGCCGGCGTCTGCGGGCAGAGGCCGAAGCGCAGGGCCTCGCCGCGCTTCATGCGCGGCTGGGGGCGTGCGACCCCGAGACGGCCCGGCGGATCCATCCGAACGATGCCGTCCGTATCCTGCGGGCCCTGGAAGTGTTCGAGGCGGCCGGCCGGCCCCTCTCTCAGCTCCAGCGCGAGCATCGGTTCAGGGACACCCCCTTCACGGCGCTTAAGATTGGCCTGTCCACCGAGCGCGAAGAGCTTTACCAGCGCATCGACCGCCGGGTGGAGGCAATGGTCGCAGCCGGTCTGGAGGCCGAGGTACGGTCTCTGCTCGAGAAGGGGTACGGTCCGGAACTCAAGCCGATGCAGTCCATCGGCTACAGCCACATGGCAGCTTTAATCGACGGGTCGGTGAGCCGGCAGGAGTGCCTTCGCACCCTCAAGCGCGACACGCGCCGGTTTGCCAAGCGCCAGCTGACCTGGTTCCGGGCGGATCCGCAGATCATATGGTTCGCTCCGGGTCAATCCGGGGAGGTGATCGAGCTGACCAGGGGCTTTCTTGGCCCAGGCTGACGGGTAGGTGAGATGTTGGTGGTTTTTGCACCTTGGAAAAAATACTGACACATCGGCCGCCCTGTAAGGCGACACCTCCCGGCCCTGGCTGATATGCCCAATAATTTCCAGCGAGTGGCCGATCTGCCCGTAAGCCCCCTGTGGCATGGGTCTTGCTCAAACAATTTTCTTCAAGTGACAGGTGCGTCTCATCCATTTAGATCTGGAAAGGGTCTTGCGCTATGGACATCCGAGCAGGGCTTACCGCCATCCTGGTGCTGGCTCCCTTCGGCGGCGCTATCCTGTGTGCCGTTCTGGGAGCCAGCCGGGCCATCCGGTCGACCATCGTCCTAGCCACGGGCGCCATCCTTGTCGTGAGCGCCCTGGGGCTGATGCCCCTGGTCCCGTTTCGATTAGCGGCTGAATCCGTCGTCGGGTTGAACCTGCACATGCTCATCCAGGCGGCGGATGCCATCCTGCTTCTGATCATCCTCTATTACGGTTTCAAGCACAAACACGTGGTGATCATCGCCCTTGCGATCCTGCAGCTCCTGCTGGCGAGCTATCTGGAATTTTTCATGTTGAAGGGGCCGCAGCCGGCCGAACAAGTGTTCTGTGATCACCTGTCGCTCATTATGGTGCTGATCATTTCCATCGTAGGGTCCATCATCTGCTTCCAGGCCATCCCTTACATGGAGAACCACGAGCATCACTATCAGACCGCCCCATCGCGCCAGCCGCGCTTCTTTTTCGTCATGCTGCTGTTCCTGGGGGGCATGAACGGGCTGGTGCTGTTCAACGACCTGTCCTTCATCTACTTTTTCTTCGAAGTGACCACCCTGTGCTCCTTCCTGCTGATCGGCCATGACCGCACCACCATCGCGACCCAGAACGCCATACGGGCCTTGTGGATGAACAGCCTCGGCGGGGCCGCCTTCGTTATAGGGATGATCGCAGCCTACTACGAGACCGGGACCCTCGAGCTGCAGAAGGTCCTGGCAACCTCGGGCGCCGGATCCGGGGTCTACCTGCTGGCCCTGGCGCTGCTGTGCGTGGCCTCGTTCATCAAATCGGCCCAGTTCCCGTTCCAGAGCTGGCTGCTGGGGGCCATGGTGGCGCCGACCCCGGTTTCGGCCCTGCTGCATTCCAGCACCATGGTCAAAGTGGGCGTCTACCTGGTCCTGCGGCTGGCGCCCGGCTTCATCGGCACCCTGCTCAGTGACAGCGTCGCCGTGTTCGGCGCCTTCAGTTTCCTGGCGGCCGCGGCCCTCGCGGTGGGCCAGAGCAACGGCAAGAAAGTCCTGGCCTATTCCACCATCAGCAACCTGGGGCTGATCTTCGCCTGCACCGGGCTGAACACCGGCGAATCCATGATTGCCGCCATGCTGCTGCTCGCCTTCCACGCCGTGATCAAGGCCATGCTCTTCCTCAGCGTGGGAGCCATCGAACAGCACATCGAGAGCCGCGACATTGAGGACATGCGCGGGCTTTACGCCGTGATGCCGCTCACGGCCCTGATCACGGTCTCGGGCGTCATCATGATGATCATGCCGCCCTTCGGGGTGCTGCTGAGCAAGTGGATGGCCATGGAGGCAGCGGCCCAAAACCTTTATGTGATCATGATGGTCGCACTGGGCAGCTCGCTCACGGTGATCTACTGGGCGCGCTGGGCCGGGACGCTGATGAGCGACCCCTTCGCCGGACGTTTCCGGCCGGAGCACCAGCCGCTGCTGACCTGGCTGGCGCTCGGCCCGCTGTGCGCCGGCGCCGGGGTGATGAGCGTGCTCGCCCCGTGGCTTTACCTGCGCTTGATCACGCCGATGCTGAGCTCGCCCTATTCGCCGGCCTACACCGTCAAGGCCGGGGGCCTGGAAAACGTCTACGGCGCGTTCGCCATCCTGCCGCTCTCCGCGGTGGCTTTGCTGGGGCTCATCGCCGCCGTCATCGCCCTCAAGCGGGCCTTCCGGGCCAAGATCGTCTCCCCCTACCTGAGCGGCCTGCAAACGGGCGAGCCGTCCATGTGCCGGGGGCCGATGAACCAGCCCTTCAAAGCGGAAGCCAAGAATTATTACCTGGACACCATTTTCGGCGAAGCCCGGCTGACCGATTGGGTTAATCTGGGCGGCGGGATTCTTCTGACCCTGATCTTAGGAGGTGCACTGTGACGAGGACCGCCATCCTGATCGCTTGCGGCCTGATTGCCGGTCCCATCATCGGCGGGCTGGTCAGCGGGATGGACCGCATCCTGACCGCCCGCATGCAGTCGCGCATCGGGCCCCCCGTGCTGCAGCCGTTCTATGACGTGATCAAGCTGCTCTTCAAGGAGCCGCTGGTGGTCAACGTCTGGCAGGCGTTCTGTGCCTATTGCTACATCGCAGCGGCCTCGATCGCCCTGGTGCTCTTCTTTCTGCAGTCCGACCTGCTGCTGATTTTCTTCGTCCAAGCCGTGGGGGCGGTTTTCCTGGTGGTGGGCGCCCTGTCGTCCACCTCGCCCTACAGCCAGATCGGCGCCCACCGCGAGCTGCTCCAGATCCTTTCCTACGAGCCGCTGCTGGTGCTGGTGGTGGTCGGATTCTATCTGGAGACGGGCAGCTTCAAGCTGACGGACATCTGTGCCTGGAACCACCCCCTGCTGTTGAAACTGCCGTTCCTGTTTATCGTGCTCGGCTATGCCCTGACCATCAAACTGCGCAAGTCGCCCTTCGACCTGTCGACCTGTCACCATGGCCATCAAGAGCTGGTCAAGGGGCTGCTCACCGATTATTCCGGGCCTTTCCTCGCGCTCACCGAAGTAGGCCATTGGTTTGAGGTGGTGCTGCTGCTTGGCTTGTGCACCCTGTTCTGGACCACCAGCTGGGTCGGGATGGCGATTCTACTCGTGGCGACCTACTTCCTGGAGGTGTTGGTCGACAATGTCACCTCGCGCATGAACTGGCGTTGGATGCTGAGTTACGTCTGGGGCGTGGGCCTGACGCTTTCCCTCGTTAACCTGATCTGGCTGCATCAAGGATGATGACTTCACCCAACGTCCGACCGGTGAAGTCGTCCAGAACGAAACATTGACTATTTACTGAAGGTTCGCCCATGGAAGCAGTCAAGCGGTTCATCAATCGGTTGCGATCCAAGTCCCCCTGGCTCCTGCACTTTGATTGCGGCAGCTGCAATGGGTGCGACATCGAAATCCTGGCATGCCTCACACCGGTCTACGATGTGGAGCGCTTCGGCATCATCAACGTGGGCAATCCCTTTCACGCCGACCTCCTGCTGGCCAGTGGCACCGTCAACCATCGCAACAAAAAGGTCCTGGCCAATCTGTACTCGCAGATGCCGAGCCCGAAAATCGTGGTTGCCATCGGCGCCTGTGGGCTGTCGGGCGGGGTGTTCCGGGAAGCCTACAACGTGGTCGGCGGCATCGACAAAGTTATCCCGGTGGACGTGTACGTGCCGGGTTGTCCGCCCAAGCCGGAGGCCATCATCGACGGGGCGGTCCTGGGCCTGCAAAAGCTGCTAGGGCTCAACCAGCAGAAAGGGGCATGAACGATGCGCGAAGAGATCATACCGGTTAGCGCCGACACCCTCGTGGGAGAGGTCGCGAAGCTCAAGGTGCAGGGCTATCGGCTGGTCACGCTCTCCTGCACGGAGCTTGACGCGAGCCAGGTCGACATCCTTTACCATTTCGACAAGGGTCTCAGCCTGAAACACCTCCGGCTGACGGCGGCGAAAACCATCCCGGTGCCGAGCATTTCACCGGTTTTCTTTGCCGCCCTGCTGATAGAAAACGAGATCCAGGATTTATTCGGGCTGCGGTTCGAGGGCCTGGTCGTAGACTTCCAGGGCGCGCTGTATCTGGAGGAGGAGGCTCTCAAGACGCCGTTTTGCCGGTTCAGCCTGCGGACGGCTGCCCCGTCCGCAGTTCAAGGAGAACGGGCAGAGAGTCCAAACCCGTAGAACGACGCAGCGGGTATTAACCGGTTTTTTTCGAAGCCATTAAAACGGGGAGAAATTCTGATGCGCAAAACAGTGGTTCCGTTCGGGCCTCAGCACCCCGTGCTGCCCGAGCCCATCCATTTGAAACTGACGATTGAGGATGAACGCGTCACCGAGGCCATCCCCAACCTGGGCTATGTCCACCGCGGGCTCGAACGGCTGGCCGATGTCCGCGATTTCCACCAGATGATCCAGGTGGTCGAGCGGGTATGCGGCATCTGTTCGGTCATCCACGCGCTCTGCTATTGTCAGGGTGTGGAAGAGCTCATGGGCGTCGAGGTGCCCCCCCGGGCCAGGTACCTGAGGGTGATGTGGTCCGAACTGCACCGGGTCCAGAGCCATCTGCTGTGGCTGGGGCTGTTTGCCGACAGCTTCGGCTTCGAGAGCCTGTTCATGCAGTTCTGGCGCGTCCGGGAACGGATCATGGACATCAGTGAAGCCACCACCGGCAACCGGGTGATCGTGTCAGTCAACGTGATCGGCGGCGTGCGCCGCAACCCGGATGCCGAGCAGCTGCGCTGGCTGCTCACCCAGCTCGACTGGGTGGAGGCGGAAATTCAGCGGCTGGAGACGACCATGCTGGAGGACTACACGGTCAAGAAGCGCACCGTGGGCAAGGGGGTTCTCACGTCGGAGAAGGCCTACGAGCTCGGCGCCGTGGGCCCCGTGCTGCGCGGCAGCGGCGTCGCCCAGGATACCCGGCAGACAGGCTACGCCGCTTACGGGGAACTGCATTTCGAGCCGGTCGTGGAGACCGGGGGAGACTGCTTTGCCCGCAGCAAGGTGCGCTTCCGGGAGGCCTTGGCCAGCATCGACCTGATCCGCCGGGCCATCAGCCGGCTTCCTGACGGCGAGGTCCGGGCCAAGATCAAGGGCAAGGACGACCCTCAGGGCGAGACCGTCATGCGGGTGGAGCAGCCCCGCGGCGAGCTGTTGTATTATCTCAAAGGCAAGGGGGAGAAGAACCTCGACCGTGTGCGGATCCGGACCCCCACCTTCGCCAACATCCCGCCGCTGCTGGTCATGCTGCCGGGGTTGTATCTGTCCGATGTGCCGGTAGTGACGCTGTCCATCGACCCGTGTATCAGCTGCACGGAACGCTAGGAGGAGGCCGCCGCCCATGTTTAGAATGACCCCCAACATCATGCGCAACCTGGTGGTCAAAAAATCCACCCGGCGCTATCCGTACGAGGTGCGGGAACCCTTCGACAAGGCCCGCGGCGAGCTGATCAATTCCGTCGAGCGTTGCATCTTTTGCGGCTTGTGCGAGAGCAAGTGCCCGTCCCGGTGCATCGAGGTGGACAAGCAGGCGTACAAATGGAATTACGACCCCTTCGCCTGCGTCTACTGCGGCGTCTGCGTAGACGTCTGTCCCTCGAAGAGCCTCCACCAGAAGACCCAGTACCGCAAGCCGGTGGCAGAGCGGCTGACCATCAGCCTGCAGGGTCAGCCTCGGAAAAAGGCCAAGGACAAGGAAAAGGGGAAGGAGAAGGAGGCGCCGGCGGCGGAGCCGGGAGCAGAACCTTCCCCGCCCCCGGCAGCCGCAGGTACGGATGACTGATACGGGTCCCGATCTTCTTCTCAATTAAAAAACCACCCCGCAGCTCACTGCGGGGTGGTTTTTTTAACTCGCATGTTTAAAGCTATGGCCCTCCGGGCCTCGATGCAACTTGATAAAACGGCTCAATTCAGGTTCGTAACTAAATCATCTCGATCGCCGTCGCCATGGACACCCCGCCCCCGCCGCAGAGGGTGGCCAGCCCCAGGGTTTTGCCGCGTTTTTTCATGGCGTACATCAGGGTGACCATGATGCGGGCGCCGGTGGCGCCGACGGGATGCCCCAGGCCGATGCCCGAGCCGTTGACGTTGGTGATCGCGCGGTTCAGGCCGAGTTCCTTTTCCACGGCCAGATACTGGGCGGCGAAGGCTTCGTTCACCTCGATCAGTTCGAAGTCGGCAAGCTTGAGCCCGCTGCGGGCCATCAGGTTCTTGACGGCCGGAACCGGCGAAAGCCCCATCACGGACGGGTGGCAGCCCCCGCGGCCGACGGCCGTGATCCGCGCCATGGGCTTAATTCCGAGTTCTTTCGCCTTTTCGGCCGACAGGATCAGGATGGCGGCTGCGCCGTCGTTGATGCCGCTGGAGTTTCCGGCGGTGACCTTGCCGATCTCCGGCACGAAGGCCGGGGGCAGCTTCCGGAGCTGGTCCAGCGTGATGCCCGGCCGGAAATGTTCGTCTTTGTCGAAGACGATCGGGGCCCCCTTGCGCTGGGGGATGGTGACCGGCACGATCTCCTCCCGGAAATCTCCGTTTTTCGTCGCTCGCTCGACGTTGTTGTGGCTGCGCAGCGCGACAAGGTCCATCTCCTCGCGTCTGATGTTCAGGTGCTGGGCCACGAATTCCGCCGTGGCGCCCATGATGTAGGGCTTGCCCTTGAACAGGCTGAGCGGCGGTTTGGATGCATCGACGGGGCCGGTCTCGGGATGAGGGATCAGATGGGAGCCGCAGTGCAGGCCGCGCATGATGTTGTCCACGAATTCCTGGTCCTGCAGCCGGCAGCCCCAGCGGGCGTTGAAGACCGAATAGGCGGCCCCGGACATGTGCTCGACACCCCCGGCCAGCACCACGTCGGCCATCCCAGCCTGGATCATGGCCATGCCGGAGAGGGTGGCCTCCATGCCGGAGATGCAGACGCGGTTGACGGTGACCGCGGTCACCGTGTCCGGGATGCCCGCCATGAGGGCGGCGATGCGGGTTACATTAAGGGTGTCCTCCGGTTCCAGACAGCAGCCGAAGCGCACGTCGTCGATCAGGGCCGGATCGATGCCGGCCTGCTCCACAGCGGCCTGCATAACGATGCTGGCGATCCTGGCCGCATGCAAATCCTTCAACGCCCCTCCGAACGTTCCGATGGCGGTCCTGCACGCCGAGACCACTACAACATCCTTCATGGTCAGACTCCTCTAAAATTCCGTCGGCTTCCGCCGACGGAATTTTAGTCTTTGCATTTGAAGGGAAGAAAATGGTGAAAGCAGTAGCTCGCCGTGTCGCCGTAAGGCTTTCCGGTCGTGGCGATGCAACTGGCGATCATATGCTTGGACTGGTCCGAGTAGTCCGGGCGCGTTTCCTCGGCTTGCTTGCATGCCAGGCAAATGGGCTGGTGGTCGAGGACCGAAAGGATCCTCCCATCCGTTTTGCCCAGAGACGCACCGCAGCGCTGGCAGCGGCTGGCGCATGACAGTTTTTTTTCCCAATGCTCTTCCATCCGGGGCCTCCCCTTTCGTCGGTGCCGAACTTCGCAGGCGATCAGTCGGTTTTGAGGTGCAACCGTATCACTGCCTCCCATGGTAAGCAAGGCCGGGGCCCCGGTCAACCGGTTCATGCGCCCGACTTGGCTTCCTCACCCTACGAAGCATCGCCCAAGTAAACGCGTTTGGGTTTAGCGGAGTGATAAGTAACCGGAGTATTTAGGATTTGACTTGCTGAAGCAGGTTGGGTATGAATAACACTGCTCGGCGTTTCGTCATCAGTGATGTCTTTTCTTTGCCTGACTTCATCAATTCTTATTCTGGATTCTTACTGCAAGATCCGGCAGGATGTGCGCTTGGGTAGCCGGCCCATGCGGGGCGCAGGCCCCTCCGGGCCTTGCCGCTAGAATTCAGAATAGAATCGCTCAGATTAGAGTCTAGTTACTCTTCCGTTAGAAATTGGCGCGGTTTCCTGTGCCACATTCAGGTCAAACGGCCGGCGCGTAACCGGCGCGAGAGGATGTCAGCATGGAGAAAAAGTGGGTCTATCTCTTTGATGAGCTGGATCAGGTCGATGCCTATACCGGCGGCACGCGGGATGCGGCCCGCGGGTTGCTCGGCGGCAAGGGGGCCAACCTGGCGGAGATGGTCCGCATCGGCGTCCCGGTGCCCCCGGGGTTCACCATCACCACCGAGGCCTGCAACGAGTACCTGGCGCACAGCGGCGCGTTTCCGGATGGCATGTGGGATCAGGCGATCTCGGCCCTCGAGAAAGTGGAATCCCTGACCGGCAAGCACTTCGGCGATGCCCACAACCCCTTGCTGGTGTCCTGCCGTTCGGGGGCCAAGTTCTCCATGCCGGGCATGATGGACACGGTGCTCAACATCGGCCTGAACGATGAAACCACCCAGGGCATGATCGCGCTGACCGGAAACCCGCGCTTCGTCTATGATTCCTACCGGCGCTTGATCCAGATGTTCGGCAGCGTGGTCATGCAGATTCCGGATGATGCCTTCGAGGCGGTGCTGTTCAAGGCCCGGCGGAAGGCCAACGTCAAGACCGATTCCGAGCTTTCCGCCGACGATCTGCAGGAGGTGATCGCTGAGTTCAAGACGATCTTCCGGCGCCTGTCCAACCGCGACTTTCCGGCCGAACCTTACGAGCAACTGAGGCTCGCCACGGCAGCCGTGTTCGAGAGCTGGAACGGCAAGCGTGCCATCGACTACCGCAAGGCCGCCGGCATTGCCCACGACCTGGGGACGGCGGTCAATATCGTGGCCATGGTGTTCGGCAACATGGGCGAGAACAGCGCCACCGGCGTCGCCATGACCCGCAACAGCACGACCGGCGAAAAGAACATCGAGGGGGACTACCTCACCAACGCCCAGGGCGAGGACGTGGTCGCCGGGATCCGCCTGACCAAGGAGATTGACCACCTGATCAAGGAGATGCCCGAGGCTTACGCCGAGTTTCTCAGCATCGCCAGGCGCCTCGAGCAGCACTACCGGGACATGCAGGACATGGAGTTCACCATCGAACGCGGCAAGCTGTGGATGCTGCAGACCCGCAACGGCAAGCGTTCCGCCCAGGCCGCCGTGCGCATCGCCGTGGATATGGCCGAGGAGAAGCTTATCACCCGCGAGGAGGCAGTGCTGCGGGTCAGCCCCGAGCAGGTGGACTTTTTCCTGCACCCCCAGTTCGACCACGTTACGAAGCAGGAAGCGAAAAGCGCCGGGGCGCTCCTGGCCACCGGCCTCAACGTGTCGCCGGGGGCGGCGATCGGCATGGTGGCCTTTGACGCCGACCTGGCCGAGACCTGGGGCAAGGGCGAGAAAAAGGCGGTCATCATGGCCCGGCCGGAGACCAAGCCCGACGACGTGCACGGCATGCTCGCCGCCCAGGGCATCCTGACCAGCCGGGGGGGGCGCACCAGCCACGCGGCCCTGGTGGCGCGCCAGTTCGGAAAGCCGGCCGTGGTCGGGGTCTCGGACCTGGAGATCGACCTGAACGACCGATTGATGAAGGTGGGCGACACGATCGTCAAGGAGGGGGATTGGATCTCCGTCGACGGCACCTCCGGCGAGGTCTACCTGGGCAAGCTCAAGGCCATGGTGCCGGACATCAAGGACCCCTGGCTGATCCGGCTCCTGCGCTGGGCCGACGAGTACCGGCGGCTGGGTGTCCGGGCCAACGCCGACTACCCGCGCGACGCCCAGCGCGCCCGGGAATACGGCGCCGAGGGTATCGGGCTGTGCCGTACCGAGCACATGTTCTTCGAGCCCCAACGCCTGGAGCACTTCCAGAAGATGATCATGACTGACCTGCCGAGCGAGCGCCGCGAAGCCCTGGAGATCCTTCTGCCCTTCCAGCGGGAGGATTTCGCGGGGCTCTTCCGGATCATGAACGGACTGCCGGTCATCATCCGGCTGATCGACCCGCCGCTGCATGAGTTTTTGCCGAACATCAACGATCTCATGCACCAGCTGGCCGATCTCAAGATCCGGCTGCAGCATGCGTCCACCCTGGCCGAGGTGGACAGCCATCTTGAACAGATTCGGCTCAAGGAGAGCCTGCTTAAGCGCGCCAAGGCCCTGGATGAATCCAACCCCATGCTCGGCATGCGCGGGGTGCGGCTGGGCATCATGATCCCGGAGCTCACCCGGATGCAGGTGCGGGCCGTATTCGAGGCGGCCTGCCTGGTGGCGAGCGAAGGGGTCGACGTCCACCCCGAGATCATGATCCCGCTCACCAGCCATGTGCACGAGCTCAAGCGCCAGCGGGATGTGCTGGAAGCCGAAGCAAAGAAGGTCATGGCGGAGCAGAAGCTCACGGTGGAGTACAAGTTCGGGACCATGATCGAGATCCCGCGCGCGGCCCTCACGGCCGACAAGATCGCCGAATACTCGCAGTTCTTCTCCTTCGGCACCAACGATCTGACTCAGACCACCTTCGGCATCTCCCGGGACGACGCCGAGGCGAGCTTCCTGGTTCCCTACATATCGGCGGGGATCCTCCCGGACAACCCCTTCACCACCATCGATTCGGATGGCGTGGGCGAGCTGATGCGCCTGGCCATGGAACTGGCCCGCCGGGTCAAACCGGACCTGGTGTGCGGCATCTGCGGCGAGCACGGCGGCGACCCGGAATCCATCATGCTGTGCCACACGCTCGGACTGGACTACGTTTCCTGTTCACCCTTCCGGGTGCCGATCGCCCGCCTGGCGGCCGCCCACGCCGCACTCCGGGAGCGTTCCGCCAAGGCATAAAGGAGACTCACGGCTCGCAGCGGCCATGGGCGGCCGGGGATGTGTCGTGAGACACTTTTGGTTCATTGATCCACTGAAACAGGACCGCAGGGGAGGGCGGCGCCGGAAGGCTTCTGTTTCCGCAGAATCCCGCGTTCGGGTTCATCCGGACCCCGGCGGACCTGTCTCAGGTTCTCATACCGCCGGGCGGCCGATGCCGCACCGGTTTTCTATGGAACCCTCCGGGATCCATACCTTTTCTCCATCCGGGGAAACGGTTACTCAGATTGACATGCCTTTTGATCCTTTGGTTTGCCCTTTGCGATGTGGGAGTGTTCTCCACGTCTTTATGAACCCCAGATAAAAGGAGGAATGCAATGAGCGAGACCGAAAAGAACCTGAAAGAAGCATTTGCCGGCGAATCCCAGGCCAACCGCAAGTACCTTGCCTTTGCCCAGAAAGCCGAGACCGAAGGCTATCGCCAGGTGGCCAGGCTCTTCCGCGCGGCGGCCGAAGCCGAGACCGTGCATGCCCACACCCATCTGCGAACCCTGAAAGGGGTCAAGAGCACCTTGGAGAATCTCAGGGAAGCCGTGAGCGGTGAAACCTACGAGTTCAAATCCATGTACCCTCCAATGATCGAAAAGGCCAAGGCGGAGGGCAACGAGGCCGCCGTACGCACCTTCACCTACGCCAACGAGGTGGAGAAGGTGCACGCCGCTCTTTACCAGAAGGCCATCGACAACCTGGGCAAGCCTCAGACGGATGTGGATTACTATGTGTGCTCGGTGTGCGGCTACACGGTTGAGAAGGAAGCCCCCGAGGAGTGCCCGGTCTGCAAGGCCAAGAAGAAGGTTTTCAAGAAGATCAGCTGAGCTTTCCCGCCTGCGGCGGGAAAGCTGTCGGGGGAAAAGACGATGAAATGTCCGCTCTGTGGTTGCCAGGATTTTTTCGTTAAGGATCCGGATGACGAGTTTGAAACCTACGGTTTCAACGTGGCCTCCGGTGAAGCCCATTTCAGCGCGGATCCGCGAGACTCCCGGCTTTCGAATGTTCAGGAAACTACCGAGACCTTCTGCAACAGATGCTCCTGGCATGGAAAGTTTCAGGAGCTGAACAAGACCTGACAGTTTGTCATTCCAGTTGGTCCC
>Ga0316628_100001765_pt1 | contig 15527 bp, 12 predicted proteins | sample OWC_Aug_M2_C1_D5_FD_207648 | JGI IMG/M metagenome (GOLD analysis project Ga0316628, IMG submission 207648) | Wetland soil microbial communities from Old Woman Creek delta, Ohio, United States - OWC_Aug_M2_C1_D5_C | ecosystem: Environmental > Terrestrial > Soil > Wetlands | place: USA: Ohio... | reverse complement strand
CGTGTCCGCCGGGCCACCCACTCTCATGGAAGTGTATCGTCTCATGGGTGCATCGAATATGACGCGTCCCTCAATCAATCCCAGTGCCTCTTTCTTATAATCCCGACCCATCCAATTCTTTAGTCCGTAGATGAGGACAAATCGTCTGACCTTCGATTCTTATTTCCTTTTCTTGGCTCCGAACGCTGAACACCGAACTCACAACTTGTTTATCAGCTCTTCCCCCACCTGCCAGATGTCCCCCGCTCCCAAGGTGATCACCATATCCCCGGGCTTCACGAGCCGTAGGAGGTGGTCAACGATCCCTTTCTTGTCGGGGAAAAAACTCACATCCCTGTGACCATATTCCCGGATCCCATCGAAGAGCCCCTTGGCCTCCACACCTTCAATCCGGTCTTCCCCTGCGGGATAGATCTCGGTTAGGATCAGCACATCCGCATCGTTGAAGGCCGTCAGAAAATCGTTGAACAGGGCTTGAGTTCGGGTGTAGCGGTGAGGCTGAAAAACCACGATAATCCTCTTTTCCCAACCGCTCCGCGCCGCTTTCAACGTCGCCATGATCTCGGCGGGGTGATGTCCGTAGTCATCGACGACCATCACGCCCTCTTTCTCTCCCCGAATCTGGAAACGCCGTTGGATCCCGCCAAATTTCTGAAGGGTCTCCTGCACCACGTGAAAAGGAATATCGAGCTCAAAAGCGGTGGCCACCGTCGCCAGCGCATTATAGACATTATGGAGGCCGGGCATCCGGATCGTCAGGCGCCCCAGCTCCTCCCGCTTGTGGAGCACCTCAAAAGTGGTCGACAGCCCCTCAAACGTGATCTCTTTCGCCATGTAGTCGGCCTGGCCGGTCAAACCATAGGTCGTAAACCGTTTCTTTAACCTCGGGATGAGGCTCTGGATATTGGGATGATCCAGGCAGAGCACGGCAAGGCCGTAGAAAGGAATCTTATTCAGGAAATTGAGGAAGGTCTCCTTGATCTCCTCGATTCCCTTGTAGTAATCGAGATGCTCCGGGTCAATGTTCGTCACCACGGCAAGGGTCGGCATGAGCTTTACAAAGGACCCGTCGCTCTCGTCGGCCTCCGCGACGAGGAACTCTCCCTGACCGAGCCTGGCATTGCTCCCGATGCTGTTCAGCCGTCCACCGATCACGACCGTTGGATCGAGCCCTCCGGCGGCGAGGACGGTCGCGATCAGGGACGTGGTTGTCGTCTTCCCGTGAGTTCCGGCAATGGCCACACCCACCTTCATCCGCATGAGCTCGGCCAGCATCTCGGCGCGGGGGATCACGGGGATCAATCTCTGCTCTGCCACCTCCACTTCTGGGTTGCCGATCCGGATCGCAGAAGAGACAACCACAACATCGGCCTCCTTTACGTTCTCCTTCCGGTGGCCGTAGAAGATCTCGCACCCGAGGGACTCCAGTCTCCGCGTCACCTCCGACTCCTTGAGGTCGGAACCCGTAACGTGATAGCCCAGGTTGAGGAGAACCTCGGCAATTCCGCTCATGCCGATTCCCCCGATGCCCACGAAATGAATGTGCTGTATTTTACCCTTTCGGTACATCACTCAACCTGTTGGAAGTGCGCTCTCCTCCCCTAAAAGGGCATAGCAGTGGTCCACGATCTCCTCGGCTGCACTCGGTCGGCCTTTCTGCATCATGGCCCGCTCCATCCGTTCCCGTTCCTCGGGGTGACGGTACAGGCGAAGAAGGGTCTCGCCAAGCACGGGACCGTTCAAGGATTCGTCTCGAATCATGATGGCTGCTCCGGATTCTACGAGTCTCTGGGCGTTGATGAGTTGGTGCTGGTTTGCCGCAAAGGGATAGGGGACGAGAACGGAAGCCTTCCCGCAGGCCGCCAATTCCGCCACCGTGCTTGCCCCGGATCGACAGAGGACCAGATCAGAAACCTGATAGCATGCAGCCATGTTTTCGAAGAAGGGCCGGACCACCGCTTCGAACCCCTTCCCCTGATATCCCCTCTCAACGAAGTCAAGGTCCGCTTCCCCGGTCTGGTGGATAAACGTCACGGATGACTTCACCGGGGCAAGAAGATCCAGAGCCTCAACGACCGCCTGGTTGATCCTGTGGGCACCAGCGCTCCCTCCAAAAACGAGGATGGTAAACCGATCCTGTTTCTTCCTTTCCCTCCCCTTCAGGATCTCCTGCCGGATCGGATTTCCCGTGGTAAAGGTCTTATCCCGGGGAAAGTAGGGCTTCGATTCGTCGAAGGAGACGAAAATCCGCTGGCTCAGAAACCGGAGGAGCCGATTTGTCATGCCGGGCACCACGTTCTGTTCCTGAATCCCTCTCTTGATCCCAAGAAGAAAGGCCGCGACCAGGGCTGGGCCTGAAGCATAGCCTCCCACACCGAGTACGAACTGAGGTCGGAACTTCTTCAAGATGGAGGCCGCCTCGAAAATAGCCCTTGGCATCCCCCACAGGGCCTTCGCCTTTCCCATCAGAGAAATACCCTTCAGCGGCATGGCCGGAATCGTCTTCAGAGGAAACTTCCCTCCGGCCAAAACCCTGACCTCGATTCCCCGTTTCGTACCGATGAAGAGGACCTCGTTCCCCATCTCCCTTTCCATGAATGCTTGGGCTATTGCCAGGCCGGGGAAGAGGTGACCTCCTGTTCCTCCCCCGGCTATGACCCACCTCATATGCCACTCAATAAAATAAAGTCATTGGTCATTAGTCACTGGTCATTAAGTCATGAGTCATTACGTCATTGGTCATTCATCATTAGTCACTTGCCACTCGCCACCGATTTTGGTCACTGGCCACTGATTACTATCTTTTCGTCGTTCGCCGCGAAAGCTGAAGCAAGATACCCACCCCCATCAGATTGCTGATGAGGGCCGTCCCTCCATAACTGATAAAAGGGAGGGCCAGTCCCTTGGTCGGAAGCAGCCCAAGAACAACACCCATGTTGATCACAGCCTGAAGGGAAATCATCAGGGTGATCCCGAGGGCCAAATAGACGGCAAAGCGATCCTCCAGGGCAAGGGCAATGGTGGTTCCACGGACGGCCAGGATGAGGAAGAGGAGAACGACCACCAAGGCTCCGACCAGCCCCAGTTCCTCGCCGATGACCGAGAAGATGAAGTCCGTGTGCGGGGCAGGGAGAAAGAAGAGCTTCTGTCTTCCCTCACCCAGGCCAACCCCGAACAGGCCTCCCGACCCAAAGGAGAGGAAGGATTGGATGATCTGAAAGCTCGTCCCGGAGGGGTCATCCCATGGCCGGACAAAGCTCATCAGCCTGCGGTACCGGTACCCCACGTTGGTCACCAGGTAGTAGGCCACGGGAACCGCCATCAGGACGGAACCGAGGATGTAGGTCACCCTGGCCCCGCTCACGAACAGAAGCAGGAAGACCATGGTGACCAGGAACACGGCTGCCCCAAAATCGGGCTCCTTCATGATCAGGCCAACCACTACGCCGGAAAAAAGTAGGGTCGGCAAAAAGGCAAAGGAAAAACTCCGGATCTTCTCCTCTTTCTTGGCCAGAAAGTAAGCCAGGAAGACGATCAGCCCCAGTTTGGCAAACTCGGAAGGCTGGAAAGAGAACGACAGGATTCTCAGCCAACGACTCGCCCCTCCGGCCCGATGACCGATGCCCGGAACCAAGACCGCTGCCAACAGAAGAATGGAGAGGGCCAGGATGGGGTAAGCAAGCCTCTTCAGGGCCTGGTAGGAGAAAAGCGTCATGAGGATCAGGAGGGCGAAACCTACTCCGGCGTAGACGGCTTGGCGTTTCAGAAAGTAGTAGGGATCGCCAAAACGGTCTCCCGCGATGATGGCACTTGTGCTGTAAACCATCACAATCCCAACACCCACCAGGCCAACGGCCACGCCCAAAAGAATAAAGTCGATTCTTCCTCTCTCTTTAAACATCATCCCTTTTCAGATCTTCAGCCCGCCCTCCGGAGTGGCCTGCCACTACAGACGGAACTGCGAGCTGCCATCTCAAATCACAGACGCCGGACGGCCTCTTTGAAGACCTCTCCTCTTTCCTTGTAGTCACGAAACATGTCGTAGCTCGAGCAGGCCGGCGAGAGAAGAACTACATCCCCTCCCCTGGCGGTTTCATAGGCAAGCCGCACGGCCTCCTCCAGTGTCCCTGCCATCACCGTGTCCGTCAGCCCGCCCAGTTCCCGGGCCATCCGCCCCTTCGCTTCTCCGATCAGAATGAGGCGCTTGACTCGCTCCCGGATCAGGTCGTGGAGGGGACCCAGGTCGGTCCGTTTGTCCTTGCCCCCTGCGATCAGGATGACCGGTTCGGAAAAGCTGCCGAGCGATTTCACCACGGAACCCACGTTCGTCCCTTTCGAATCGTTGAAAAAACGAACCCCGCCGATCCCACGAACAAACTCCAAACGATGCTCGAGACCTTCAAAGCCGCTCAGGGCCCGTTCGACGGCTTCCTGCGGACAACCGAGGAGTCTCGCCGTAAGGATCGCAGCCATCATGTTCTCGACATTGTGGATCCCCTTCAAGCGCGCCTTCGCCAGGGGATAGTCCTCTTCTTTTCCCATGAGCCTGAGCCGGATGCCCTGATCGTGGCGGAACGCCCCTTCCTGGAGTTCCTCCTGAAGGCTGAAGAAGAAAGCCTTTGCCTTGACCCCTTTGCCGATCTTCCTGACGATGGAATCGTCCCGGTTGACGACAGCCAGGTCCTCTGGAGTCTGATTCATGAAGACCCTTGCTTTCGCCTCGATGTAGTCTTCGTACCGTCCATACCGGTCCAGATGGTCTTCCGTGACGTTCAGGAGCACGGAGAGTCTGGGCCGGAAGAGTTCAACGGCCTCGAGCTGAAAACTCGAGATCTCCGCCACAACCACGTCCCAACGACCGGGCCCCTCGGCAAAGAGGATGAGAGGCTCGCCCACGTTTCCTCCCACACCCACGGCCTTCCCCGCCTCTTTCAGCATCTCCCCGATCAGCAGGGTTGTCGTCGTCTTCCCGTTGGTCCCCGTCACGGCGACAATGGGGGCTTCGAGGAAACGATAGGCCAGCTCGACCTCACTGATCACCGGGATCCCTCTCTTCAGGGCCTCCTGCACGGGATCGATCTTCAGGTCCACACCAGGGCTCATGACGACGAGATCCTGCCCGAGGAACGTCTGGGTGCGGTGGCCACCCCATTCCGAGCGGACCGCAACCGCCTCGACCTCGCGGACAGCGGCCCCCATCTCTTCCCTTGTCTTCATCTCCGTGGTGCTGACGGTCGCACCCCTCGTCTTGAGAAATTTCGCCGTGGCAACGCCGGTCCTTGCAAGTCCAACGACCAACACTCTTTTCCCGCGGAGATCGATGCCTTCTGCCATACCCCTATCGGAGTTTCAGCGTGCTGATGGCCACCAGGCCCAGAATAATCCCAATGATCCAGAATCGAACAATGATCTTCGGCTCAGCCCAACCTTTCAATTCAAAATGGTGGTGAATGGGTGCCATCCGGAAGACCCTCTTCTTCCGAAGCTTGTAGGAAACCACTTGGATGATCACGGAGAGGGCCTCGATGACAAAAATCCCTCCGACGATCACCAGGAGAAACTCCTGCTTCGTCACCACGGCAACCGTTCCCAGGGCCCCTCCCAAGGCGAGGGAGCCCACGTCACCCATGAAGACCTGCGCGGGGTACGTGTTAAACCACAAGAACCCAAGCCCCCCACCCACCAGGGAGCCGCACAGAATCGTCAGCTCTCCGCTTCCCCGGACAAAGGGTATTTGAAGATACGACGCAAACCGGAAGTTCCCTGCGAGGTAGCAGAAGAGCATGAAGGTCGCACTTGCGATGAGGACGGGCCCGATGGCCAACCCATCGAGTCCGTCGGTCAGGTTCACGGCATTGGCGGAACCCACAATGACCAGCATCCCGAAGAGGATGTACCAGTTTCCAAGATCCGGCATCACCCTTTTGAAGAATGGAAAGATGAGCCGGGAATCGTGATCCACCGTGCTGAAGAGGATCCAACTCGTCAGCAGACCGATGACCACCTGAATAGGGAATTTGTATCGTGCCCGGATCCCGACACCGTTACGGTCTCGGATTTTTTTATAGTCATCGATATATCCAAGAACACCAAAAGCCATCGTTGTGAGCAATACGATCCAGGTGTAGGGATTGGTCAGATCGGACCAAAGAAGCGTGGGAACGATGAGGGCGGCGAGAATAAGGCTCCCCCCCATGGTGGGCGTTCCGTTCTTCACCGCGTGGCGGGAAGGAACGTCCTCTCTCACCACCTGTTTGATCTGTAACGCCCTCAGCTTCTCAATGAGCCAGGGCCCGATGAGGAAGCTGATGAGCAGGGCTGTCAGAAGGGCATAGATGGTTCTGAACGTAATGTAACGGAATACGTTGAAGACCGAGTACGTTTCATGGAGAGGATAAAGGAGATGATAAAGCACCGGTTAAGCCCTCCCCTCCCGCAGACCTTCGACGACCTTCTCCATGGCCATCCCTCTCGACCCCTTGACCAAGATCCAGTCGCCCTCCTGAGTCACCTGTTTCAGCGCCGCGATGGCCTCCTCGTGGGTCTGCACGATCTTCGTCTTTTCGGCCTCGAATCCGTGGCGAACCGCGGACTCCACCACGACAGGGGCCCATTTGCCCATGGCCAACAGAAAATCGATCGAGAGCGCCTTGATCCTCTGCCCGAGCTGTCGGTGGGCCTCCTTCGCGAAATCCCCCAGTTCCAGCATGTCGCCGAGGACGGCGACCGTCCTGCCGTTCCCCTTGACCTCGACCAATGTCTCCAAAGACAGTTCCATGGACTTGGGATTGGCGTTATACACATCGTTGATCAAGGTCCTTCCACCCCTGAGCGGACAGACCTCCATTCTCATGGGAAACGGCTTAAACTGCTCAAGGGCCTCTTTGGCCCTCTTGAATTCAACCCCGAAAAGCATTGACACCGCGACGGCCGCCAGGGCCCCTGGAACAAAATGCCGTCCCAGCACGGGGAGAATCACCTCCGACTCCTGGCCGCCCGCGCTCAGAAGGAAAGAAATGCCCTTGGCACCGAGAAGTTGGGTCTTCTTCGCCACCACGTCTGCAGCCGTCTCTACGCCGAAGGTCACCTTTCTCCCAGGAAACTCCTGGGCGAGATCGATGACCCGCGGGTCGTTTTGGTTCACGACGATCGTTCCGTCTCGTTTCATCCTCCGGAAGAGCTCGCCCTTCTCCTCCTTGACACGCTCCAGGCTCCCCAGCCCTTCGAGGTGGACCTTGTGGATGTTCGTGATCAACCCGACGTCGGGGTTTGCAATCTCCGTCAGCCGGCCGATCTCCCCTGGCACGTTCATTCCCATTTCAACGACAATGACCTTCTCTTTGCCGGTATAACTCAAGAGCGTCAAGGGAAGTCCGATCAGGTTGTTGTAATTTCCCCTGGTCTTCAACACGGCAACGGTTGTCTCCAGGCAGGCCGAGATCATCTCCTTCGTCGTCGTCTTTCCGTTACTCCCGGTGAGGGCCACCACCGGTACCTTGTTTCTCTCCCTCCGGTCACCCGCGAGATCACCCAGACTCCGCAAGGTGTCCTTTACGGCGATGATGGCCTTGGACCGAAACCCGTTCCAGTGAATCGCCTTGGCCTTATCCTCCTCGATGAGGATCCCTCCCGCATTCTTTTTCAGTGCCTCCACCGCATACTGATGGCCATCAAATCGGGTCCCTTTGAGAGCGACAAAGAGGTCTCCCTCCCGGACCGTTCGTGAGTCGGTGGAAACACCCCGAAAGGAAGCGCTCTTCTTTCCCTGAAGGAGCTTCCCCCCTGTGGCCTTGAGCACCTCTTCGATGGAGAAGGTCATCGTACCTCCAGAGCGTTCCTTGCCTCCACGCGGTCGTCGAAGGGGAACTTCTTCTTTCCCACGATCTGGTAATCCTCGTGCCCCTTCCCTGCAATCAGGACCGTATCGGAAGGCCGAGCCACCCGGAGTGCCAGCCGAATGGCTTCTCTTCGATCCGGAACCTTCATGTATCCCTTCTTCGACCTCCAGAGATCGAGCTCCCCCGGCGGCCACTCCTCGAGCGCGAGGCTCTTGAACCCGGCTTCGGCCTCCGCCAGGATGGCCAGAGGGTCCTCTGTCCTCGGGTTGTCGGAGGTCAGGATACACAGGTCGCTGAGCCTACCTGCCACCTGTGCCATCAGGGGCCGTTTGGTCCGATCCCGATCCCCTCCGCACCCGAAGACGGTGATGAGCCTTCCTCCCTGCTTCGCAGAGGCCTTCAGAACTCCCCGCAACCCCGTCAACACCCGTTCCAAGGCATCGTGGGTATGGGCATAATCGACGATCACGTGGATCCCTCTCTGGTTGGGAACCCTTTCAAATCTTCCCGGAACGGCCTCCAGGCGTTCGACACCCGCCTTGATCATTTCAAGCGGGATCTCTATTGCCAGTCCGGCGGCCACCGCCGCGAGGATATTGTAGAGATTGAACTGGCCGACCAATCGTGACCGGACCGGAAACGCTCCCCCCGGCGTTTTGACTTGAAACGATAGCCCGCTCAGCGTGCTGATCACCTGATGGGCGGTGACCTCACAGCTCGAACCCAGGCCATAACGGAGAACGGGAAGATCGACTCCCTCCACGATCTCCTCTCCTCTCGGGTCATCCCCATTCGTCACGGCCACCCTCCGGGGTTTCGGGCAAGTCCGCAGGAGCTCCGAAAAGAGCTTCTTCTTGCTCGCCCAGTAGTGCTCAAGGGTCTTGTGGTAGTCGAGATGATCGGAGGTGAAGTTCGTGAAGACGGCCACGTCAAACTGGGACCCGTAGACGCGGTCCAGATCCAGCCCGTGGGACGAAACCTCCATGATGACATGGGTGATGCCGCTGTCGACCATCTCCCGGAGGATTTTCTGGAGATCGAGGGATTCAGGGGTTGTGTTCGGGGCGGGAAAGGTCTTCTGCCCATACCGGTAGTTGATGGTTCCCAGCACGCCCACCGAGTCCCCAGCCTCCCTGATGATTGATTCCAGCAGAAAGGCCGTCGTGGTCTTGCCGTTGGTTCCGGTGATCCCGGCGAGTTTCACCTGGGAAGAGGGGTTTCTGTAGAACTGAGCCGAGATCTTTGCCAAGGCCCGCCGGCTGTTGGGTACCACAACGGTTGTCCTGCCAGGATATTCCCGTTCCTCCTCCAGAAGGACGACTTCCGCCCCCCTCTCGATGGCGTCCGCAATGAACCGATGGCCATCCACCTCGATGCCACGAATCGCAGCGAAGAGAAATCCCTTCTTCACGTGAAGCGAGTGATAGGCGATCCCCTCAACCTCCCTCCGGGTTTCTCCGATGATGCTCTTGATCTCGATCCCTTCCAGCAAGTGGCTCAGTTCCATGTTGCCAATAACAGCGTGTCCGTGTCCGCAGCCTCCAGGATCTTCATCATGATCAGGTAACACATCTGATCTGACAATCGACCCTCATGGATTATGACGAAGACTGCAGCTTGATGTAGCAAACGTCCCCCCTCTCCATCAACATGCCAGGCCGGGGGCTCTGCTCAACCACCTTTCCACTGCCTGTCATCCTGATGACGAGCCCCTTCCCCTCAACCCGGCTCAGGGCCATCCTCATGGACAGCCCCGTGAGATCAGGCATCACGACCCTCTCGATCCCCTTGCCCACCTTCACCCCATCGATGGCAGGCTCGGAAACCGGGCCTGTCCGACGGGAAACGAAGGGCTCCTCATTCTTCACGATCAGCGTTCCCTTGGGATGGACACTCAGGTAGGGAAGCACTTTCTCCATGATGGCTCGAAACACGGGGGCAGCAACGATGCCGCCGAAGCTCGATCCCTGCGGCTCGTCGATCACAACGGCCAGGACGATCCTGGGCTCATCTGCTGGCCCAAATCCCATAAACCCGCTGCTCACGCGGTCCTCTGAATATCCCCCTTCAGCGGCGTCTGCCTTTTGCGCCGTTCCGGTCTTCCCTGCCACGTCGTACCCGGCGGGTACGGCTGCCTCTCCGGTCCCCCCTTTCTCGGTCGCCGATCTCAAGAGGGCCGTCACCTTCTTTGCCGTCTCCGAGGAGACCACCCTCCGAACCTCCTTCGGATGGAAGGTCTCGACGACCCCACCCTTTTCGTCGGTGATCTTCTCCACCAGGGAGGGTTTCATCAGGAGGCCCCCGTTGGCGATGGCCGAAAGGGCGGCCGCCAGTTGAATTCCAGTGATGGAGATGCCCTGGCCATAGGAAATTGTTCCGAGGGTCACAGCCGACCAATACCGGGCGTGGGAAAGGATTCCCTTGGCCTCTCCGGGTAAACCAACCTGGGTCTTCTCTCCAAACCCGAAGGCCGTGACATAGCGATAAAACGTGTCCTTTCCCAGTTTCTCACCCACCTTGAGGGCTCCGATGTTACTGGAGACCTTGATGATCTGCTGGAAGGTGAGCCAGCCGTGCTTCGAGTGGTCGTGGATGGTCCGGTCATAGTACTTGTAGGCCCCGTTCTCGCAGTAAAACGAATCAGAGGGTTTGACCGCGTTTTCCTCGAGGGCCGCTGCGGCAAGGAAGGTCTTGAAGAGCGACCCGGGCTCGAAGGAATCGCAAACCGCCCGGTTCCGCCAGTTCCGGGCCTTGGACTGGATGAACTCGTTCGGGTTGAAAAAGGGACAGGAGGCCAGTGCCAGCACCTTTCCTGTGGAAGGCTCCATCGCGACGGCGAAGCCCCCCTTCGCTCCCCACTGCTGGACACCCCGGCCCAATTCTGTCTCGACCACATGCTGGATGTGTTTGTCCAAGGTCAAATACATGTTACGGTAGTGCTCCTCTTTCTTCTTGAGCGATGCCTCTTCTGTGACGATCTCTCTTCCCAAGGCATCGCGATCGGCCATCCACACCTGGTTGCGTCCGTTCAAGAGGGCATCGTGCTGGAACTCGATCCCTTCAAGACCTTTCGAGTCCAGTCCGACAAAACCGACGACATGAGAGGCGAGTTGCCCGTTGGGATAGAAACGCTGGGTCTCCTTGAGGGAAAAGATCCCGGGGAGACGGAGCGCCTTGATCTCCGCCGCCTCTTTCGAGGGAACCTTCCTCTCAATCCACTCGAACGATTTCCGGCTCTTCAAACGGGCTTTGAGTTCCTCGCGTTCCGTCTTGAGCACAGCGGCGAGGACCGACGCCGTCTTCTCAGTCTCGACGATTTTTCGGCCGTCGGCGTAGATCGAGTCCACCTCGATGCTCACCGCCAACTCGTTCCCCTGGCGGTCGTAGATCGCTCCCCGCTTTGCAACCAGAGGGACCTGAACGCGGTGCTGTTGCGCAGCCAACGTGTAGAGCTGCTCTTTTTTCAGGACCTGGAGTTGAAACATTCTCCCCGTGACGATGGCAAAGCCAATGAAGAGAAGACACGAGATGAAGATGATCCTGACCTTGAACCAACTGATCGGTTTTCGTTTCATCGGATGACGATCACCTGGTCGGGCTTGGGTTTTGACATCTTTAGCTCTTCCGTCGCCAAGCGTTCAATTCGGGCGTAGGATTTGAGCGTGGCGATCTCGAGTTTGAGCTTCTGCTGGGTAAGGGAAATGGCTTTCTCTTCTTTCAGGGCGTTTGAGATTTCATATCCCAACTGGATCACCTGAATCCGGGACCAGACGTAGAAGAGGGAACCGCCGATCAAGTACAAGAGAAGGAGCGTAAGGAACAAGCCCACATTCGACCTTCGTGAGCGCCGGTCCCCACCCCGTTTTGTTGTCTTGGCCGCGGTCATCCCCCTCAAACCCTCTCCGAACATCTCAGTTTTGCGCTTCGGGAGCGTGGGTTCCCTTTCTTCTCCTCTTCCGAAGGCGTCACCGGTTTAGGGGTTAAGATGCGCAGGATCGGGTCCGAACCCGACCCTTCACCCCCTTTTCTTGCCTGCTCCCTGAAGGTCTCCTTGACGATCCGATCTTCCAGGGAGTGGAAGGAGATCACGCAGATCCTTCCTCCTTTTCGAAGGAGCTTCCACGCCCCTTGGAGGGTCACCTTCAGGTTCTCCAACTCGTCGTTCACCCGGATCCGAAAGGCCTGGAAGGTCCGGGTGGCTGGATCGAGCCTCCTGGAATGAAATCGGCGGGGGATCGCCTGATGGACAATCGTCTTCAGCGCCTGGGTGGTCAGAATCGGACGCTTCTCCCTCTCCTGCACAATGGCCTTCGCGATCCGCTTGGCCCATCTTTCCTCCCCGTAGTGAGACAGCGTCTCCTCGAGCGCCGCCTGTGAGAGAGTGTTAACGAAGTCCGCCGCCGTCAGATCCCTCCGCCGATCCATTCTCATGTCGAGAGGACCTTCGGCCTGGAAACTGAACCCCCTCCCCTGCTGATCGAGTTGAAGGGAGGAGAGGCCGAGGTCAAACAGGATTCCATCTACCTCGTCAATTCCGACTTCTTTCAGAACCCCGGGCAGGCGGGCGAAGTTTTCCTGAAAAATCCTCACCCGGTCCTCCCCATAGGGCGTCAACACGTTCCTTGCTTCCCCAATCGCGGTCTCATCCCACTCGAGACCGATGAGCCTACCGTCAGGGGAGGACCGTCTCAGAATCTCGAACGCATGCCCGCCACCCCCCAGGGTGGCATCAACATAGGTCCTGCCGGGCTCGCATTGGAGGAATCCCATCACCTCTTCCACTAAAACCGGGATGTGTCGAGATCCCATCGCAAATCAGTCATCCGCGATATCTGTATCGTGCACCCCTAGAGGCCCAGTCCTGAGAGGGTATCACCGATCTGATCAAAATCCTCCTGGGCCTTCTTAACAACGTCGTTCCATCTTTCTTTAGCCCAGATCTCTATCTTCTTCCCTTCACCCACCAGAACCACATCTTTCTGGAGGACAGCATAGTCCCTCAGAGTCGGGGGAATGAGAAGCCTCCCCTGCTTGTCGATGCTGCAATCCATGGCGCTTGAGTAGAAGAACCGGAGGAAGGTCTTCACTTCTTTCTTGAGAAGCGAAAGGGAGGTCACCTTCTGCTCCAGGGCGGACCACTCCTCGTAGGGGAAGGCGACCAGACACTGGTCAAAGTTGGTGATCACCAGGCGGTCATCGTACTTCTCACTGAGAATCTCTCTGAATCTGGAGGGGATACTGATGCGACCCTTGGAATCTATGGTGTGTTCGTATCTACCCCGGAACATGCGTCCAGCCCCCACATTTCAGTCCTTCATACCACCTCATCCCACTTTATCCCACCTTGCGACTACAAGTATAACAAAAGCATAAGTTTGTCAAGTAAAATTTTATACTTAATTGAGCCTTTCCCTGGGCGCTCACAAATACAACATCTAGGCGAAAACGATTTGGATATTACCACATGGTGTATGTGGAATAGCCTGCCTAAAAAATAGGCATCTGCTTCAACCGTGATCTTAATCAAATTGACAATGTCCCTGCTCCTATCTAAAATGAGGGAAAGGATGAAGAGAGACGCATCAAATCTGCGCCCATTCCCGTAGCCGAGTGGGAAATCAACATCGACTCGCGACAGACCAACAATCAGACCGGGGGACACATGGCGACTGATGCCGTCAAGAAAAGGGTAGAGAAACTTCGGGAAGAGATCGAGTACCACAATTACCGTTATTATGTTCTGGACCAACCCGAGATCTCGGATGCCCAGTACGACCGGATGATGCGCGAACTCGAAAAACTCGAAGAGGCACACCCTGAGCTCCGCTCTCCCCACTCACCCACTCAGCGAGTCGGCGCACGACCTCTCGAGGTCTTCGAGATCGTTCGACACACCCTCCCCATGCTCAGCCTTGCCAATGCCTTTGACGCCTCGGAGGTAAAGGACTTTGACAAGCGTGTCAAGCGGTTTCTAGGAACGTCGGAAGACATTACCTACGTGGCAGAACCGAAACTCGACGGTCTCGCGGTCGAACTCGTCTACGAGGAGGGGTGGTTCGTCGTGGGCTCCACAAGGGGGGATGGAGTGAATGGTGAAAACATCACCCAAAATCTGCGTACCCTCAAGACCGTCCCCCTGCAGCTCATCCGTAAGCCGATCACGGTCCCGGAACGACTGGAGGTGCGTGGGGAGGTGATCATGCGCCTCGACAAGTTCAAGGCGTTGAACCAGAAGCGGGAGGAACTAGGCGAACCCCTCTTCGCCAACCCACGGAATGCCGCCGCAGGTTCCGTCCGCCAGCTCGATTCCAAGATCACCGCAGGCCGCCCCCTTGAGATCTACTGTTACGGGGTCGGAGACGTGCGGGGATGGACGTTCAAGACCCACTGGGACATTCTGCAGACCTTCCCGAAATGGGGGCTTCGGACAAATCCCCACGTTCGGCGATGCAAAGGAATCGATGAGGTCATTGCCTACTACGACGAGATGGGCGAGGAGAGAGAAAAGCTCCCCTATGAAATCGATGGGACCGTCATCAAGGTGGACCGCCTCGACCTCCAGGCCAAACTGGGTGAAATCTCCCGAAGCCCCCGTTGGGCCCTCGCCTTCAAATTTCAGGCAAAGCAAGAGACCACAAAGGTCGTGGACATCGTTGTCCAGGTCGGGAGAACAGGTGCCCTCACTCCCGTGGCGGTGATGGAGCCTGTCCGGGTCGGGGGTGTGGAGGTGAGTCGTGCCACTCTCCACAACCAGGACGAGATCGACAAAAAGGATGTCCGCATCGGCGATACCGTCGTCGTCCAGCGGGCCGGCGATGTTATTCCCGAGGTCGTCCAGGTTGTTCCTTCCAAGCGCACGGGCCGTGAAAAGAGGTTCGAGATACCATCCACCTGCCCGGTGTGCGGCGCTGAAGTCGTTCGGGAGGAAGCGATCCACCGCTGCATCGGCCTCGACTGTCCGGCCCAGCTCAAAGGTCGCATCAAACACTTCGCCTCCAAACGTGCGATGGATATTGACGGCCTCGGCGTGAAACTCATCGATCAGCTCGTCGACAGCGGACTGGTCAAAGATGTGGCGGACCTGTACGACCTCCGCAAGGAAGATCTGACCGCCCTGGAGCGGATGGCCGACAAATCGGCCCAAAACATTTTGGATGCCGTCGAAGGGAGCAAAGAAAAACCGCTGGCCAAGTTTCTCTTTGCGCTGGGGATCCGCCACGTGGGCGAACACATCTCTCAGGTGCTCGCCGAGCGCTTTCCCCGACTGGACGACCTGTTCCGCCTCTCAGAAGACGATCTCATACAGGTCCCTGAAATCGGTCCCGAAGTGGCTGCCAGCGTGGTTCACTTCTTCCGGGATAAGAAGAACAGGGCATCGGTCGAACGATTGAGGAAGGCCGGGGTCAAGGGGATCGAACCTTTGTCGAAGAAGAAGACCGGGGTGGCGGGGAAGGTGTTTGTCTTTACCGGCGCTCTCAAATCCTTTGAAAGAGACGACGCGAGAACCCGGGTGGAATCCCTCGGAGGAAGGACGGCCTCCACCGTTTCAACGAAAGTGGACTTTGTGGTCGTCGGTCAGGATCCGGGTTCGAAGTATGACAAGGCGAAGGAATTGGGCCTCAAGATCCTGACAGAGGAGGAATTCAAGAGACTCTTGGACCTTTCCAAGTAGCGGCAGGGCCGGGCCTC
>Ga0316628_100001764_pt1 | contig 15530 bp, 16 predicted proteins | sample OWC_Aug_M2_C1_D5_FD_207648 | JGI IMG/M metagenome (GOLD analysis project Ga0316628, IMG submission 207648) | Wetland soil microbial communities from Old Woman Creek delta, Ohio, United States - OWC_Aug_M2_C1_D5_C | ecosystem: Environmental > Terrestrial > Soil > Wetlands | place: USA: Ohio... | reverse complement strand
CGGTTATCGTGGGCAGTGCGTTGGTGAGCGCGATTGGCGCGCTGGCCGATACCCCTGATAAGATTCCGGCGGCGGCCGCGTCGTTGCTCGCCGAAATGCGCCGGGCGATGGATGGTTGAGCACCGCCAGCTTTTAGCTAAAGTTGCGGCTGTATTAATGATAATTGATATCTGAGCGCTGAAAGCCGAGACCTTTTTATGAGTTGGTTTGAGAAACTCCTGCCTTCCAAGATTCGCACCGAGGTCAGGACGAAGAAATCGATCCCGGAAGGCCTGTGGACCAAGTGTGAAAGTTGCGCAGCGGTATTGTATCGCGCGGAGATGGAACGCAGTTTGGATGTCTGTCCAAAATGCGGCCATCACATGCGCATGAATGCTCGCCGCCGCTTGGATACTTTTCTCGATCCCGAGCCGCGCGTGGAAATAGGCGATGAGATCGAACCGCAAGATGCGTTGCGCTTCCGCGATATCAAGCGCTACAAGGATCGCCTCACCCAGGCGCAAAAAAGCACGGGAGAGCGCGACGCCCTGATTGTGATGCAAGGCAAGGTCAGGCAACTGCCGCTGGTGGCGGCGGCCTTTGAGTTCAATTTCATGGGCGGTTCCATGGGGGCGGTGGTGGGCGAGCGCTTCGTGCGCGCCGTGGAGACGAGCCTAAGCGAACGCATTCCCTTGGTGTGCTTCTCCGCAAGCGGCGGGGCCCGTATGCAAGAGGCGCTGTTCTCGCTGATGCAGATGGCCAAGACCAGCGCCGCGCTCGCCAAGCTCAACAAGAAAGGTATTCCGTTCATTTCCGTGCTCACCGATCCCACTATGGGAGGCGTGTCGGCGAGCCTGGCAATGCTGGGTGATGTCAATATCGCCGAGCCCAACGCCCTGATCGGCTTCGCCGGTCCGCGGGTAATCGAGCAAACTGTGAGGGAAACCCTGCCGGAAGGTTTTCAGCGCAGTGAATTCCTCTTGCAGCACGGCGCCGTTGACATGATCGTCGATCGCCGCGAAATGCGCGATCGTATCGCGAGTCTGCTTGCCATCTTTACCCATCAGTCGCCGGGGTAACGGAGTGACGGCGGTCAGCGTTCATCTACCAGTGAATGATTGAGACCGAACGCTGATATCTCATAAAAACATGCGCTACTCTACTCTCGCTGATTGGCTCGCCTGGCAAGAGACATTACATCCCGCCAAAATCGATCTGGATTTGGAACGGGTGCGAACGGTATTGCAATGCATGGGCTTGGAGCGCCCGCCTTATGCCCTCATCACCGTGGGCGGCACCAATGGCAAAGGTTCTTGCGTGGCGATGCTGGAGGCGATGCTGCACGCGGCGGGATACCGAGTGGGCGCCTACACCTCTCCCCATCTGTTGCGCTATAACGAGCGCGTGCGGGTGGATCGCGCCATGGTCGGCGATGTCGCCTTGTGCGAAGCCTTTGCCCGCGTCGATGAGGCGCGGCGCGACATCACCCTGACCTATTTTGAATTTGGCACTCTGGCGGCTTTGGATATCTTTTCCCGTGCCGAGTTGGACGTGGTGATTCTGGAAGTGGGGATGGGAGGTCGCTTGGATGCGGTGAATGTCCTGGATGCGCACGTGGCCGTGGTGACCACGGTGGACCTAGACCATACGGCATGGTTAGGCGCCGACCGGGAACAGATCGGCGGGGAAAAATCGGGAATCTTTCGCGCCGGCCGGCCGGCCGTGTACGGTGATGCCAATCCGCCGTCCAGTTTAATGGAGTATGCCCGCACCCTGGGCTCCGAGTTGTATTGTTACGGCCGGGACTTCGGTTTTGAACGGGAGGCGGCGGGATGGTCCTGGTGGGGCATGGGGCGGCGTCGCCATGCCTTGCCGCCGCCGCGCTTGCGCGGCCCCTATCAACTCAAGAATGCCGCGACCGCGGTAACGGCCTTGGAGTCGTTGCGGCATCGCCTCCCCGTCGGACAGCAAGCGCTGCGGCTGGGATTGAGCACAGTGGATCTGCCGGGCCGCTTGCAGGTGATGGATGATCGTGGTTTGCGCATCTGCGATGTCGCGCATAATCCCCAGGCCGCCGCCGCATTGGCGGAAGGCTTGCGGAATTTGCCGTGCAACGGGAAAACCCATGCCGTGGTAGCGATGCTTGCGGACAAAGATTCGGTCGGTGTGGCGCGCGCACTGGCGGAGACAGTTGACGTGTGGCATGTGGCGGGCCTTGTTTGCGAACGCGGCGCCACGGCCCGGCAATTGGCGCCCCGGATTCGCACCGTCGCCGGTGAGCAAGCGGTTCACGAGTACGCGGCGGTATCCGCGGCCCTGGCGGGGGCCGCGCATGCAGCGGGGGCCGCCGATCGCATCGTGGTGTTCGGATCGTTTCATACGGTAGCCGAGGCCCTGGAATCGCGGAATAATGATTGGTGGCGGGTCAGTTCAACGCAGAACAATGAAGTTGTCTCCGTAGGATGAGTCGTGGAGCGAAGTAAATTTAAACAACGCATGGTGGGCGGATTGGTGTTGGTGGCGCTGGGCGCCATCGTTCTGCCTTTTCTGCTTGATATGCATCGAGAGGGCGAATGGTGGGGCAAAGGCAGTATCCCCAAAAAGCCGGAGGGCGGTTTCGTCACCCGGGTGCTGCCTTTGCAAGACTGGTCTAAGCAGGCTCAATCCGATCTCGAGGAAGGAGCGAAACAGTTGGATGCCGTTCCCGCCGCTGCGCCAGCCGTCGATGATGCGGGCAAACCTCACGCCTCCGTTCAGCCTTCACCTGCGCCCGGCGCAGCCTTTCCGCCGGCTGCGAAGTCGTCGAGTCCCGCCTCGCCGCCTGTTTCCAAGCCAGCCGCCGCCGTCGGCGGCGCGGCGGCGGAGGGGTGGGTGGTACAACTGGGGAGCTTTGCCAGCCAGAAAAACGCCGAGGAATTGCGTGAACGGCTGCAGAAAAGAGGCTACCGCGCCTTTGTCGAAGACATCAAACAAGACGGCCAGACGGTGTACCGAGTCCGCATCGGTCCCGAACGGCAACAGAGCGACGCCGAGGCCCTCCGCGATCGCGTGGCCCATGATCTGCGGCTGAAAGCCATCGTACTGCGCCTTCCTTGATCGCAAGATGCTGCCGCTTGCGCGCTGATCTGGTAAAATTCATTTTTCTCACCCCTGCCGGGCGCGTCAGAGAGCAATTGCGATCCTTCGGGCAGCGGGCCACAGGGAGTTCATGTCGTAACATGCAGAGCAGTGTCGCCGCAGCGGCCATAGCATTCTTTCCTTGGAACAGCGGTTGTTCCGCGCTCTGCATGCAGCGTCCATCGCCGATCCGGAAGAGTAATGAACGCGCTTGATTACACCATTTTGACCGTAATGGGGATATCCGCAGTGGTGGGGTTGTTGCGTGGGTTTGTGCGCGAGACGGTGTCGTTGCTGGTATGGATCGCCGCTTTCTGGGTTGCCATGACTTTCAGTGTCGACTTGGCGAAATACTTAAGCGGGTTTATTCACCAGCCTTCACTGCGGGTGGCCAGCTCTTTCACCGTGCTCTTTCTATTGGTGTTGATGGTGGGCGTAGTCATCAATTATTTGTTGGCGAACTTGCTGAAAAAGGCGGGGGTGCGCACCTCGGATCGGATACTGGGGGTGATGTTCGGTCTGGCGAGAGGGGTCATGGTGGTGGCCTTGGTGATGATCTTGGTGGAATTGACGCCCTTGGTCGAATCCGCCGGCTGGCGGGAGTCGATGATTGTCGGCTTGCTGCAGCCCATGCTCGCCCAGGTGCAGAAGTTCCTGCCCGCTGAGCTTCATACGAATGTAGCTCAAGTAACCGGCGGCCTGGGTCGTTGATAAACGCGCAACGCAATGACGAGGTGAAATGACGGCCATGTGCGGTATTATCGGAATTGTCGGCAAAGAGGAAGTCAACCAGTCTCTATATGACGGCTTGACGGTCTTGCAACACCGCGGCCAGGACGCGGCGGGCATCATCACCAGCGACGACGGGCGTGCCTATCTGCGCAAGGACAACGGCCTGGTGCGCGACGTGTTTCACACCCGCCACATGCGCGATCTGCGCGGTACCACCGGCATCGGTCATGTGCGCTATCCCACCGCCGGTTGCGCCTCTTCGGCGGAGGCACAACCCTTTTACGTGAACTCGCCCTTCGGCATCGCTTTGGCGCATAACGGCAACCTCACCAACGTCGAGGAACTCAAACGCGATTTGTTCATGGAGGACCGCCGCCACATCAATACCGAGTCCGATTCCGAGGTGCTGCTCAACGTCTTCGCCCATGAACTGCAGGCCCAGGGTAAACTGCGCCTAACGGAAAGCGATATCTTCAATGCCGTGGCCGGCGTGCATCGCCGCTGCCGCGGCGCCTATGCGGCGGTGGTACTGATCATCGGTTACGGCGTCGTGGCTTTCCGCGATCCCCACGGCATACGTCCCGTGGTGTTCGGCAAGCGCGAGACGCCCAAGGGGGTCGAGTATATGGTGGCCTCGGAGAGTGTGGCCATGGATCTGTTGGGTTTCCGCTTGGTGCGCGACATCGCGCCGGGGGAGGCGGTGTTTATCAGTCTGGACGGCGCTCTCTACACGCGGCAATGCGCCGAACATACGGCGTACACGCCCTGTATCTTCGAATATGTCTACCTGGCGCGCCCGGATTCCATCATCGACGGCGTCTCGGTGTACAAGGCGCGGCTGCGCATGGGCGAGAAGCTCGCCGAAAAGATTCTCCGCGATTGGTCCGATCACGACATCGACGTGGTGATCCCCATCCCCGATACCAGCCGCACCGCGGCCCTGCAACTTGGCAACGTGCTGGGCGTCAAGTATCGCGAAGGTTTCATCAAAAACCGCTACATCGGCCGGACCTTCATCATGCCCGGTCAGACCCAGCGCAAGAGATCGGTGCGGCAGAAGCTCAACGCCATCGATCTCGAATTCAAGGGCAAGAACGTGCTGCTGGTGGACGATTCCATCGTGCGCGGCACCACCTCGCAGCAAATTATCCAGATGGCCCGCGACGCCGGCGCGCACAAGGTGTACTTCGCCTCCGCCGCCCCGCCGGTGCGCCATCCCAATGTCTACGGCATCGACATGCCGGCGGCCAGCGAATTGGTGGCGTACGGCAAGACCGATGAGCAGGTCGGCCGCGAGATCGGCGCCGACAAGCTCATCTACCAAGACTTGCCGGATTTGATCAACGCCGTGCGCCAGGGCAACCGCAAGCTGGCGGGCTTCGAGGATTCGGTGTTCACCGGCAAATACGTCACCGGCGATGTCCGCCCCGAATATCTGAGGGCCTTGGAAAATCTGCGCAACGACAGCGCCAAGCAGGGTTCGGCGCGTCCCAACGTGGCCGCCGCCGCGGTGGAACTCTATAACCCTTCCTGATCTCACACTGGATACAAGAGGCAGTTGACAAGCCGAGCCGGGTTTTTTAACCTAATCGACAGCGCCGATTTGATATCAGCTTGCGGGCGCGTAATAAATGCAGCTAAAGCGAGGGCAACCCGCTTTAGCGAACAGACACGGCGGGTTTTTTTGCGTCCGCCGCCTTGAGGCAATGAAGAGAGGAGCGGCGCATGTCCCAGTCCCGTCAAGATTCAGAGTACGCCCCGGAGACCTTGGCGGTGCACACCGGCCAGGTGCGCAGCCACGAGGGCGAGATGAGCGAACCCATCTTTGCCTCCACCAGCTTTGTCTTCGCCAGCGCGGCGGAGGCGGCGGCGCGATTTTCCGGCGAAAAGCCCGGCAATATCTATTCCCGCTTCACCAATCCCACAATACGGGTGTTTGAACAGCGCATCGCCGCCATGGAAGGCGGCGCGCGCGCGGTGGCCACCGGTTCGGGCATGGCGGCGATCCTCGCGGCCGGCTTGGGGTTGTTGAAGAGCGGCGACCACATCGTCTCCAGCAACGGCGTGTTCGGCAGCACCGTCATCCTGTTCAACAACTATTTTGGAAAGTTCGGTGTCTCGACCAGCTATGTACCGCTAACCGATCTCAAGGCGTGGCGTGCCGCGCTACGCCCCAACACCCGCTGGCTGTTCTTGGAAACGCCGGCCAATCCGCTCACCGAAGTGGCGGACATCGCCGCCCTCGCCGCGCTGGCCCATGAGCACGGCTGTCTGCTGGTGGTGGACAACACCGTGTGTACTTCGGCCTTGCAACGGCCCTTGGATCTCGGCGCGGACCTGGTGGTAACCTCCGCCACCAAGTACATCGACGGCCAGGGCCGTGGTTTGGGCGGTGCCGTGATCGGCAGAGAAAAGGAAGTGGGCGGCGACGTGTACGGCGCGCTGCGCACCGCCGGTCCCAGCATGAGCCCCTTTCACGCTTGGATATTCTTGAAAGGGTTGGAAACCTTAGCCGTGCGGATGCAAGCGCACTGCGCTAATGCCCTGGCCCTGGCGCAATGGCTGGAACAACAGCCGGCGGTGGAGCGCGTTTATTATCCCGGCTTAACATCGCATCCGCAGCACGCCTTGGCGCAACGCCAGCAACGCGGCGGCGGCGGCTTGTTGTCCTTCGAGGTGAAGGGCGGCCGCGATGCGGCGTGGAAGGTGATCGACAATACACGCTTGATTTCCATTACCGCCAACCTCGGCGACACCAAGACCACCATCACCCATCCCGCCACCACCACCCACGGCCGCCTCACGCCCGAGGCGCGCGCCGCGGCGGGCATCAAGGATAATCTGGTGCGCGTGGCGGTGGGGCTGGAAAACATCGACGATCTCAAGGCGGATTTAGCGCGGGGATTGAAGGCGGTTAAGTAGGGCGGATGAATGAAATGTTATTCGCAGCATAAAAAACCATACGGCGCTAAGTGGACCACTTTGCATGCGTCGACGAGGTTGTGCCGGATTAAAGGGGAGAAGGTGGCTAAAACCACGTTGTACATGATGGCGACTCTGGTATTGGTCGGCGGCAATCTTTGCTGGGCAGCCGGCCCCGCGACGAAGACTCCGCAGTTGCTCAAGCCGACGGACAGAGGTGCGCCGGACAAATCTCTGATCTCCGCCGACCGCTATGTGCAATCCTTGCAGCATTCCATAGCAAAAGCCACGCAATGGGCGGCATCCAGGACTAACAATGAGACGTTATGGTCTGAGGCGCGTACCACGGTGGAAAACTTGCTGTCCAGCGAATGGAGAAGCGGACGGCTGCAAGGGACAAAGCCCGCGCAAGCCTATTTCGTACGCTGCGATAGAATGACCATGACTCAAAACGATATCGATAACGGTGTATTGAATATTGTCGTGGGGGTGGCCACGCATAAGCCCGCAGAGTTTGTGACGTTTACCGTCCAACAAAAGACCTTAGTAAAATAGTGCGGATGAACGAAGCGTATCTGCCGAAGACATAATATCCGGCGCAATGCGTTACTCTTCCAATAACCGCGTCGGCAGTCCGTCGATGCTGGTTTGATTTTTCTCCTGCCAATAGTCGGCGAGGCCCTGCAGGCCTTTTTTCTCCGCCCAGCGCAGCAGCGTGCCGCGCTCGCCCGCGTACTCGTACAGGGGCACCCCGTAGCCGCAGGAGGTCTGCGCCTCATCCACGGCGATCACCATGATCTGGCGCGTGCCGGTCAGCGGGGGGAAATGTTGGCATAATGCGTCCCACTCTGCGTCGCGGGGACGGATCACCCGGCCGTGGCCGTAAAGGCGCAGGATGACGGGCTGGGTGTCGAAGCTGCAAAACATCACGGTGATGCGACCATCGGCGCGCAGATGCGCGGCGGTCTCGTTGCCGCTGCCGGTAAGGTCGAGGTAGGCGACGGTACGGTCGTCCAGGCAGCGGAAACTGTCTACGCCCTTGGGCGAGAGGTTGATGCGCCCCTCGCTCGCGGCGGTAGCGGTGAAGAACAAGTGCTGCTTGGCGATGAGGTCGCGCAGATCGTCGGTCAATGCGGGATAGAATTTGGCCATTGCTACAATACTACCTTGGTGGACATCCACACTATATTGGAGGAAGCGCCCGGCCATGTCCAACCCTCGAGCCGATCTACTCAAGATCTTTCATGCCGCGCTGGCCGCGGTACACGGCGCGGCCTGCGTTGAGCGCTTTTTATCGGCGCGGCTCTTGACCGGCACGGTGCATGCCGTCGCGATCGGCAAGGCCGCCGGCGCCATGTTGGAGGGCGCGCACGCCGCATTGCAAGAACAGTTGCGCGCCGCCTTGCTGATTACCAAGCACGGCCATGTGATACCGGGGAGTGAGCGCCGCGCGGGGGTGACGGTGCTGGAAGCGGGCCATCCGTTGCCCGATGAACGCAGCTTGCAAGCGGGGCGGGCTTTTCTGGATTTCATCGCGGCCGTGCCCGACGATGCGCAATTGTTGTTCTTGATCTCAGGCGGCGCCTCCAGTCTGGTGGAAGTGTTGCCGCCGGGAGTGGGCTTGGATGATCTGCGGCGCGTCAATCGCCGGCTATTGGGCAGCGGTTGGGATATTCATCGTATGAATGGCTTGCGCAAGCGACTGTCTTGCATCAAGGGCGGCCGCTTGGCGGCATATCTGCGCGGCCGTCGCGTTATACAGTTATTGATCTCCGATGTGCCGGGCGATAGACCGGCGGATATCGGTTCCGGTTTGCTGGCGGCGGATGAAGAATCTCGGATCGTCGACTCGGCATTGCCGCCATGGTTGCAGACCCTGCTAAAGAGTTCAGCGTCGCCGATGACCGACATTTCCTGCTTTAGCAACATCGAAACTCATATAATTGCATCCTTGGATCAGGCCTTGGCCGCGGCAGAGCGGGAAGCTGAAAGATTGGGTTATGCGGCGCATGTTCATTACGAACGTTTGAGCGGCGATGCGGCGGCGACGGGGCGGCGGCTTGCCGGTGAATTGTTCGATGGTCCGGCGAGCATGCATGTCTGGGGCGGTGAGACCACGGTTGAATTGCCGGCGCATCCCGGACGCGGCGGGCGCAATCAGCATCTGGCCTTGGCCGCCGCCGAGGTGCTGGCGGAGCGTGATAAGGTATGGCTGCTGGCGGCGGGCACGGACGGCAGCGACGGACCCGGGGAGGATGCCGGGGCAATGGTCGACGGCGGGACGTTGTCGCGCGGCGCTTTGGCAGGGTTAAATGCCGCGGATTGTCTGCGGCACGCCGATGCGGGCAGTTTTCTCGAGGAGAGCGGCGATCTCATCAACACCGGCGCGACGGGGACCAATGTCATGGATCTGGTGATCGGATTGAAGGTTTGACGGAAATGAACAGTCTTTTCGCCAAGGCGGCGGCGTGCATCGCCGAGTGCGATGCGGCGGAGAAGGCGCAGCGTAGCCGCGCGGCCGCGGCGCACTGGCGCGCCGGCGAGCTGTCCTTACGGAGCGATGATGCCCCTCTGCCGATCGGCGAACCGGGCCGGCCGCCGCGACCCTTATTGGTGTCGCCGCGCGAATTGCCGCGGCGCGGATTCAATACGGTTGAAGGCCGCGCCGCGTTGATCCACGCCGTCGCCCATATCGAATTCAACGCCATCAATCTGGCTTGGGACGCGGCGTACCGCTTCCGCGACATGCCGCCTCGCTATTACGACGATTGGGTGCGGGTTGCGGATGAGGAGGCTTATCACTTCACTTTGTTGCGGGAACGGCTGCGCGGTTTGGGTTACGACTATGGCGATTTCGCCGCGCACAACGGCCTGTGGGAAATGGCGCGGGATACCGCCCATGATGTATTGGTGCGTATGGCGCTGGTGCCGCGGGTGTTGGAGGCGCGCGGCCTGGACGTGACGCCGGGCATGATGGCGCGCCTGCGCACGGCAGGCGACAAGGAGACCGTGGCCTTGTTGGAGATCATCCTTCGCGACGAGATCGGCCATGTGGAGATCGGCACGCGCTGGTTCCGCTTCTTGTGCGAGCAACGCGGCTTGGCGGCGGAACCCACCTTCCGCGAATTGATCGCGCGTTATCTCAAGGGTCAAATAAAAGGACCGTTCCACCGCGACGCGCGTTTGCGGGCAGGATTCAGTGAGACGGAGTTGAAGGCCCTTGAGCAAATGGCGAGAACGGCATAAGGTAAGAGGAACTCATCATCGGATTGTCCCAGCCTCATGCCGGAGTCGCCTGTCAAGGAAGCACCCTCGCCCCGGTTTTTGCCGCGGGACCGGTTGCCGGCGCTGTTGGATAGCTTGCGGCAGGCGGGTTATCGCTGCGTGGGGCCGCAGCTCAAAGAGGGCGCCATCGTTTACGATGAGCTCCGCTCGGTCGCCGATCTGCCGCAAGGTGTCCATGACCGACAATCGCCCGGCGAATATCGCATTCATCGAGATAACGATCAACGCTATTTCGCCTGGGCCAACGGTCCGCAGGCCTTGAAGCCCTTGCTGTTCGCACCGCGCGAAAACCTATGGCGCGCGGAACGCGACGACAGCGGCCGCATTCGCTTTCGCGAGACCTTGCCTGTTGTGGCGCCGATCGCCGTCATCGGCGCGCGGGCCTGCGATCTTGCGGCCTTGCGCATTCAGGACAAGATATTCTTGCAGGGCGCCCATCCCGACCCCTATTACGCGGCGCGGCGCGAGGGATTGTTCATCGTCGCGGTGAATTGCAGTCATCCCGCCGCAACGTGTTTTTGCGCCTCCACCGGCGACGGGCCCAGCGCCACCCACAGTTATGACATCGTCCTCGGCGAACTCGATGAGGGGTTTGTCGCCGCCGCGGGGAGTGCGAAAGGCGGCGCGATCCTCGATGGTATTGCGCTGGCACCGGCCACGGCAAAGCAGCGGCGCGCTGCAAAGAAACAAAGCGAACGGGCGGCGCAGGCGCAGACCCGGACATTGCCCGGCCGCAATCTGCGCGATGCCTTGTTCGCCAATCTCGAGCACCCGCGCTGGGGTGAGGTGGCGGGACGCTGTCTTTCCTGCGGCAACTGCACGTCCGTCTGTCCTACATGCTTTTGTCATGCGGAGAACGAACAGCCGCGCTTGGACGGGACGAGCAGCGAGCATGTGCGCGAGTGGGATTCTTGTTTCACTCAAGGCCACAGTTATATCCACGGCCTCACCATTCGTCCCGACACGCGCACCCGCTATCGGCAATGGCTAACGCATAAGTTGGGCAGCTGGCACGACCAGTTCGACAGCAGCGGCTGCGTGGGCTGCGGACGCTGCATCACCTGGTGCCCGGTGGGGATCGACATCACCGAAGAGGCGAACGCCATTTGCGGAGCGTGCGGGTGAGCAATCCTTATCTCTTGCACGAGGCGGAGATTGTCGAACGCATAGATGAGGTAGCGGGCGTATTTACTTTGCGCTTGCGTTTCACCGATGCGGCGGTACGGCGCACTTACGGTTTTCAGCCAGGCCAGTTCAATATGGTTTATCTCTACGGTGTCGGCGAGGTCGCCATCTCCATCGTCTCCGACCCGCGCGACGAACGACTTTTCGATCACACTGTCCGCGTGGTCGGGCGGGTGACTCGGGGGCTGGCGCAATTGCAGGCGGGAGACTTTATTGGAATTCGCGGCCCTTTCGGGCGCGGCTGGCCGTTGCGGGAAGCGCAAGGTCGCGATGTGCTGATCGTCTCCGGCGGCCTGGGTTGCGCGCCTACGGTGTCGGTGGTTAATTATGTCTTGAATCGCCGCGAGCGTTACGGGCGCTTGATAATCATGCAAGGAGTCAAACATGCCAACGATCTCTTATGGCGCGAGCGCTACTCCCAGTGGGCGCAACAACCTAACACGGAAGTCATTATCGCCGCCGATGTGGGCGCGGCGTTGTGGCCTTGGCACGTAGGTCTGGTCACGGATCTGTTCGACGGCATTCATCTCAATCCTGCAAACACCGTGGCGATGATGTGCGGTCCGGAAGGCATGATGCGCGCCGCGGTGCGGCGTCTTAGTCAGAGCGGCATGGATGAGACGGCGATCTATCTTAGCATGGAGCGCAACATGCAATGCGCCGTCGGCCATTGCGGGCATTGCCAATACGGCGGAAAATTCGTCTGCAAAGACGGGCCGGTGTTTTCGTATCCTGAGATTAAGGAATTGCTTGGCGTAAAGGGTTTTTGAGCACGTTCGGACGAGAGGGCGGCGAGTAGGTTAAGATGAGCAGCGAGAAACCGCGTCTAGCGGTACATAAATTTTCCAGCTGCGACGGCTGCCAATTGGCCTTCCTCAACGCGGGCGAAGCGTTGTTGACCTTGAGCGAACTGGCGGACATCGTGCATTTCGCCGAGGCGGGACCGACGGCGCCCGAGGCGCATATCGATATCGCCTTCGTGGAAGGAAGTATCGCCACCCCTGAGGATGCGGAGCGTATCAAGCGGATCCGGGACAACAGCAAGTATCTCATCACCATTGGCGCCTGCGCTACCGCGGGAGGCGTGCAGGCCCTGCGCAATCTCGTCGACGGGCGGCAATGGCTCAATGCCGTGTACGCCTCGCCGCAGTATGTTAACAGCCTCGCCACTTCCACGCCCATCGCCGACCACGTGAAGGTCGATCTCGAGTTGTGGGGGTGTCCGGTTAACACAGGCCAGGTGTTAGCGGCGGTGCGCGCTTTATTGTTCGGCGTGGTGCCGGTCGTCAGTCGCGACAGCGTGTGCATGGAGTGTAAACGTGACGGCAATGTGTGCGTGCTGGTGGCGAAGGGCATGGCGTGCATGGGGCCGGTGACTCAGACCGGGTGCGGGGCATTGTGTCCCAGTTTCGGCCGCGAGTGTTACGCCTGTTACGGACCGGCGGAGAACATCAACACCGATTCATTGGCGCGGCGCTTCGCCGGTTTGGGTTTGGTACCGGAGGCCGTTGCTCGGAGCTTTCTCACCGTCAACAATGCCGCGCCCGCCTTTGTACGGGCGGCGCAGCGGGCGCGGGTAAAACCGTGAGCGAGGAACGGCGCATCGCCATCAATGTCCCGGCGCTGACTCGAGTCGAGGGCGAGGGCGCGCTGGAGGTGTTGATCGAAGCGGGGCGTATCGTCGATCTCAAACTGCGGATTTACGAGCCGCCGCGTTTGTTCGAGAAGCTGCTGGAGGGGCGCGATTTCGGAGAGGTGCCGGACATGGTCGCGCGCATCTGCGGAATCTGTCCGGTGGCTTATCAAATGAGCGCGGTGCATGCCATCGAACCGGTACTGGGCATCGACCCTGGGCCGTGGGTGCGGGCCATGCGCCGGGTGTTCTATTGCGGTGAATGGATCGAGAGCCACAGTTTGCATATTCATCTGTTGGCAGCGCCGGATTTTCTCGGTTTCAACAGTATTACCGAAATGGCCAAGGTCTATCCGGACGAGGTGCGGCGAGGCCTGCGTCTGCAGGCATTGGGTAATGAACTCATCAAACTATTCGGCGCGCGCTCGGTGCATCCGGTCGGGGCCAAGGTCGGCGGCTTTCATCATGCGCCGGCCGCGGCGCAAGTTGCCGCACTGTGCGGCAAGCTGCGCGCGGCATTGCCGGAAGCCGCGCAACTGGTGCAGTGGACTGCCGCGCTGAAGCTACCTGATGAAGCGCAGGGCTTCACCTCCGTGGCGCTGCGTCACCCTGTGGAATATCCGATGAATGAGGGGCGCATTGTTTCCGATCGCGGATTGAATATCGGCATCGATGCCTTCGACCGGCATTTCCGGGAACATCAAGTGCCGCATTCCACGGCGCTGCATTGTCTGTTGGACGGCAAGCCTTATCTGGTGGGGCCCTTGGCGCGCGTCAATCTCAATCGGGATCGCTTTCCCGATGCAGTGAAAACAGTATTGGCGGAAGCAGGTATCCCTTGGCCGAGCGGCAATATGTTTCACAGCATCGTGGCGAGGGCGATAGAAATCTATTACGCGCTGTGGGAAGCGGTGCGGATTCTGGAGAGCTATCGAGTGCCGGATTCCCCAAGCGTCGCTGCGCTGACCGCCGCGGCTGGCACGGGATATGGCTGTACCGAGGCGCCGCGCGGCCTGTTGTGGCATCGCTATGAGTTGGATGCCGCCGGGCATGTCGTCGCGGCGCGCATCGTGCCGCCCACCAGTCAGAACCAGGCGCGCATCGAAGAAAATCTGCAGCAGGCATTGCTGGCGCAGGGATTGGATCAAGCTCAAGATAAATTGCGCTTTCACTGCGAACAGGTGATCCGCAATTATGACCCGTGCATATCCTGTGCTACGCATTTTCTCGATCTGCGCCTGCGGCGGAACTGAGCACCGGCCGTGGCGCGCTTGACCGTCATCGGTATCGGTTCACCATTCGGCGACGATCAGGCAGGCTGGCGCGTTGCGGAAGCGCTTGCCGAGTCCACGTGCGTCACCGCTTATGACGAGCGCCTAGTAGTGACGGCATGCCGTTCACCGGCCGGCGAGTTGCCGGAGCTGTTGGCGAATACGGACATCGCCATTGTCGTGGATGCGGTTCGCGATAGCGGCGCCCCCGGTACGGTGTACCGCATAGAGGGGCATGACTTGCCGGTATTTGTCGCCGGATCCTTGTCCAGTCACGGCATAGCACTGCGAACAATGCTCGAATTGTCGGACGTCTTGCAAAATAGTCCGAAGGCGATGATCGTTTACGGCATCGAGGTCCAATTTTCCGGAACGGATTCGGTGATCAGTGAAGGTACGCGGCGCGCCGCCGACTGGGTCGTAGAGCAAATTATAAGAGATGTCGCGCATTACTGCGGGTGATGATTCGATGGCGCGAGCTTTTTTACGCATGCGATGTTAGATCAGTAAAATCTTTGCGAGTGAATGAAGCAGTCCTGGTCATGATAAGCGCGCAATCGAGGTGAATGATGAGCAGTAGATTTATCGCAGGCGGTGTGAGTGTTTCGCGCTTCGGGCGCACGGGCAGGAACTCATTCATGTGTCTCGCCAGGACGGGGCTCAGGTGCCAATGAGTGTCTTTAACCCCGGAGATCAGCCTTGCCCGGCGCAGGCGGCTCCGAGGCTGGGATGAAGTACTCGCCGAGGCCTTGCGCAAAGAAGGGTGGATGACGGTCGTGCTGGGCCACCGGGAGAGCGGCCCGGACGCATTGTGGGCTGAAGTCCATAAGTCGGGTCTGAAATCTGGACTGCTTGCGCTGACTACCGATCCCGGCGCCTATCAAGATCGATTCATGGATATCGCTGCGTCACTTCAATGGATGGGTCGTCGCTGCAAACCGTCTTTTGTCGCTTTGATCGGCCATTCCATGGGTGCGGCCACAGTGATGATGGAAGCCGGGGCGAAGAACAAATTGGGTCTGAGGGGCCAAGACAGATTCGATGCCTATGTTGCCATGTCTCCGCAAGGTCCGGGTTCGATCTTTCCTCCCGATGCCTGGCGGGAAATAGGAAACCAGTGCTGGTGACGACCGGAACGCGAGACAAAGCACTCGAAGGAGGCTGGAAGTCGCGCACTATCGCTTATGCCGACATGTCTCCCGGCTGCAAGAGGCTCGATGTGGTCGACGGTGCTACGCACTTTAATTTCGCGGGGATCGGGCTCGCTGCAAAGACCGAGGAATTGACGATAGGCGCGACATCCTCGTTTTTGAATAATCTTCGCAATGCGGCCTGCAGTACCCCTGTTCCCGTTCGAGGGATTTCGATGGAGGCGAAATAGGTGAGCGGCGGGGATTGCACAGAAT
>Ga0316628_100001763_pt1 | contig 15536 bp, 16 predicted proteins | sample OWC_Aug_M2_C1_D5_FD_207648 | JGI IMG/M metagenome (GOLD analysis project Ga0316628, IMG submission 207648) | Wetland soil microbial communities from Old Woman Creek delta, Ohio, United States - OWC_Aug_M2_C1_D5_C | ecosystem: Environmental > Terrestrial > Soil > Wetlands | place: USA: Ohio... | reverse complement strand
CTGGTGTAAAGTTATTTCAAACAAGCGGACCGATGTTTCCCGCAATGAACAAGAACAATTAAGACGCGAGAGTGCTCCCAGAAACGCTCCCAAAAGAGAAACTCTGCATCGAGAATGCTCCTCCAGTCTAGACGGACAGAATTTCCCGCAGCCATATCTCGACATCAAGCACCGCGTGCTCGGGGATCAAGCCGGGCAGGCCCTTTTCGCAGTACGCCAAATGTGGACTCACCCGGACCTTGCGATATCCTCCGGCCTGCATGCCCAGCAGACTGTGCTCGACTCCCGCGAAGACTTCCCGTCTTCCCAAGGTCACCCTGTGGTCCACCAGTTTTTCGCCGTCCACGGTTCGGATCATCTGCTCCGGCAAATGTTGCGCCTGCATGGCATTGAGCGGCACCTCATCGCCGCGATTGAGCCATATCTTCATGTTGAAGATGACGCGCTGGCCCTTTGCCGCCGCGGGGCCCTGCCCCTCGGACTCCGCCAGTAGGGTGATCCCACTCGCGAGTTGCGACTTTTGCCCGGGTGCCATCGCTACTTCTCTTCCTCCCGCGCGCGGAGAAGCGCTGACGTAAACCTTTCTTCACTATTCAAATGCCGCTGCAATTCCTCATGGGTCGGAGCATTCTCCGCGCGGTCCCGCCAGAATGCCGCGAGAGCCGCGTCAATTCGCGGCTTGTCGAGGCCCATCGCGTCGCTCCGGCGCCTGTAGGTCATATAGGCGACGATGGCTTGCGCCTCTTCCCGCGTGAAGACCGAGAGGCGATACCGAGCATGATCGACCCAGGTCATCGCGCCATACCGTTTGGGATTCAGCAGCGTCGTTCCTCCGGAGCGGCGCTGAAACGTCTGCGACCTCACGGGCATCTCCGCCGAAACCGTTGCGAACCCGTGCCACAGGTAAAACAAGGGATCCGCGGTCTGGAGCTGCTCGCGCAGGTCAGCGATCAAATAGGCCGGCAGGAAAAAGCGAAATCCGGCTTCGGAGAAAAAGCTGAGCGCGGCGTAGTGGCCGTCCAGCATGGCGGAATCGAGCTTGCTCCAATCGGTTTTCCCGACAAAGGCGCCGACTTCCTCGGCGGGCTCGCAGCCCTCAAAGGAACCTTGCAGAAAAGCGTCGCCCGGATAGGGATTGCCGTCGAATGCCGCGTGAATCTGGTCAATGACTACTTCCCTGCGCATTGCGGGTGCTCCAGATAGGAACATTTACGCTACCGAAATCGTACACCAGCGCACCGCGACAACGGGACCTGCATGTTTCCTTCTGTTTCTTCTGTTACATCCGCCCGCAAGGGTCCACCTTACACACGCTTCAGGATTTGAAATCGACCCGGCGCAAAGCTGACGCCCCGTAGCCGTCTCCCATCTCACGACGGAAGTGGGCGCGTTTCTGGAACGCGGCTCGACTGGAATTATGGAAGAGGTCAAAAACTTGGTCGTTCAGATGAGATACGACACAATGCCCAAACCGAGAGCACGATTTGCGCCCCAGCCTGGATGAGGTAGCGATGCATAGCGGCGGCCGGGGGACGAGTCCGGCGCTCGCGCCATGAGTACGCCGGACGTTGCGGCCATCCGCGAGAAGAGATTTTCGGCGTCTCAGGCTGTCGCGGCCTTGCCAAAGCTTTTTACGGCGCGTTCGATTCCAGGACCGGCTGTGGCGAGATCCTGCAGAGTCATGGCCGGACGCACCGTGAGCTTTGCGTTGAAGGCCAGAAAAAACGGCTCGGCAATCGCGGGCAACTCGGACGATTCTTTCATGTCGAAGAAAATGTACCCGGTGCGTTCGCCGTTATCCTCGGCAAAATACGCCGCTTCCGGCTTGATCGATTCCAGGATGCTGGCAAGGGTGGACCCCAGCGTGCCATTTCGAGCGGCCGCGTTGCCGGATTCGACGGGGATGGAAACCTTGAGTAACATGCGCATGGTGAGTGCCCTCCTCAGGCGAGCGAATTTTACAAACGCACTCAGATATCACTATCGCTGACATTTTGCAATGGCCTGATCGCCCGGGAACAATCGTGCGCGCGAATATTCCGGTTGAGATAGATTGTGATTGCGGGAATCAGGAAATCAAGTGGAGCGGCCCAAAATTGCGGAGGATCAGTCCGGCAGACGGAGCAATCACGCTCGTCGGGCGCGATCATCGGGCTACCGGAACGAGGCCCCGGCAAACCCGGGGCGTTTTACTTGCTGGAAGAGTTTTGCCCCAGTTTGCGCAAGCGATCCTGCAATTTGCGGCGCAGGACGGATGGGGTATTGGGATTGAAGGCCACCAGATACCAGAGCGGCTGGCTGCGGTCCTTGGCCAGCCAGGACAGGGTGACGGGATCCGCGTTGGGATGGCGCGCGACGTTTTCGCGAATGGCGGCGTAGGGATGCTTGGCCAGGCGGCTAAGCGTCTTGGAATTGACCTTGGGATGCTCGCTGATCAGGCGCAGCAGGTAGTAATCGGTTTCCGGCGCCTCGCGCGACAATTTATCGAGCATTTCCGCTTTGGAATCCGCGTTCAGCACCACGCCGACTTTTTCGTCCCAGGAAGAATTGATGTGATTCAGCTCGCGCGTGCGTTCATGGATGAGTTCCTCGATCACTCGGCGCTCTTCCCCCAGCCGCACCTCCGGCACCGCCGTCGTCTCCAGGGAATCGAGCACGCGAAGCAAGTGCTGGCGCTCGCCGAAAACGATTTGCGTCGTGCGTGGAGTGGAACCCTTGGTGGGCGTCTGCACCAAATCAGAGCGTCTCATTGCTACCTCACTCAGTAAAATCGAGTTCGTTTGCCAGATGTGCCAGCTCATCGTCTTGGATGTACAAGCTCCTGGAGTCGAGTGGCGCTCCGGCTTCGATCTGCCGTTTCAACCACCGTCCGGCCACGTCAACTTCCCAGCGGGCTGCAAGTACAGCCCGCGCCCGTTTCTCTTCGCGCGTCAGGCGGAGCCGCCCGCTCTTAAATCGAGCCAGACTGCCGCCGGATATACCAACCACGGTTTCTTCTCCGTTCACTCGAAAGAAGAAAAGTTCAGGCCGGTCCTCTTGCGCCAAAAAACCCGAGCGTACAAATTCTGCTTCGCGGCATTTGCCGTCAGGCCCCAGGGCCGCAAACCGCTCGTAGATGGGTTCGTAAGTCATCTTGGATTATCCGACCAGTCACTCCCCGTGTAAAGATTGCGGCCCCGTTGAGGTTCCAGACGCGCAACAGGTTTCAGTAGGATAGGCTTCAGCCTGTCGGGGTGATGGAGAGCACGGCAAAATCAAACCCGACAGGCTGAAGAGTCTGTGTGAGAACTACAATTCCAAGGCGTCAGCGGCTAAAGCCGCACTGATTGTGCTGCGGGTATGTCGTGGCTAAAGCCACGACCCACAAAGATTCTGACGTTGTCACACAGACTCTGAAGCCTGTCCCACTTAACCCGTTTGCGGATCTTTCCGGAACCGCGTACCTTGGCAAGGTCACACGTTGCCAAGCCTCAACGGCAGGAGAACCTCATGTCCGCATTTGACGACCATAAGGACGAGATCGAACACTATGAACAGATGCTGGGCGCGCACCGGGGGCGCCTGGCCGTCACGCTGGACCGCGTGACCAACGCCATGGTGCTCGTGGGACAGCACGGCGTGTACTGCCACAGCCTGCGCGATGCCAGCAAGCCCACCATGGACATTCAAATCATCATCGAAGAATTGCGCAAGGCCAAGGAGCTGATTCAGGCCGTGATGGAAGAGTTGCGAGCGGAGCAGGAAAACCGGCTGCGAAGCAATTAGGGTGCGTTTCGGAATTGCCGGGGATTCACGCGAAACAGCGGCGGTTCTGAGCCATTTCGGCCATTCGGCGGAGCTTCTTTTACGCTGTCATTCCGAGCAGAGCGAGGAATCCCTCCGGGTTTTGAGCGCAAAAAGAGGGAGGGATTCCTCACTGCGTTCGGAATGACGAAGTTTTTTTCGCAATGGAAGCATGCGGGAAGTTTGGAGTTTCTTGCCATTTTTGTTACAGGTAAGGAGCCTTCCTCTTTCCCTTCAATTCCCGATCAGAAACGGATTCGTGTGGCGTTCCTGGCCGATGGTTGTGGATTCGCCGTGTCCGGGATACACGATGGTGCTGTCGGGAAGCGCCAGGACCTTGCCCTTCAGCGAACGCATGATTTCCTCGAACGAACCTCCCCACAAATCGGTGCGGCCAATGCTTCCGGCAAAAAGCGTGTCTCCGGCAAAGAGGCGGGCGGGAGGGCGTTCGGTGGACTTGGCGGCGAGTGCGGCGGCGCGGGCTTCGGGGATAACCGCGGGCATGTACAGGCAGATGCTGCCTTCGGTGTGTCCGGGCGTGTGCATCACTTGCGCCTCGTAGCGGCCCCAGCGAATCGAGTCGCCTTCGCGCAAGAGTTGATCGACGTTGACGGTTTTCGGGATCTTCCAGCCCAGCACGGACGCCTGCACGTCGAGGATGCGGTAGAGGCCCATGTCGTCTGCGTGCATGTACACCGGGGCGTTCGTGGCTTGCTGGATGCGGTGCAGGCCGATCACGTGATCGATATGCGCGTGGGTGATTACAATGGCGCTGACTTTTAAATGATGGCGCTTGAGGATTTCCAGAATTTTTTCAGCGTCATCGCCTGGGTCGATAACGATGGCGTCGCGCGATGTGGGATCTCCCACGATGTGGCAATTGCACTGGAGCATGCCGACGGGGAGGATTTCGTGAATGAGTCGCGTGGTGTCCGGCATGGATGACAATATAACATTTGCGTGGGCGGTTGCAGCAGGTCAGGCCAGATATTCAAAATTGAAAACCAAACAGGCTGTGTAGGCTGTGGAAAAAAACTGATGCGGGGGAGGTCTGGTAGCGCAGGCACTCTTGCCTGTGCGGTTTTTGCGGTTGCAGTTGGATCAGTGACGTAGCCGCGGCCTACAAAACCACACAGCCAGCCCCTCGCAGGGGCTCGGGATAAAGAGTGGCTGTGCTACTCGTAGCGAAGGGCTTCGATTGGATCGAGGCGCGCGGCTTTCTGGGCGGGGTAGTATCCGAAAAAGATGCCGATGCACGCCGAAAACGTGAAGGCAAGGAAGATCGCCGAGACGGGCACCGCCGTGGGCCACTGCAAGAAATGGGCGATGAAAATCGAACCGGCCAGTCCCACGATCAACCCGATGGCCCCGCCCAACACGCTCATGACCACCGCTTCGCTGAGGAACTGCATCTGCACGGCTGATTCGGTGGCGCCGATGGCCATGCGCACGCCGATCTCGCGCGTTCGCTCGGTCACGGAAACGAGCATGATATTCATGATGCCGATTCCGCCCACGAACAGAGCGATGGAGGCGATGCTGGCCAGCAATAGCTCCATCATGCGCGCCGATTCAGCCATGGCGTTGGCGAATTCGACGGGATGGCGGATGTTGAAGTCGTCGCCCGCGCCGGCGCGAAGGTGGTGGCGTTCGCGCAGCAGGCTCGCGATTTCTTTTTCCGCTTCAGGGATGGCAGCCTCGGAAATCGCCGAGCACCAGATGTCGTCGAGCCAGCTGATTCCCTTGATCTTCTTTTGCACCGTGGTGTAGGGCATGAGGATGAAATCGTCCTGATCCTGCCCCGTGGCCGATTGACCCTTCGCTTGGAGCATGCCGATCACTTTGCAGGGTTCGCTGGAGACGCGGATGGTCTGGCCGATCGGATCGACGTTTGTAAACAGGATGTTGGCAACCGTGCGGCCGAGCACGCATACGTTTTCCGAGCGATCGATTTCTTCCTGCCCGAAAAACGCGCCGCGTTCTACGGCCACCTTTCTCACAAAGAGATAATCCGGCGAGATTCCGCGCAGTGATGTGTACCAATTCTGATTGGAAAACACGACCTGCGCGCGGGTGTCGACGTTGGGCGTGACATGTGAGACCAGTGGAATCTGATCGGTGATGGCCTTGGCGTCATCCAGTGTGAGCGATTTGGTCTGGCCGTTTCCCGTGCGCACGCCGTTCCGGTTCACTCCTCCGGCCTCGATCCAAACCATGTTGGAGCCCATGTTGGCAATCGCGGTCTGAATGCGTTCCGAGGCGCCTTCGCCAATCGCTACCGTGCAGATTACGGCCGCGACGCCGATGATGACGCCCAGCATGGTCAGCGCGGTCCGCAATTTATTGCGGCCCAGGGCGCGAAACGCCATTTTCAGCGCGATGCTCAGTTCCAAACTATCCTCCAACCCATGGACGATATTTAATCATGATAATACATTTGGCATTTCCGTTCCTATCGGATGGATCGCCGGGTGCTGTCCTAATTTGGAAGCTTCCGTTTTTCGGAGGTCCGAGCTTCAGCTCGGACGATTAAGGTCTCTTCGATCGTGGGCTTTAGCCCCTGAAGCTTCAGGGGTTAAAACCCTTGATTCGGCAACGTTCTTTGTCGGGGCTGAAGCCCCGACCTCCTGAAATCCAATCCCGCTCCAAATTTAGGACAGTACCGACCTCCGCATTCGGCGTCGATGGAATCCGCGTTCTGCTAAGATGAATTCGCGCGCCGGGACACGCGCCATTGAAAATGCCGCTGGAAACTCCACTTCTCGATTTGCACCGCGCCGCCGGAGCGGAAATCGGCGAGACCTTTGGCACTCTCCTGCCCGCGCGCTTCGGCGATTTCGAGGGTGAATATTCCGCCGCCTGCAACGCCGTGGCTCTTGTGGACACGAATTACCGCGCGCTCTTTTCCTTTTCGGGGCCCGACGCGCAGCGCTATCTGAACGCCATTTTGACCTCGAACGTGCGCGACTTGAAGGCCGGCGGCGGAACGGTGGGACTTTTGCTCACGCCGCAAGGGCATATTCTTGCCGAGGTCGAAACATTTTTGTTGGACAAGGGTTTGCTCACGTCTTCCCATGCAATGGTGCGCGAGCGAACATTTTCCACGTTCGATAAATTCATCATCATGGACGACGTGACGCTGGAAGACGTGACGCCCGCCACCGGAACGCTGGACCTTGTGGGGCCGCTCGCTGCCGCAGTGATTTCGGAGATGGCGGGAGTCGATCTTGCGGGCTTGCCGGTCTTATCGCACGTCGAAAAGATGCTGGGGCCGATTCCCTGCCGCGTGGTGCGCAAGGCGTGGCTCGATCTTCCCGCGGCGATGATTGTCGCGCCACGCGAGCATCTGGCGACGCTCTGGAGTGAGCTTCTATCGCGCGTGCGCGCTCACGGCGGCGCGGCGGCGGGCATGCAGGCGGTCAACTCGATTCGCCTGGAGTGCGGCACGCCGTGGTTTGGCAGCGACTACGGCGACAAGAATATCCCTCACGAAGCGGGGCTCGAACACTCGCACATCAGCTATGAAAAAGGTTGCTACACGGGGCAGGAAATCGTCGAGCGGGTAAGATCGCGCGGCCACGCGAACCGCCGCCTGACCGAGTTGCAATTCCCGGGAGCGGAAGCGCCCGCCGCGGGAACGATTCTGCTGCATGACGGAAAGGAAATCGGCGAGGTCACCAGCGCGGCATTTTCCCCGTCCCTCGGCCGGGCGATTGGCCTCGGCTACGTGCGGCGCGAATACGCTGCCGTGGGAACTCGCCTCGATGCCGCCGGCGCGCCTGCGGAAGTGATTCTGCCGCCGCTTCCGGCGAAACATTCCGCGGGATAATGTTCGCCTCTGGGAAGCAAGGGCACGACATGTCGTGCACCAACTGCGGCGCCACTTTTCGTTCGTTTGTCTAATTGCGCCAGTTTTAGTATCGTTCACCCACTTCGAGTGGCTGGAAGACGCTTCGGCAGAAGAGGTGCCTGATCATGAAACGCACCGCCCTGTTCTTCCTGATGACTGGAACGCTTTTATTTTGCGGGCTTGCCTCGACGCGCGCACAGGCAGGGCCCGAGGCGGGCGGCCACGAATTGCAATTCTGGACGGCCGGAGGACACGGCACAAACGGCATCAATCAGCACACCGGGGTTTGGCTGGCCGGAGCGCGCTACGGGTGGATCCTCACAGGCCCTCACGGCCCGGGTTTTCTGCGCGGGCAATTTGAGTACGCGGTCGACGCCATTCCGGCCTTTGTGGTGTATCAACGGGTTAATACCGCGTTCGGCGTGGGCCTGGATCCGTTCGCCCTGGTATGGAATTTCCAGAAACACGGGCGCATCGTGCCTTACGCGGAGCTTTCCGGAGGCGTCCTGTTCACGAACAGGGACGTGCCGCCGGGGACCTCGCGCGTGAATTTTACGAGCAGCGGCGGCCTGGGCCTGCATTTCCTATTTGCAAAATTAAAATGGAACGCGGACGTGCGTTTCATGCACATCTCAAACGCGGGATTGACTTCCGGCAATCCCGGAATCAACACCGTACAGCTGCGCCTGGGAATCGGAATGTTTACCGGCGGGCGCCGCTAACGGCGAAGCGGATTAGCCACGGAGACACGGAGGAAGGGATTGGGGAGTAAGGAGTAAGGAGTAGGGAGTACGGATCGGAAATTTCAAATCTCAAATTTGAAATTTCAAATTTAAAACCATTTCAAATCTCACGTTTGAAACCATTTCAGATTTGAAATCTCAAATTTGAATTTCCTTCCTCTGTGCCTCCGTGGCTAACTTCTCAGGCGATGTTCAGTGCGCGTTTGAAGCTGCCGCGCTCGTTGGTGATTTTTTCCTGGAGTTGCAGGATGGCGTACAGCAGGGCTTCCGGGCGCGGCGGGCATCCCGGCACATAAATATCGACGGGGATCACCTGGTTGACGCCCTGCACGATGGCGTAATTATTGAACACGCCGCCGGAGGTGGCGCAGGCTCCCATGGAAATTACCCACTTGGGCTCGGGCATCTGCGCGTGAAGCTGCTTGATGACCGGCGCCATTTTCTGAGATACGCGGCCCGCGATGATCATCAGATCGGCTTGCCGGGGCGACGGGCGAAACACTTCGGAGCCGAAGCGCGCGACGTCAAACCGCGCCGCGGCCATCGACATCATCTCGATCGCGCAGCACGCCAGGCCAAATCCCAGCGGCCAGATCGAGCTCTTGCGCGCCCAGTTCACGGCCTTGTCCAGCTGCGTGAAGATAATTCCTTCATCCTGCAGCAGCTTGCCGAAATCATCCGGCTTTTCCAGCGTCACGTTTTTGCCGAGTGTTGTGCTCATGAGTCCCTGCCCTTTAGTATTCCGGTGGGCTCCAAACAAAGCCCAGACTTGTTATTTTCTCACAAACACCCGGTGCATGCCACTCGTGCCGTGAGCGGCTGGTACAACGGAAAGGCGCGAAGTTAATGGGAATTAACATACTTGTATCTTGACATGGAGTGGAGCGGCGTCTCACAATCCGCCTGTTCGCTCTCCGCCGCGATGTTTCAACGCGGAGCCGCGAACCCCGCCCGGCAATTTCAACAAGGAGGCTGCCATGCCGAATCCAGTAAAACCTATCCCCGAAGGGTTTCATACCATTACGCCGAATCTGGTCTGCCGCAACGCCGCTCGCGCCATTGATTTTTACAAGTCCGTATTTGGCGCGACCGAACTCGTGCGCATGCCCGGCCCGAATGGCGCCGTCATGCACGCAGAGTTGATGATTGGCGATTCCAGAATTTTCGTGAACGACACCATGAGCAAGACGCCGCCTGCGGGACCCGAAGCCGGCGCCAGCAATCCCATGTACATCCATCTCTACGTCCCGGACGCAGACACGATTTTCAACCGCGCGGTCACCGGCGGCGCACGCGTCGATATGCCGATCGCGGATATGTTCTGGGGGGACCGCTACGGCAAAATTACCGATCCCTTCGGCCAGCAGTGGGGCATTTCCACGCACAAGGAAGACGTGGCGCCGGAGGAAATGAAGCGGCGGCAGGAAGCGTTCTTCGCCAAGGCTGCGGGGCAAAGCTAGAAGGCGGGTCGCGAATACCACGACACGGCAAGCGTGAGAACATTGACAGAATGAACTTCGTAACCCGTTGCCGTGTCATCCTCTTCCGGTTCCGGCGCTGAGAGCGCCGGCGGTAGCTAGCCCAGGGCAACGCCCTGGGTTTGGTAATGCATCGATTGTGGTGCGCCCTGAAAGGGTGCATGGAACCCTTCCGCCCTTTCAGGGCGGACATTACTACGTGCGTGCGCTACCCAGGGCGTTGCCCTGGGCTGGCCACCGTCGGCGCTTTCAGCGCCAAAGACATGCAAGTGTGTCACTTCCTGCGCGTCTGGCGTGCCTGGCATGTTGACACGCCGAAACGCCCGCCGTAATCTAGCCTTAGGCGATTTCCTATGGACATATTTGAAGAAGTAATCAAGCTCCGGCGCGAAGGAAAGCGCGGGGCCATGGCTACCATCGTCCATACCAATGGATCGATCCCGAGCTTTGAGAGTTCGCGGATGCTGGTGCGCGAGGACGGGTCAATCAGCGGCACCATCGGCGGCGGATGCGTGGAGGCCGAAGTGTGGGCGGCGGCGAAGGAAGTGATGCAAGCGGAAGCGCCGCGCAAGATGACCTTCAACCTGAATAACGAAGCCAATTACGATAATGGGCTGATTTGCGGAGGCACATTGGAAATCTTCGTTGAGCCGATCTTGCCGCAGCCGGTGCTTTACATTTTCGGAGGCGGGCACGTTTCGATCGCGCTGGCCAACGCGGCGCACACGGCGGGCTTCGCCATCGGCGTGATCGACGACCGCGAATCGTTTGCCAATCGCGAGCGCTTTCCAATGGCGAACGAAGTCTACACCAGCTATGAAGAGGCGTTTGAGAAGATCAAACCGACGGCCTCGACATACATGGTGATTGTGACGCGCGGGCACAAGGACGACATGCGCGTGCTGGGCTGGGCGGTGAGCACTTCGCCGCGTTACATCGGCATGATCGGCAGCAAGCGCAAGGTGATTTCGGTTTACCGCGCGCTCGAAAAGGATGGCGTCTCGCCGGAAAAATTCGCGGGCGTGCATGCCCCCGTGGGGCTCGACATCGGCGCGCTCACGCCGGAGGAAATTGCCATCAGCATTGCGGCGGAGTTGATCGCCATTCGTCGCGGCGCGAAGAATCTATCCCACAAATCCGTGAAGGCCGATCAGGCGGCGCCGGCATCGGTGGGATAAAGAGCTGTTGGATGTGTCTCTCTTATTTGTCATTCCGAATTCCGGCAGGAGCCGGGATAAACTCCGTGAGGAATCCCTCCTTCTGTTGAAATTCAAACCCGGAGAGATTCCTCACCCGCAGGAGCGGGTTCGGAATGACGGCAAGTTGAGTGTTTAGGCAATCCGTGGATCGTGCGGGCGCCGCGTTATTGCGGATTAATCTATGTGAGTGGTTATGCCCGCCGGGGCTTCGGAGGCGGGCATTATTTGAACTCCGCCAGGAATGAGGATCCCCCTTTGCTCGCCGCTGTCATTCTTTCCGCCGGCGCTTCCAGCCGGATGGGAAGGCCAAAAGCACTGATTCCCTACCGCGAAGGCACATTCCTGCAACATTTGCTGGAGGTGACGCGCCATCCGAGGATTGGAGTGACGCGAGTGGTGCTGGGCGCGGGAGCCGAAGAGATTCGGAGCGCCGCGAAACTTGATCCTTCGATCGTGGTTATCAACAGCGAATGGGAAAAGGGGCAACTTTCCTCGATTTGCGCGGGCGTGCGGAGCCTGGCGGAGTTCGAGACGGACGGCATGGTGCTTTGTCCGGTGGATCACCCGCTGGTGAGCCGGGCGCTGGTGGGCGAATTGATCGAGGAGTTTTACAAGAGTGGAAAGCTGATCGTTCTTCCCGTCTACAACGGCCGCCGCGGGCATCCGGTGATTTTCTCCAGCGCCCTGTACGGCGAACTGCTGGCAGCGCCTTCTGAGAAAGGGGCGCGCGCCGTCGTCTGGGCGCATGCCGCCGATGTTCTGGAAGTTCCTACCGAGGAAGAAGGAATCCTGCTGAATATCAATAATCCCGATATGCTGAAGCACGTCGTCGAGCAAGAGCAGGAATAGCCACGGAGGCACGGAGACACGGAGGTAGGAATTTGAGATTTGAGATTTGAGATTTGGAATTGGGCGCTGGGTATTGGGAATCAATAATTTCAGATTTGAAATTTCCAACCCCACTCCCCACTCCCTACACCCCCACTCCCTACTTTCCAATTCCTATCTCCGTGTCTCTGTGCCTCTGTGGCTAATTTTCAACTCAGTTTGTCGAGGAGCGCCTGGATGGCGTCGCGGGCGAGTTGCGCGGCGTGAAAGGTCGTGGGGGGCAAGCCGCCGAGAGCTTCGGATAGTTGTTCGGGAGTGATGGCGCGAGCCTCGGCCGGGGTCTTGCCGCGCAGCAATTCCGTCAGAAGAGACGAGCAGGCCATGGCGGTGACGCAGCCGCGCGTGCGGAATCGCGCTTCGGCGATTCGGCCCGCTTCCATGCGAGCGGAGAGTTCCAGGATGTCCCCGCAGACGGGATTTTCCACGGAAATGGTGGCCGTGGCGGCGTCCAATGTGCCGGCGTTGCGCGGGTTCTGGAAATGGTCGAGTATGGTTTCACTGTACATTCGTAATGTGGAAGCTTCCTCTCAGCGGGTTCCAGGCATCTTATTCCGGAAGAAAGGCGAAGGTCAACGCTCCTTCCCGCCCATGCATCATCATGGATCATGAGGAATGAAAACTATTTGCCGGGGGCTGCGATTCCGGGCATCATCGAAAATGGTACCGCCTGCATGAGTCAGGGCAATACTTGTAAACGGCGGCCTGCAACAATACGGGCCGCGCGGCGTGAATCGAATGAGGAGGCACTACGTCTAATACTCCTATGAGGAAATTTCCGCTCTCGATCCTGTTTGCGACCCTTATTGCGGGCATATTATTCTGTGGCGGAATTCTTGCCTGGAGCGCCCCGCGACCGGCTACAAATCCGGCTGTATTACTGTCGACCATGCAGTCCGAACTGGAACGCGCGAAGACTTCTCTCGCGACTTCCGATCCCGCGCCCTATTTCATCAGCTATGAAGTCTATGACCAGCACAACATGATGGTGACGGGGACGTACGGCACCATCGTCACGTCGAACGCGTCAAATCAGCGCTGGGCGGACGTGACCATGCGCGTGGGCACTCCCGCGATGGACAACACGCACGACCAGAATCGCGCTTCCGGAATGTCTTCCGGCCCTCTGCCGCTTACCGACGACCGCGACGCGATTGCGCGCACCTTGTGGGAATTGACCAATCGCGAGTACCGCCGCGCTTCGCCCGCGTATGAGAAAGTGATGACTAACACCGCCGTCGAGGCCGCCGAGGAAGATAAATCTCCTGACTTTTCACGGGAAACTCCGCAAACCGAGGTTGATCCGCCGGCCGCTCCCATCGCGTTCAACCAAAAAGACTGGGAAGATAAAGTCCGGAAATATTCCGCGGCGTTCCGGAAATATCCGAAGATTTACAGTTCCACGGTGACGCTGCAGATCAATCAGAGCACTTCCTACTTTATTTCGAGCGAAGGAAGCAGGGTTGAGACGCCCGGCCTGATGGCGCGCCTGGTAATCGAGGCCAATACGCGGGCCGACGATGGAATGGACCTGGTGCGCGTGGAGACGTTTGAATCCACGAAACCGGAGGGTCTGCCCTCGGAAAAAGAAATTGCCGCCAAGGAAGAGAAAATGGCCGCCGACCTGATGGCGTTGCGCGAGGCCCCGCTGGCCGAACCATACGACGGGCCCGCGCTCTTGTCCGGGCGCGCCTCCGCCGTTTTTTTTCACGAAGTCCTGGGGCACCGCCTGGAAGGCCATCGTCAGCGCGGAGAAACCGAGGGACAGACGTTCACCAAAAAAGTGAATCAGCCGGTGCTGCCGAATTTCCTGAGCGTGTATGACGATCCGACGCTGGGGAGCATGAATGGCGTGCCGCTGTCGGGCTCCTATTCGCACGATAACGAAGGAGTGCCGGCGCGACGCGTGCCGCTGATTGAGGACGGCATCCTGAAGAATTTTCTGATGTCGCGCATGCCCATCACGAATTTCGACAAGTCCAACGGCCACGGAAGGCACCAGGCCGGGTTCATGCCCACCGGCAGACAAGGAAACCTGATCGTGCAATCCTCCAATGCCGTGAAGGATTCCGAAATGCGCGGCAAGTTGATCGAGGAAATCAAGAAAGCCGGCAAGCCCTACGGACTTTACTTCGAGGACGTGCAGGGAGGATTCACGCTAACCACGCGGGAATTGCCGCAGGCCTTTCAGGTGCTTCCGGTGATCGTGTGGCGCGTGTATGCCGACGGGCGGCCGGACCAGTTGGTGCGCGGCGTGGATATCGTGGGCACGCCGCTGGCGTCGCTGAATCGAATCGTGCTGACCGGCGATACCACGCAGGTTTTTAACGGAATCTGCGGTGCCGAGTCCGGCAGCGTGCCGGTTTCCGCATCGGCGCCGGCCATGCTGTTCAGCGAAATGGAAGTCCAGAAACGAAGCGCGGCGCGCGAGCGTCCTCCCATCCTGCCGGCTCCGGGATTTGAGGACTCTTCCGAAAAAGATGCTCCGGCTGCAACGACTGGGGGCGCGCGATGAAGCTCTTCCACCGGTTCCCTGTCCGTTTGGCAGCCCTGGCAATGGCTGTATTTTCCCTGATTTCGCCCGGCGGGGCCTGGGCGCAGGCGAAGTCCGCCGCTGCCGAAAACGCGTCCGATCCAATACTGCGGTCGCTTCAGACGGAACTCGGGCGCTCGAAGGCGCAACTCAAGATGGAAAATGTGGATGCGCCGTTTTACATCGAATACCGCGTTTTCGACGTGGATCAATTTGAAGCGTCCGCGGCGTTCGGCGCACTGCGCGATCAAAGCCGCACGCGGCTGCGATTGCTGCGCGCGGTCGTGCGGCTCGGCGATTACAAGGTCGACAGCTTCTACGATCGCGGCCAGGGAGTCAGCGATATTCTTCCGCTGGACAATGATGAATTGGCGCTGTGGCATCAGATCTGGCTGGCCACCGACCAGGCTTACAAGAGGGCCGGCGAAGCGCTGGCCGCGAAAAAATCGTTATTGAAGCGGCTCAATGTCGAGCAGCCGGTGGACGATTTCGCCGTGGCCGCCCCAGTGCAATCCATCGGGCCGCTGGCAAAATTGGAAGTGGATCCGGCGAAGTGGACGAAGATGCTGGAATCGGCCACATCGGTGTACAAAAACGACCCGCAGATCCAGACCCTTGGAGCGAGACTCGATTTCATCGCGTTGTCGCGGTATTTCGTGAATACCGAAGGGACGTCCACGCGGCAAGGCTCGACGCATTATGTGATCGTGCTGACCGCGAGCGAGCAGGCTCCCGACGGAATGAGGCTGGACCGGTCGCCGCAATACGCCTCCAGCCGCATCGAGGAAATGCCCACGCCCGAGCAATTCCAGGCGGACGCTCTCGAGCTGATCGACGGGATGAAGAAACTGCGCGAGGCGCCCATCGTGGACGAGGAATACCGCGGCCCGGTGCTGTTCTCAAACGACGCCGCCGCGGATATGTTTTTCGATCTGATCGTGCCCAATATCCTGGGCCGCAGGCCCGCCCCGGGACGTCCCGCGCGCACGACCGGCGCATTTGCGAGCAGCTACAGGGCGCGCGTCCTGCCGGATTTTCTTTCCGTGGTGGATGACCCGACGGTGC
>Ga0316628_100001762_pt1 | contig 15538 bp, 15 predicted proteins | sample OWC_Aug_M2_C1_D5_FD_207648 | JGI IMG/M metagenome (GOLD analysis project Ga0316628, IMG submission 207648) | Wetland soil microbial communities from Old Woman Creek delta, Ohio, United States - OWC_Aug_M2_C1_D5_C | ecosystem: Environmental > Terrestrial > Soil > Wetlands | place: USA: Ohio... | reverse complement strand
TCAAATGGCACTGTGTCGTAAGCGGATAGCTGAGAACTATCCAGAATTTCCGGATGGCATTACGGGCCAGAACTTGACTGATGAATTTATGAAGCAGGCGAGAAAGTGGGGTTGCGAGGTGAAACCCCATACCGGAGGCTCTACCAAGCTTAGCATCGGTAGCGGTTCATTTTGACTCTGCGCATGCGGGTTTTTTTATCTTAAATCCAACAAGACCTTGATTCACTTCATTGGGAGGAACTCAATGGGCTTAGAGGCTACGACTGATAATTTTGACGACATGGTCATTAAGAGCGAGGTGCTGACACTGGTCGACTTCTGGGGCCCGAAGTGTATACGCTGCCTTCAGCTTATGCCCTTTGTGGAGAAATTGGTGCAGGAAAACGAAGGGCAGGTTAAACTCGTTAAAGTTGAGGCCCCTAAGAACAGGCGGTTGTGTCTCAACTTGCGCCTGCTCAGCCTGCCTGCTTTTCTTTTTTATCGAGATGGTAAAGAAATTGGCAGGCTCGCGGGGGAGGGTGTAACGGAAGAGCAGTTGAGAGAAACCCTTGCCCAATTAATGTCGAGATAGGATTTAATTTGCCGAATTTTAGCCGGGAAGATTTTGCGTGGATGAGAGGGCTATTCGCGCCTTTTGTCAACTCAACTATAGAAAACCAGCGCTACGAATTTTCCAAGGCGAATTAACAATAATATCATTAGCTTAAGCTTGAATCAAGCTATGGGGGAGGATATCCTGCGAAAGTAACCATGAACTAAAGCGAAACGGGATCCTGTAAATTTCCCATCAAACGGCTGCCGTCATGTTTTTCGCTCCACCATTTTGCATCGAACCTATTGAGGTGAGAAATTTTCAAAAAAGGAGAACGAAACCTTGGCCTGGACGACTTGGATTGAAATCGAACCAAACGACACCTCCAATGAAGAGGTGCGGCAGTTGTATCAGAGCACGAGAGACCGATCGACCGGACGCCCTCCTGACACCGTGCGGCTTAACAGCCTGACACCCGAGGTGGCCGGCTTGATCTACAACCTTAATCGCGCCATCCACCGGAATGCCACCGGTTTAACCATACGTGAACAGGAGATCGCCGCACTCATCGTTTCATCCGGCAACGGGTGAGCGCATTGAACTGCCAGCCATCTGGCGGCCCTCGGTCGAGAGGCTCGAAATCAGCAATTTGCAGAGCAGGTAAAAGAAGACTTTACCAAGGCGGACTTGAATCCACGAGAGCGGAGAATCGCCGACTTCGCGGTTAAAGTAACCCGTTCTCCCGATTCGTGTAACTCCACGGATGTGCAAATGCTCAGAGAAGTGGGGCTGAGCGATAAAGACATTCTATGCCTCGCGCAGATCGTTGCTTACTATAATATGAGCAACCGGCTTTTCGAGCCGCTGAGCGCCGTGGAATTCTAGAGCAAGATTGCCGCACCAAAGAAGCAGGTTTTTGCGTCCTTACACTGTTAAGACTTTGTGCCGGCTCCGCAGAGGTCCTGTATCGTTTCAACTGCCTTTGCCAGTTCATTTCGCCGGCCTTTCTTCCGTTCCACACCAATAGATCATTTTGCATGACGCAGTGCTCAGTCGGCCTCATCACTGAGTCCAATTCCATCTTTGTCGAATCGCCTTCCCGTTTCCAGGTTGCATACCGTTTCCAAGCAAACACCCGCCAACTCTTCCCTGTGATCGAACAAACATTCGACCGTATCGAAATTGAGATGGTATTTTTCATTAATGAAATTGAACGCTCGGGTTGAAATCGGGGCAAGATATAAAATCAAATGAATACAAACAATTAAAAACTTACCAAGCGCTGGCATCTATATTGCTTAATCCCATTGAGTCGATTTTCGTGAATGATCTGACACCACAAGAAAGGGAGGAAGGCTCATGAGAAAAACCGCATTGTTCTGCCAAGTTGTCTCTGTAATTATGGGTATCTTGTTGGCTTCGACTCTTGCGTTAGCGGATAGCAGCATCACCTATGACGGTCCTCCGAAAAAAATCCGATTCAGTGTTTACTACCCGGCCGCTTATCCTGTCTACGAGGTTGGCTTGTCCAAATGGATTCCCATGGTGGAAAAAGAGAGCGGTGGGAAGATCGTATTCGAAAATTACTTTGGCGGGGTGCTGCACTCCGCCAGGGACGGCTTCAGAGCAATGGCTTCGGATATCGCCGACATCACCACGGGGTACCCTGCGTATCAACCGGGGTCGTTCAACCTTTGCCTCGTGGCCGATATGCCCTTCACATTTACGAACTCGTGGACTGCCGGCTTGGTTATGGAGGAGCTCTATCCGAAATACTTTAAGAAGGAATACGAAAATAACGATGTCTATCTTGCTTTCTACACCTGCACCTCCAATTACAATTTGATCTCCAAAAAGCCTGTACGGAAGTTCGCAGATCTCAAAGGGATGAAAATTCGTTCGTTTGGTGGCGTGTGCTCGGATATGCTAAAAAAGCTTGGGGCCGTACCGCTCATGGTTCAATCGGGTGAAGTCGAGACCTCTTTTGAAAGAGGTATCATCGACGGGGCCCTTTTTTCCGACAACAGCGCAGCCTCCTTCCGGCTCCATGAAATCGGGAAATACTCCACAGACTTGGGCCTGACCCGGATGGGAATTCCTTACTGCATGAATAAGAAAACTTTTGATGCATTGCCACGAGATCTTAAGGTCTTTTTTTACAACAAACTTCGCCAAGGCTGTCAAATTGCGTCAGGTTCGTATGAAATCGCCGATAAAGCCGCTCTGGCGGAGATGCTGAAAGCAGGTGTCGAGCGGATCGTCATGGCGCCGGAAGAAGTAGAAAAATGCCGCAGGGCCGTTGAACCCATGTGGCAGGAATTCATCGATAAGAATGAAGCGAAAGGGCTGCCGGCCAAGGCTCTCGTCAAAGAATTGCGCGAATTGGACAAGAAGTACTCTACCTGGACCCCAGACCAGATTTTTGAATATGTCACCCAAAAACCGATCCAGGGGATTATAAGCTTCTGAACTCTTGGCGCCTGCAGCGGTTTGTGCCATCCAGTCGCTAAGGCCGGTCGATCGCCAGCTGAATCACCGCAGCGAATAAGGAGAGTTGCACCATGTACAAATTCGTCCATTGGATCTCCGAGCTAACTGATAAATTAGGCACCTTGCTATTTCTTCCAGCAATGGTGGCCATCATCACCTTCGATGTCGTAATGCGGTACCTTCTCAAGGATGCGCTGGTCTGGAGTCAGGAGGTCACTGGCATGTTGCTTTTCATGTTCTTCTTTGCCATCCAGGGCAACTGCTTTGAGGGTGGGCACCACATCAGAATGGATATTGTATATAATCATTACCCGCTTTGGGCCAAAAAGCTCACCACTGTGATCTCCTGCATTTCCGGTATGTTATTCTTCGGGTTAATCGGTTTGCAGGGTGTTCTTGAAATTCCCTACATGTTAAAGGTCAATGAAACCTCTGATGAATTAAGGCTGCCGTTGTGGCCATTCCGGGTTTTTATGGTGTTTTGCTGCTTGCAAATGGTGTTGCTGCTAATCAACACTATCTTCAAACCGGTTAGCCAAAGCCGAGGACACTAGGGGGACTGATGGACTTAATTTATATTGGTTATATTGGGCTTGCAGTCATGGTTGTCCTGATAATTATCGGGGTGCCGGTCGCTTTCTCAATCGGTATCGTTGCCGTCGTTGGCCTTTTTATTGCCGGGGGGGTGAAAATTACTCTCGCCCAGACCACCTTGGTGGCCTGGCAAGTGGGTACGGATTTTGTCATTATTTGCATTCCTTTATTCGTCTTCATGGGGAAAATGGCAGCTAATTCCGGAATCGCCGCTGACATCTATGACGCACTCCAAAAATGGGTGGGCAGAATATCGGGGGGCCTCGCCATAGCGGCCGTGATGGCCTGTGGGGCCTTTGGAGCCGTGACGGGTTCCAGTGTCGCCTCAGTCGCAACCATGGGATCCATCATCAGGCCGGAGCTCAAGAAATACGGGTATTCTGACCGCCTGGCATCCGGCACCTTAACCGCATCGGGTTCTTTAGCTATTCTGATCCCGCCCAGCGTGGGTTTTGCATTTTATGGCATTTTGACGGATACCTCCATCGCCTTGCTCTTTATCGCCGGCATCACACCGGGAATCATTCTGGTAGCGCTCTATTGTATCGGCGTTTATGTCAGGTGCCGAATCACCCCCGAAGTCGGCCCCACCGGGCCAAGCTATTCCTGGCGCGAGCGGATCCATTCCTTAAAAGGGACATGGCCAATCCTGTTTATTTTTCTTCTTGTGATTGGAGGAATCTACATTGGGCTATTCACTCCGACGGAAGCTTCGGCGGTTGGTGCTACCGGCGTCACGCTAGTTGCATTTTTTCTGGGAAGATTAACATGGCCTAAGGTCAGAGATGCGCTTATCACAACAGGCCATGTGAGCGGCTTTCTCTATGCGATCATTTTGTCGGGATATGTCCTGGCCCGGTTCATAGCGATTACGGGGGTGTCGCAAAACTTGGTCAAGTACGTTGTCGGTCTTGACCTCGGTGTGTATGGATTCATCGGTGTGATGCTGGTCATTTATCTCATTCTAGGAATGCTGCTGGACGTATTCGGGATCATGATTCTGTCCATTCCATTCTTTTTCCCGGTTGCCGTTTCATTGGGAATTGATCCGGTTTGGTTCGGTGTGTTTACGGTCATGATGTGCGAGATCGGGCTCTTGACTCCGCCGGTTGGAGTGAATGTTTTCACTATGCACAATATAGCACCCGATATTCCCATGAAGACGATCTTTCTCGGGATCATTTCCTTTACATGTTATGACCTGATCGTGGTCGGCCTGATCACCCTATTTCCAGAAATACCTCTTTGGCTAACGCGCACCTGAATTTACAGGTCAATCGATGTGAATCTACCCGCACAGGAGTTCGTCCACCTGAATCGGGCAATAGAAAGGAGTCGCTTCAATGGATTTCAAGATTTCTGGAGAGCAAAAGCAAATGGTGGAATCACTGCACGAACTCGGTCGCAAGGAATTTGCACCCAAAGCCTCCCGATGGGATGAAAACCACGAATACCCATGGGAGAATCTTCACCGTCTGAGAGAGCTTGGGTTCTTAGGGATGACGATTCCTGAAGAATACGGCGGCCAAGGGCGGCAACTCCTAGATGCCATTCTGTGTATCGAAACTGCGGCCCAATATTGTGGCGTCACCGCCCGCATTTTGGTTGAAACCAACATGGGGGCCCTCGGTTGCATAATGGCCTACGGAACCGATGCCCAGCGCAAACTGGTGGCTCATCGAATTCTTAATGAAGGCGACAAGCCTGCGATCGGCATGACTGAGCCAGAGGCGGGAACCGCCCTCACGGATTTGAAGACCACGGCCGAGAAAAAAGGGGCTCACTATGTGATCAACGGAACCAAGCACTGGATCACCGGTGGGGGAATTTCTGTAACAAACCTGATTTTCGTGCGATTCATTGAGGATGGCAAGGATATAGGAATAGGCGGAATTCTCGTTGATAAAGATTCGCCGGGGTTCACCTTTGGGACCGTCGAGAGAGCCATGGGCCTAAGGGGGATCCCCGAAACAGAACTCATATTCCGGGATTGCGCTGTTCCAGCTGAAAATGTTGTGGTTCGCGGCGATGGGAATGAAGGGTTTAAGAAACTCATGTACGGTTACAATGGCCAGCGGGTTGGCGCCAGCGCCGTTGCGCTTGGTATTGCCCAGGGCGCCCATGATCTGGCTATCGATTGGATGAAGCACCGCAAGGCATTTGGGAAAACGATTTCCGAGTTTCAAGGGTTGCAGTGGATGATGGCCGATGCCGAGATCAAGCTCAATGCTGCCCGGCTCCTGATCCACCGCGCAGCTAGCAACGCGAAGGACCTGCCGCATAATGTCAAACTTCCGCATATGGATGAGGCTTCAATGGCAAAGGCCTACACCGGGCATGTTGCCCTTGAGGTAGTTAGCGAAAGCCTGCAGATGTTCGGTGCTTATGGTTATTCCCAAGCTCTGCCGCTCGAACGCATGTTCCGAGATGTGCGCATGTTCCAGATCGGCGGGGGAACTACTCAGGCACAAATAAACATGGTCGCGCGCTCGATATTCAGCAGGAAATTCAGCTATAGGAATTAACCGGATTAGAAGAAGGGGGTTCAGATGAATCAGCGGCTTCCAATTCAAGGAATGCGGGTACTCGATTTCACAAGGGTGCTCGCTGGGCCCTTTGCCACTATGATCCTTGGGGACCTTGGAGCAGACGTAGTGAAGGTGGAACCGCCTCAAGGCGATGAAAGCCGCACCTGGCCCCCTGTTCTCCCCCGCGGCGAAAGCGGGTACTACATGATCCTAAACCGGAACAAGCGATCCATTACGCTCAATCTCAAACACATTCGCGCTCGCGAAATTGCAGTCAAACTTGCTGAAAAAGCAGATGTAGTGGTCGAAAATTTTACTCCGGGAGTCACCAAGAAACTCGGAATCGACTATGATACCATCGTCGCTAAAAACTCGAGCGTCATTTACTGTTCAGTGTCCGGTTTTGGCCAATCAGGTCCTTACCGGAACAAGAAAGCCTACGATCCAATAATTCAAGGCATGACAGGTCTTATGTCCATCACCGGGGAGCGTAACCGTTCGCCCGTCAAGGTGGGGATACCGATTACCGACTTAGTCGCGGCCATTCAGTCGGTGAATGCGATCATGGCAGCATATATTCACCGTCTCCAAACGGGTGCGGGGCAATTTATCGACGTCTCTCTCTTCGATAGCATGCTGAGTCTTCTCACCATCATGGCGATGGATTACTTTGCGACTGGAAAGCCACCAGAGCGATGGGGAATGGATCACATTCATCGCGTACCGGCAAGGGCCTTCCAGACGAAAGATGGACGTTATGTCCAGGTTGCCGCGACCAGCGACACGATGTACCCCGATTTTTGTCGCATATTGGATCTGGAGCACCTCGTCACCGATCCGAGATTCCAAACGAACAGCAAGCGACTCGAAAATCGTGACATCATTATGCCCATTCTAGAGGCTAGAATGATGGAAAAGGATAGCACGGAGTGGCTAAATCTGTTCGAGGCTGCGGGCATTCCCTGTGGCCCGATCTTAAATATGCAAGAAGTGTTTCAAGATCCTCACGTGGCCGCCCGTCAAATGCTTTTTTCCATAGTTCACCCGACGGAAGGCAGTGTCCCGCAACTCGGGTTTCCCTATAAATTTTCCGGCACCCCTCTTCAAGCGAGGAAGTGTCCACCCGGATTGGGGGAGGACACCACCTCCGTTCTTTCTGACTGGCTTGGTATGCAGCCGACCGACATGGAGGGGTTGCGCCGCGAGGGGGCGATCTGAGCAGCGGTAAAAGGGCTTGGCGGCAACACACAGACAAGGCGAACCGACTTGGACTAGCGGTTTTCCGCTACCGATCTTCTTGAAGGTCGGGGGTAAGTTTCCGCCAAAGCGTCGACAGGCTTATGCCGAGAGTCTTTGCGGCCAGCTTTCGATTGTAGCCGCAGTCCTTTAGCGTTTGGGTGATCAGATTTCTCTCAAATGCTTCAAGATGCTGCCTGAGCGGCGCAGGGCCGACGGAGCCTTTTGACGGCGTCGAGATCTCCGTGCTTCCATCCCCCCACCGAATTTCCTTCATGATCTGGCCGAAAATACGCTCGTCGCAGCCGCCCCCTTCGGCTAGGATCCGATAGCTTTCCAGAACCGACAGCAGTTCGCGTATGTTACCGGGCCAGTCGTAGGACAGAAGCATCTCCTGCATACTGCTCGATAGACAACCGATATCGACCCCATGACGGCGGAGGGCTTCCTCCGCGATTACCAGAATATCTTCAGGGCGTTCCCGTAATGGCGGAATATTTAGCCGCAGAACTGAAAGCCGAAAGTAAAGATCGGGCCTGAATCTGTCCTCTTGAACATCCTGGCGAATATCCCGGTGTGCAGAGGCAATGATCCGAACATCCACGGGCAGGATTCGGTCGCCGCCAACCCGCATAACCTCCCTGGCTTCGAGCACCCGCAGCAGTCGGAGTTGCATAGCGGCCGAAATGTCAGCGATTTCATCTAAGAAAATGGTCCCCTGGTGGGCCAGCTCGAATAGACCGATCTTGCCGCCCTTTTTAGCTCCGGTGAATGCACCCTCTTCGTATCCGAAAAGCTCGGTTTCCAAAAGGTTTTCTGGAATGGCCGAGCAGTTGAACGCCACGAAGGGTTTATCCCTGCGATCACTCAGATGGTGGATCGTACTTGCCAGTACTTCTTTCCCTGTACCCGTTTCCCCCTGGATGAGAACGGTAGCGTCAACCCGCGCGTATTTCTTCGTCTTCTGCAGCAACTCCTGAAGGTTCGCGCTTTTCCCCTTTATGTCCCGCTCCGTGTAGCGCGCGACGAAACCCCTCAGATAAAGACGTTCCTTCAGCTTACGGTCGATGTTATGAATAGCGTGTGCTTCACGGAAAAGTGCCACAGCACCCCTGATCCGACCGCCGATATTGATGGGAAGCGAATTGACCACGAGATCCTTACCGTTGATCTTTCGGATCTCATCAATCTGCGTCTTTCCGCCGGCAAGCACATCAATCAGCCCGAGGTCCTGTGACACGCGAGACAGTGACTGTCCCTTGACGACGGTTAAGTCGGTTTTGAGAATTTCCTCGGCCGCCGGATTAAAAAAATTGAGGCGCCCATAGTTGTCCACTCCCACCAGGCCATCCCCAATGACCTGCAGAATGGTTTTGAATTGCTCTGAGGATTCTGCCTCGCGGCGGCGGGATGCCGCGATGGCCCGGGCCTGGATCAGAGCTTGGTTGATCAGTTTAGGATTCGGTTCGATAATGATCACCTGTCCTCGTCCGTCCGGTACCAGGCCGCGGCTGACGCCTCCGCCCACAATCACCCGAAAGCCGTCCATTAAGGCAGCATGAATTCCCTGCTCAAGTTCGCTGCTGGTGCGGTAAACGATTTCCCGGATCTTCAGATTGAGCAGTTCTTGGAGCAAATGGGTTCCATCACGCGTGCCGGCAAAGCTGGTAATCGCAATCCGGTCTGAGATTTCCCTGGCCTTCATGAAAGCGTTCAGTATCTCGAGCATCGTTGTAGGAATGTAAACGACCTGCTGGCCCAGGTTCTGCGCAATCGTTGCACCAGTTCCACCGTGACCCAAGATGACCTCGTGACCCTCCTTCAAAAGCCGCTGGGCCGTCGGAAGAGCTTTATCCAGGTCTACCAGTTCAGTTTCAAGCTTTTCAATTTCCGTATCAATGCATTTGCGAACGGCCTCGATAACTTCTATGGAGTGGGTGACCAAAGCAAATCGGTAAAGGCGGCTGGGGATCATTCATTCACCTGTGCGAGTTTCCTAAGCATGAAATAGGAGAGCTCTTAATTCATTGACGAGATTCTCTGGCAAGATACTGAATTATTAAACATATCTTGCATCAGGATGTCAAGCCAGGGCGGTGCCTGTGTTTGAAATACGCCGGAACAGAGGCGATTAAACAGCCGAGTCCAAGGCTGCCAACAGCGACGCTCCATGCGTTCGAGTCAGACGTCCCGCCAGCCAGGTCGAGCACGACTCCAAAAACGAGCGGCGCGATAAACCCCGCCCCGAACCCAAGGAGGGAATACACTGCCATGGCCGCACCTCGTTGATTGAGAGGCGCCACGGCCATTAAGCCAGCAGTCAACGCGGCGGAATCAGCCATGATGGTCATGAAATACAACGCGAGCATCAATAGCATCAGCCAGCAGGGCCAGGTCACGCTGAGTCCCGTAGCCCATGCCATGGCCCCTGAAATCGCCATCACCGCTGTGATGTATTTATGCCGGCCGAAGCGTCCAGCCATTTCATTACCACATATGCTGGACGCCAATCCAAGCAGGCCGATGGCGGCCGCCGCGGTGGTGGCGCTGAACGGGGGTTGGGCCGGCTGCTGAAGTTCGTAAGCGAAAAGAAGGAAGGCGACCATCCAGGCTCTTAGCCCGAGAAGCTCCCAGCAGTGCACCGTATAACCGAAAAAGAAAAAAAGAAGCGAGCGCTCACGAAGCACAATACCAATGTGCCGAATAACTTTGAATTCTGCCTTGGCGGCTGGAGGCGGAAGAGGCTTCAAACCAAACGCGAACAGTAAAGCGGCGTTGAGGGGGCCAAACGATAGCAGGCCAAAAACGCTGCGCCAGTCCATCAAGCTACCGAGCCATCCTGCGAGCAACAGGGATACGCTGCTGCCAATTGCGAAGGTCGCGGTGTAAAATGAAATGTAGCGGCTCTGGCCCGGTCCGGCCACGCGGTCGGTGAGAGCCTTCAAGCCTGGCATGTAGGTGCCCGCCAGTCCTGCGCCGGCCATGGCCTGAAACAGGGCGGCGGGAAGCACCCCCTGCGCCAGAATCGCGAAGCCGAGGTTGCTGAACGCGGCCAGCAGGCAGGAGCCGATGTAAATCCGGCGGGCGTCGATCCGGTCGGTCAGGCTTGAGAGGAACGGCACCGCGGTCATATAGCCGGCGAAATAGGCCCCGCCGATGAAGCCGGCCTCGGAGTTGCTGAGGCCCCAGGTATCGCGCAGCAGAGCCAGGAAGGCCGGGTACGCCGCGAAGCCCGTCATGCTGAGCGTTTCGGCCAGGCACATCAGGGCTACGACAGGCCGGACGCCGGAATCGGGATCTGCAGCGTTTGAAGTTGAATCCGCCACGCTTTGAGTACTCCAGCTCCTCGATTCGGTGAAAAAAGCGCTTATTATTGTGGGAAAGCCGTAGCCACTGTAAAGTAAATAGATGCAAGACTCAAGGTGCCGTCGACAGGCCTGATCGAACCTCATCGCACGGATGGGGCGCCGTGTCGATCCGCATCATCACCAACACCCCATAAGGGCCTAACGCAATGAAAAAGAAAACACTGGCAAGAATAATGATGGTGTTCTTCGTGGGGGGTCTGCTGCTGGCCGAGCCGTCAATGGCCGCGGGCCCATCCTGCTATATTACCCCCGGCATGGAGAAAACCTTTGTGAGCGTGCGTGAGCTGGATCAGGACAGCAATCCCCTGGAGGAGATCCGCAGCGGTTGGCTCAAGGAGGGCGAGGAGGTGTTCGTCAACAGCCGGACCGGGCACATCGTCATCAAGTATCAGCTGGCCTCGTCGGACAAAGGATACCAGACGGACCCCCAAGACTGCTCCGACGGCAGAGTGATCACGGTGCCATGACCCCTCTCCTCTGGGTTCTCAGCCTCGTTCTGGTCGGCGTCGGTTTGGCCGGAACATTGCTGCCCGGCGTGCCCGGGACTCCCCTGGTTTTCGGAGGGCTGCTGCTGGTAGCCTGGGCGGATGAATTTCAGAATGTGGGTGTCGGGACGATCATCCTCCTTGCCGTCTTGACGATCCTTGCCTTCGGCGTGGATTTCGTTTCCTCGAGTCTCGGCGCCAAACGCGCCGGCGCCAGCCGCGGAGCGGTGGTCGGCGCCGCGCTCGGGACTCTCGTCGGAATCTTCTTCGGTTTTGCAGGGATCGTTGTCGGTCCGTTTGCCGGCGCCGTGATCGGCGAGTTTCTGGCGCGGCGGAGCCTGGAGCAGGCAGGGCGTGCCGGGGTGGGCACCTGGATCGGCTTCATCCTCGGCATCGGCGTGAAGCTGATGCTCGCGTTCACGATGGTAGGAATCTTTTTTCTTGCTTATATCCTCTGACATAACCATGAGAGCCGCTCGGCGGCTCTCATGGTTATAGCCGTTGTCAGATCCGGATTTCTTTTTCGACGACGGCGACGGCATCCTGCAGGATGGCGAGGAGGTCTCCGATCTGTTTCGAGGTGATGACGAGCGGAGGCCCGATCAGGAGGTGATCCCCGCTTGCGCCGTCGATTGTGCCGTGGCCCGGATACACGATCAGCCCCCTGTCCATGCAAGCGTCCATGACGTGTTCGGCCACCTTCAGCTCCGATGGGAACGGTTCTCGGGTGGCTTGGTCTTTCACGAATTCCACCCCGCACATGAGCCCCAGGCCGCGCACATCGCCGACCGAAGGCCGGCTTGCCTTGAGGTGCTCTATCCCCTGCAGCAGAAGCTCGCCCTGCTGCCGGGAATTGCGCACGAGGTCGTTTTTTTCCATGTAGTCCAGGATCACCGACGTCACCCGGCTTCCCAGCAGGTGGCCGCAGCAGGTGTGCACACCCTCGAAGCCGGCGCCCCGGGACTGCATGGTGTGCATGATCCCATCCGCAACGAGGCAGGCGGCCATGGGAAAATAGCCGCTGCCCATGCCCTTGCCGATGGCGATGATGTCCGGGACGACCGACCAATGATCCATCGCGAAATTGGCCCCCGTTCGCCCCAGCCCGCACATCACCTCGTCGGCGATGAAGAGCACGTCGTATCTGTCGCAGATCTCCCGTATTTTTTGAAAATAGCCCGGCGGCGCGGGCACACCGCCCAGGGCCGCGCCCACCACCGGCTCGGCGATGAAGGCCGACACGTTCTCCGGGCCTTCCTGGAGGATCGCGTTCTCCAGGGCGCGCGCGCACTTCAGATCGCAGGCCGGGTAGGTTTTTTCGAAGGCGCACCGGTAGCAGAAGGCGGGCGGGATGTGGATGGCATCCCGGATCATCGGTGTGTGCCTGCGGCGCCGGCCGGTGGCGCCTGAGCAGGCGAGCGCCCCCAGGGTGTTGCCGTGGTAGGACTGCCAGCGGCTGATGACGAGGTATTTCGAGGGGACGCCGCGGGCCACATGATACTGGCGGCCGAACTTGACAGCGTTTTCAACGGCCTCCGAACCCGAGCTGACGGAGAAGACCCTGACGAAGCCCTTCGGCGCCCAGCGGATCAGACGTTCGGCCATGTCCTCATAGGCCTGGGAGTGCGAGCAGTGGAAGGGATTGTAGGCCAGCTCCTCCGCCTGGGTCGCCATCACGGCGGCGACTTCCTTGACGCCGTGCCCGATGTTACAGGCAAGGGCGGAGCCGCTGGCGCCGTCGATGTAACGCTTTCCATCGGAGTCGTAGAGATAGATGCCCTCGCCTCGGACCATGCAAGGGTTTTTTTGAGTCAGGTTCCTCAGGATGGCATGGGTCATCTGATGTTGTTCCTTCCGATTGGTTTCAGGGGGGCCTGGACTTGAAACAGGCTCTGAAATGTATATCCGATTTTCAGAGTCGACTCAATTGCCGGGTGGATCATTGGCTGGAGCCAAAAGGGTGTGAGGATCAGCCTCGACCTGTATGGTTTGACTCCCGGGGGAATCGAGTTTAGAGCGATGGTCAGAATACCATTCCGTGCAATTCATGAAAATTTTTCAGCTCGTGAAATGACCGGACTATCCGAGCGGGAGGGGAGGACTGGCGTGGCAAAATCAAAGGTGAGCAGGGGGTTGCTGGTTTTTTCTGTTCTCATTCTGGCAGGCGCGGCTTGGGCCGATGAAATCTATCTCAGAAACGGCAACCGCCTTTCAGGGAAGATTGTTTCTCTGGGAGAGCAGAAGCTCATGCTGGGAACCGAATTCGCGGGGCAGCTGGTCATCGATTGGGCTCACGTCGACCGGGTCACCACGGATGAGCCTCTCACCATCATACTGGAGGACGGGTCAACTTTAAGTGGAATTTTAGGTCCCTCCGAGGAACCGGGCCGGCTGATGCTGTCGCGGGAATCGACTTCGGAACCCGTATCGGTTGAGCTGGTGCATGTAAAGACCATCAACCCTCCGGAACAGCCGCCGGTGAAGCTGTCGGGCCGCATCAACGTGGGGCTCAACAAGGCCAGCGGGAACACCGACATGGAAAACGCCCATGCCGATGCGGAGCTGATCGCCCGCACCTCCAGCCATCGGGTGACCCTGGGCGGGGACTACAACCGGGCCTCTGAAGACAACCGCAAGACCGCGGACAACGCCGCCGGACGCCTGAAGCATGACCACTTCCTCACCCGGCAGATCTACTGGTACCTGAACGGCCTGCTGGAAAGAGATGAATTAAAGGACATCAACCTGAGGACGACCGCCGGCCCCGGCCTGGGCTATCAGGTCTTTGAAGGAGAGCTCATGAACCTGTCGGTCGAGGCCGGTCCGAGCTATGTCTACACGAACTACGACCATGCAGGCTCGGACGATTCGGTGTCCGGCCGCTGGGCGGTCCGGTTCGACCGTTTTTTCTTCGAAAAGCTGTTCCAGTATTACTTCGCGAACGAGGGGTACGTCAGTGCATCCGACACAAGCGATGTGTTCATGTTCACCCGGACGGGGCTCCGGTTTCCCATGCACGGAGGGTTTTCATTGAATGTCGGATGGGAGTGGGACTGGGACAACACCCCGGCCGACGATGCCGACAAATCCGACTACCGTTACATCCTGTCGATCGGCTACGGGTTTTGATGCGGCATTGTCCGACCGACGGGCAATGCGTCCACGTGGGTCAGCCGCCCAGGTAGGCGCTCCGCACCCGCTCGTCGGCGATGAGCTGCTCGCCGGTGCCCTGCAGCACGATCGAGCCCACTTCCAGGACGTAGGCGTAGTCGGCGATCTTGAGGGCGGCAAAGGCGTTTTGCTCCACCAGCAGCACCGTTTTGCCCTGGCGGTTGATGGCGGCGATGATGTCGAAGACCTCTTTGACCAGCATGGGCGCCAGGCCCAGAGAGGGCTCATCCATCATGACCACCTCCGCTGCGCTCATCAGCGCGCGACCCAGGGCGAGCATCTGCTGCTCGCCGCCCGAAAGGGTCCCGCCTTTCTGGTCCTTGCGGTCGCTCAGCTTGGGGAACAGGTCGAAGATCCAGTCGATGTCCTTGAGGATCTGCGGCTCGTCGCTGCGGCTGTAAGCGCCCAGCCGCAGGTTTTCCAGTACCGTCAGGTGGGGGAATATCCGGCGTCCCTCGGGGGACATGACGATGCCGGATTTTACCACCTCCACCGGCCCCAGTCTGGAGAGGTCCTGGCCGTTGTAAGTGATCTTGCCCTTCTTATTCTTGATCAGCCCGGCAATAGACCGCAGCGTGCTGCTCTTGCCGGCGCCGTTGCACCCGATCAGGGTGACGACCTTCCCCTTGGGCACCTCGATGGAGATCCCTTTCAGGGCGTGGATGCCGCCGTAGTAGACATGAAGATCCTGAATCTTAAGCATGGGCGACGGCCTCTTCTCCCAGGTAGGCCTTGATGACCTTGGGATCGGACTTGATCGCCTCCGGCGGTCCTTCGGCGATCATCTCACCGTAGTCCAGGACCCAGATGTGCTCGCAGATCCCCATCACCACCTTCATGTCGTGCTCGATCAGGAGGATGCTCAGGCTGAACCGGTCACGGATCTGGCGGACGAAGGCCATCAAGTCTTGGGTCTCGTTGGGGTTCATGCCCGCCGCCGGCTCATCCAGCAGCAGAAAGGTGGGCTCGGTGGCCAACGCGCGGGCGATCTCCAGCCGCCGCTGGGCTCCGTAAGGCAGGCTGCTGGCCTTCTCAGCTGTCAGGTTTTCCAGGTCCACCACCTTCAGCAACTCGCGGGACTTAGCGGCGACGGCGCGCTCCTCACGAAAGCTAGACGGCATGCAGGCGACGGCT
>Ga0316628_100001761_pt1 | contig 15541 bp, 17 predicted proteins | sample OWC_Aug_M2_C1_D5_FD_207648 | JGI IMG/M metagenome (GOLD analysis project Ga0316628, IMG submission 207648) | Wetland soil microbial communities from Old Woman Creek delta, Ohio, United States - OWC_Aug_M2_C1_D5_C | ecosystem: Environmental > Terrestrial > Soil > Wetlands | place: USA: Ohio... | reverse complement strand
CTCCAAAAGTCACGGTCGCTCAGCCTGTGCGAAGTGAAGTCACCGACTATTTAGAGCTCACCGGCAATACCCAGGCCGTAAATACAGTGCAACTGGTCGCCCGCGTCGCAGGATACCTGGACAAAGTCTTCTTTCAGGACGGGCAGATGGTGAAAAAGGGGCAAATGCTTTTCTTGATCCAACAAGACACCTACATCGCGGGGCTTCAGCAGGCAGAGGGGCAGATGTCTGCGCTCAAGGCCCAGTTGGAATATGGCCAAAGCCAACTGGACCGCTATGCGAATCTGCTGCCCGAGAAGGCATCCGCTCAGTCTGATGTGGACAACTGGAAGTATCAAAGGGACTCTGCCAAGGCCAACCTTGAGGCAGCGGAGGCGATCCGGGATCTGGCTAGGCTCAATCTGAACTACACACGGATCACCGCTCCTTTCGACGGCCGCATTGACCGCAGACAGCAAGACCCGGGCAATCTTGTCGGCTCCGCACCGAACAATACTGTCCTGGCCCAGTTGATTCAGATAGACCCAATCTATGTCTATTTCACGATCAGTGATACAGACCTCGCCCGTCTCGTGCGAAGTGCGCACGGCATACCGGGAGTTGCAGCTAAATGGCCGGTATTTGTAGGGTTGGTCACGGAGCAAGGCAACCCTCATCAGGGGCATATAGATTTTACCGCTACCGTCCTCACTAGTACCACCGGCACTTTGCTAATGCGAGGAATTCTGTCGAATCCGTCGGGAAAGGTCCTGCCGGGCCTGTATGCCCGCGTGCGCGTGCCTTTAGAGAGCAGAGTAGCAATGCTCGTACCGGCCACGGCAGTGGGCAACGACCAACAGGGCGCTTACGTGCTTGTTGTCAACCCGCAAGATATCGTCGAGCGCCGCAGCGTCAAAACCGGCAACCTTGAGGGAAACCTGCGCGTCATTCAGGAGGGGCTTGCGGGAAACGAGAGGATTGTTGTCAGCGCTTTATTGAAAGCCCGCCCGGGAAGCAGGATCACCTCCGAGCGGGAAAACGCGCCGATAAAGGGGAAGCAGTGATTTCGCAATTTTTTATAGATCGTCCCATTTTCGCCAACGTTATAGCGATAATGACTATGCTCATCGGGATCATCTTCCTCAACCGCCTGCCGGTGGCACAGTATCCGCAGATCGTCCCTCCTACCATCCAGGTCACAACCCGTTATCCGGGAGCAAGCGCGCAAGTTGTGGCGGCCACTATCGCGACGCCGATTGAACAAGCCGTAAACGGCGTGGAAGGGGCCATCTATATGTCTTCCACCAGCGGCAGCGACGGCTCTTATACCCTTACGATTACCTTCGATATCGGGACAGACCTGAATACGTCGATTTCGCTGGTGCAAAACCTCGTAAACGGCTCTTTGTCCCAGCTCCCCGGAGGCGCTCAGCTGCAGGGAGTCACGGTCAAGAAAGTTTCACCAAATATCCTTCTGGTGGTAAATCTTTACTCCGACGATGACCGTTTTGACGAGACATTTCTTTCCAACTACAGCATAATAAATTTGCAAAACCCTCTTGCGCGGCTGCCCGGAGTAGGCCAGATGAGGGTCTTTGGCGCCGGTCCTTACAGTATGAGGGTATGGCTGGACCCCGGGAGACTCCAGACCTTCGGTCTTAAGACATCAGACGTAGTAGCAGCCATACAGGGCCAGAACGTCGAAGTTGCCGCCGGTCAGTTGGGCGTCCCGCCGGTGCCGGAGAATCAACCTTCCCAGCTCACGATAACCGCCCTTGGCAGACTTTCGAGTGAAAGCGAGTTTGAGAGCATCATTATCAAGACTGCTGCCGGTCCTTCTTCGCAGATCGTACGCCTGCGCGATATCGCGAAAGTGGAGTTGAGCCGGCAGAACTTCAATAATTTTGCCTGGGCTACAGGCCATAAAACCGCGCTGCTCGTAGTGTTCGCCCTGCCGGATGCCAATGCAATCGCCGTGGCAGACAGCGTTTATAAGGCCATGGCCGACATGAGCAAGACTTTTCCGGCAGGTCTGAAATATGCCATTCCATACGACACCACCATTTTTGTCAGAGAGGCCATATCCAAGGTATATGAAACCCTGATCATAGCGGGCATTCTTGTGCTCATCGTGATCGTTGTATTTCTTCAAAGTTTCAGGGGCATGCTGGTTCCGGCCACTACCGTTCCGGTCACCATCCTCGGCGCCTTCATAGCCATAGCCGCGCTCGGTTTCACCATAAACCTGATGACCCTGTTTGCGCTGGTCCTGGTCATAGGCATTGTGGTGGACGACGCTATCATCATCGTGGAAAACAGCTCTTACTACATAGAACGGGGTATGCCGCCAAGGGAGGCCACGATCAAGGCAATGCAGGAACTGACGGGGCCTATTATGGGGATTACTCTCGCCCTTGTTTCGGTCTTCCTGCCTGCTTCATTCCTTCCGGGCCTCACCGGACAGATCTTTCGCCAGTTCGCGCTTGTGATAGCCGCCACTACCATTATCAGCGCCCTAAACGCGCTTACACTAAAACCAGCGCAGTGCGCTTTATGGCTGAGGCCGCGCGGAGAAAAACCTCGGAATTGGTTTTACCGCGGGTTTAACAGGATCTTCCAGACCATGACCAATGTGTATATGGGCATTGTTGCCAGAATGGTGAAGCGGCCGGTCCTGATGTTCATTGTTTTTGCGGTCATAATCAATGTTTCATTACTGGCGTTCTTGAGTCGCCCCACCGGGTTTCTCCCGACCGAGGACCAGGGCTATGCCATTTTGGTGACGATACTACCTCCCGGCGCCTCACAGCCGCGACTGCAGCGGGTGGCTTACAAAGTCAACTCCATTCTAAGAAAGACCCCGGGGGTCGCCGCCTGGGTAACAATAGGCGGCTTCTCGGTCCTGGACTTCGCCAACGTCTCCAACGTTTCGTCGACGTTCTTCGCGTACAAGGACTGGAGCGTACGCGGCACCGCTTTGAGTCAGGACGTTATTATCTCCCAAGTAAACCGCGAGTTCGCAGGCATCGAGGAAGCGCTGGCCTTTGTGGCAATCCCTCCGCCGATCCGGGGACTGGGGCAGACGGGCGGTTTCCAGATGATGGTGGAAGACCGGGGCAGCTTAGGCATGGACCAGCTCAGGGTCGCAACGGACGAAATCGTCAGTTCGGGGAATTCTCAACCAGGCCTGCGGGGTCTTCAAAGCACCTTAAACGTTGGCAACCCGCAGCTCTACCTGAACATAGACAGGACGAAAGCAGAGGCTTTTCAGGTGCCCGTGGCGAATGTGTTCAACACCCTTCAGTCTTATCTGGGCTCCTCATTCGTAAACCTATTCAACAAATACAACCAGGTATTTCAGGTATACGTCCAGGCCGACGAACGGCAGCGCCTCTTACCTGAGCACATAAAGAATTTGCATGTCGGAAATTCCAATGGCGAAATGGTGCCTATGGGGGCCCTGCTCGATGTAAAATCGGTTCAGGGTTCTGAATTGATAACGCGCTACAATCTCTATCCTGCAGCAGCCATTTTCGGCTCAGCGGCCCCCGGATTCAGCTCCGGCCAGGCCCTGGCTTTCATGGAACGGACAGCCGCGCAGAAACTACCGGAGGGGATGTCGTACGACTGGACGTCCTCCAGTTATCAGGAAAAAAAGGTCGGCAACCAGGCTTACTTCATTTATGCCCTCTCCATCATTTTTGTGTATTTGGTGCTGGCGGCCTTATACGAGAGCTGGACATCGCCTGCGGCAGTCGTCCTGGTTGTTCCCATCGCGCTTACCGGAGTCCTGCTTGCCCTTATCGTGCGAGGCTACGACAACAACCTTTACACGCAGGTGGGCCTGGTGCTGATGATCGCCCTTTCAAGCAAAAACGCCATTTTGATCGTCGAGTTTGCCCGGGACTTGCGTAAGGAAGGAAAGTCCATAACCGAAGCAGCGATAGAGGCGACCCGCCGCCGTTTCCGTCCCATCGTCATGACCTCATTTGCTTTTATATTGGGTGTTGTGCCGCTCGTTGTGGCCTTCGGGGCGGGTTCCGCCAGTCAGAGGGCCATCGGGACGGTCGTGTTCGGCGGCATGCTCTCCTCTACTCTTCTTGCCATCCCGTTTGTGCCGGTATTCTATGTGCTCATGGAGGGGTTGAGCGAACGCTTGAAAAAAGGCAAAGGGAACCCGTAAAAAAGTGCAAGGTGAAAAGCGAATCGCGCAGTTCACTTTTCAACTTTCGCGTTTCACATCTTTATTAAGAGGAGGTAGATATGGCTATTGCGGCGGCGATAGGGGGGGTGTTTCTGGTTATGGTCATCCTATGGGAAGGATTCGAGACCATTGTCCTTCCACGCAGGGTGACCCGCCGGTTCCGCCTCAGCAGATACCTTTTCCGGTTCTTCTGGCGTTCCTGGAGGGGGGCGGTCACCAGCCTCGTTCCGGCAAAATTTCGGGAAACTTTGTTGAGTTTCTTCGCCCCCCTTTGCAATCTTCTTATGATAGGATTTTGGGTCATCTGCCTAATCATCGGTTTTGCATTGTTACACTGGTCTATCGGCTCGCAGGTCCGTGCGACTGTGGGGGACAGGGGCTTTTTTACTGATCTGTACATGAGTGGCACAACTTTTTTCACCCTTGGGTTGGGAGATGTGTTTCCCAACGTCGGAGTGGCACGCTTTCTTACGGTGCTTGAAGCAGGGCTGGGGTTTGGGTTTCTGGCCCTTGTTATCAGTTACATCCCAGCCCTAAACCAGTCCTTTGCCCGACGGGAAGTGAGCATCTCACTCCTGGATGCCAGGGCGGGTTCCCCGCCTAGTGCCGGAGAAATTCTGCGCCGCCACGCTGACGCGCATGGCATGGAGGCGCTCAGGCAGCTACTCCAGGAGTGGGAGACTTGGTCTGCTGAACTTCTCGAAGGCCATATCTCTTACCCGGTGCTGGCCTATTTCAGATCTCAGCACGATAATCAGTCGTGGCTCGGTGCCCTTACTGCTATCCTCGACACCTGCGCGCTAGTAATGGTAGGTGTGGAGGGAAGTTGCAAGCGGCAGGCTGAACTGACATTTGCTATTGCCCGCCACGCTGTCGTGGACCTTGCTCTTATATTCAACAGACCGCCCGTAAAGCCATCGCATGACCGGCTGTCTCGGGACATACTTGCACGATTGCACACAATTTTAACGGATGCAGGCCTGAAGTTTAATGAGGGAGAAGCCGCTGACGAGCAATTGGCCGAATTTCGGGCAATGTACGAACCATACGCCAACGGGCTGGCAGCCTTCTTTCTCCTTAAACTGCCGCCATGGGTTGCAGATGAAGGAAAACTGGATAACTGGCAGGTAAGCGCCTGGGAGCCGCGGGGCGCAAGTTTTCGAGGGGTCGAGAGTAAAGGGCGGGATCGGAGAGAACATTTTTGAGGAGGTGCTCATATAATAGACAATTCCGTATGCAGGAGAATGGGAGGAGCGTCTTTCGGGCCGGCCTCTCTGTATAAGATGGAACGACCATCTATCTGCGTCGTGCGATAAAAAGTCGGGTGTTCCTTGGGACGTCCCTTCCCTCGGCCTTTCACATCGTCAGAACGGCGCGAAACCGCACCTTGCCGCTTATCATTGATTCGTATGCCTCTGCTGCACGCTCCAGCGGAAAGACCTGAGTCATAGGCCGTACGCCGGTGAGCGCGCAGAATGAGAGTGTATCCTGGGAATCGATCGGATTGCCGGAAGGCCAGCCCGTGATCGAACGTCTTCCCAAAATCAGTGGAATCCCCGGCACTTGCAGGGGCTCGGCATCGACACCCACAATCATTAACTTACCGTTGACACCAAGACCGCCCAGAACCGCGGTCATCGCCTTGCTATTTGGAGCAGTCGCCAGGATCACTCTGGCTCCACCTAACTTCGACAGTTCGACAGCGGGATCTTGGGCCTGGCTGTCAATATAGTGGATGGCGCCAAGCTTTCGGGCAAGCGGTTCCCTGTCATTCCCTCGTGCTATTGCAACGGTCTTGAAGCCCATCTTTGCAGCGAACTGAATCCCCAGATGGCCGAGACCACCCACACCGAGTACGGCGACAAGATCACCGGGCCGAGCGCCGCTGTTTCGAAGCGAGCTGAAGGTCGTGACCCCCGCATCCATCAGAGGGGCTGCCTCTACGGCTGAAAGACCTTCCGGGATCGACGCTAACGCTCCGGCGGGGGCGATCATGTATTCGGCGTAACCGCCGTCGTATGAGATCCCGGTTACCTGGTGGGCAACCTGACAGGTAACAAAATCACCGCGCCGGCAGGAATCACAGTGACCGCAGTGCCCGCCGTGCCAGCCGACACCGGCCCTTTGCCCCTGTGTCCATCCGGCAACCCCTTCGCCAACCGCGTCAACAATTCCGTCTACTTCATGTCCGGGAACCCGCGGGTACTGAATACCCGGCCACACTCCCTCCTTGGTCAAGACATCGCTGTGACAGACGCCACAAGCCTGCACCTTAATGCGCACCTCTCACCCACCCGGCTTGGGAATCTCGCGCTCGACGATCTGGAAAATCGGCTCCCGGTTTCGGTACTTGCACTGCTTTCATGTTTGCCATTTGCTATTCCTCCTTTTTGTTGAGGCAGTTGCAGCCGTCTATTGCACACTCAGGCGATCCCATATCTTGCCTCCCTCGGAAATGAAATCGTTATAGGGATCGATGACCAGAAGTGCGGTGATCTCTTTGTCAAACTTCAGATCTGCCATGTTCTTTCCTCCTATGCGTTCACTGCGCCTCTTTTGCCGACGCGGTGAATGCCGCCGCATTCTTCCTGACGAACTCCTGCACGCTCAGCGGCCCTCGCCCCGTTAGCGTGAGCACGTCGTCCGACATCCGGTCGTAGCGTCCCGCGCGGTGCAGATCGGCCATCGTCGCGAGGTGGTTCACCAGGTGAATCGACAAGCCGCGCTCAAGCAGCCCGTCCCGCCACGGCTCGACCGGAATGTCCTGAAAGGTGATCGTGCGGCCAAGCGCCTTCGAATACTCCTGTGCATAGAAATGCATGTTCTCGGACTGCGGACCGGTCAGGTGATAGATCTTGCCGATGTGCGGCTGCGGATTGGCGAGCAGCGCGGCGACCACACGTGCAACGTCTTCCGCTGCGACCGGCGAAGTCTTGCCCTCGCCGAACGGTAGTCTGATCTGATTTGATTCCCTGACCGAATCCGAAGTGAAAATCAGGAAGAAGCCTTCGAGAAACACTGTCGGCCGCACGTGCACGACCGGCAGGCCGGACCAGTTCAGCGCCTGCTCGGCAAGCCAGTGCAGCTTGTGCTGCGGGCTCGCGGTGGTTTCGGTAATGCTCATCTGCGAGAGAGTCATCTGCGACATATTGATGAAAGCCTTCACCCCGTGATGCTTCGCCACCGCCCCCGCATTGACCGTCGCGGCCAGATAGGTGTCCGAAACCGACATGCCGAAGTACATCGTCTCGCAGCCGACAATCGCCCGATGCATCGAATCGAGATCGAGCAGATCGCCGACCACGACCTCCGCACCCATGTCGCGCAACGCCTGCGCGCGTTCGTCTTCATTTCGCACCATCGCACGCACCGCTTTGCCTTGCTTCAACAGCAGTTCGGTGACCGTGCGCCCCACCGCGCCGACGCGGCCAGCCGCGCCGGTGACCAGAATGGGATTTGACATATTTCTTGCTCCTCTGCGTTCACCAAAATCGACCCAATCACGCCACCTGTGCGACCGGTTCGCTCTTGACGCTGGCTGCTCCACGCCCGCCGGTCACGATCACTGTCTTCCGGTTACTCGTCATTTCTCAGCTTTTTTGTTCGCCGCCCAGGAGCACGAGCTCATTGACACGTATTGCCTTTATACCCGTTATTACCTCTTGGGGTATCCAGTGAAGATGTAGTCTTTTGCCTTTACAAGTGTATGGCACGCGTACCCGCAATTGGTCCCGCTCCCAAGGGGCGTGAACGTGTCGGATGCGGGGTCATAGGGAAACTCGGCGTATCCCCATCCGCCGGTATCCGGGAATCTCTTGGAATCCTTCTCGATGAAGCCAACGGATTTCAGGGTGTCTGGCACATTCACTGAAAAGGGGGCCTCCGTACTCTTTTTCGGTTTCCACTGGATCTTCGCAATCTTGGAGCCGTCAGGGAAAGGCTTGCCGTTGCCGGGAACGCCGGCCCGGTAGGCGTCGATCATCACGGGGTTGGCGAGGATCACCTTGAGTACGTCTTCGGGCTGACTGACGGCGACAACCTCCCATTTTTCGTATCCCCTGAAGTCAGAGAATGCAAGCCCATTTGGCACTTGCACAGTATACTTGTCCTGCGCGGAAATGGCCATGCTGCACAAGACAGCAAACAATACCACAGTGATCACAATCGCTCGTATGTTTCTACTCTTCATCTCCAATACCTCCTTTTTCTTGTTTGCTTTCGCTAATTCATATCCCCCTCTATCATGCTACGCCGTCAGACTTAGAAGATTAATCGGTGTTTGTCTGAAAATGCTGTAAGACTTTTGCCGACAAACATCATCACTTCTCTAAAGGTAAGGAGTCTCCTTCGGCTCCTTTCACAACGGTACTGTGTCATCTTATTTCTCCTTTAGCCGCTGACGTATTTAGACGGAGCGCTGCTCCAATTCGGACTCTAAAGCAGCAAGCAATGAACCATAATCCGGCGAGCCGTCGTAGCGTGTTCCGTTGATATAAAAGGTCGGCGTGCCGTTAACGCCGCTGCGGATGCCGCTCTGGCGGTCTTCCTGAAGACGCTTTTCAACAACGCCCTGCTTGATATCGGTTTCGAATTTTTCGAGGTCCAACCCAATCTTTTCAGCCCACGAGGGAAGGATGTTAGGCTCCAGGGAGGTCTGCCTTTCATAAAGCAGATCGTGCATCTCCCAAAACTTACCCTGGAGCGCCGCGGCTTCCGCCGCTTCGGCCGCGATCAGGGCATAGGGGTGCGCCTGGGTCAGAGGGAAGTTCCTGAACACAAATCGCAGCTTCTTCCCCAACTTCTTCTGCAAGCGCTTCACCACGGGATAGGCAGCTCCGCAATAAGGGCATTGATAATCGCCATATTCCACTAAGGTCAAGGGTGCGTCGACAGGTCCTTCAGCGTGGTCACGCGCTGAAACTGGCTGAGTGAGCGTGGCTGAATTGTCCATGATACCTCCTGATTTTGATGACGAAATAGTTTCAGTCGCCGCCTGTTTTTTTATCTTTGGTCATCGACTCGAGGGCTTTCAGAATTCCGTCGGCGCCGGGATTGATGCCCACCGGCGAGACGTAGCTCCAACGAATGACGCCCTCGGCATCGATAACGAACAACGCCCGCTCAGACTCGCCGTCTTTTTCCCGATAGACGCCGTACTGACGGGCCACTTCGCCTTTGGGCTCAAAATCCGCCAGGAGCGGAAAGCGCAATTTGCGGTCTTTGCTGAAGGCGAGATGGCACCAGACGCCGTCGACTGATATACCGATGATTTGCGCTTCGAACTCGGAGAATTCGGGTCTCAACTCGTTATAGAGAGCCAACTGGTCACTGCAGACGGGGCTCCAATCGGCCGGGTAGAAGACCAGGACTACAGGTTTCCCGAAAAATTCGGAGAGGGATACTTTTTGATCAGGGGTGGTTGAAAGAGAAAAGTCAGGAGCCTGAACTCCGGGTTTAAGCGCTGTCATCGGTTCCTCCTCATAAGCGGCGCAGATCGCGCGGCTTGTGTTTTCAGCTTTTGAAGGCATCCTCCATGCTCCCGTACATATCGAATACCTTGTCCAACTTCGAAAAATTGAATATCTCCATTACCTTCGTGGGGATACCGAAGAATTTCAACCGGCCGCTGTAGGACATCATCCCTTTCAGCCCTTCCACAAAGGTTGCGATCCCCGAACTGCCGATATAGGTGACGTTCGCCAGGTCAACCATTATGACAGGAACCCTTTGATCGATCATCCGGAGCAGCTGCTTTCTCACCTCAGGGGACGCGTACATATCGATATCCCCGGAAAGCGCAATGATCTTCACACCCTCATGGTCTTTTATCTTTATTTCCATGTTTTACATTCAGATACTTGACAAGCCTGAGCCTATTGCCCTCTTTCTTTTTTTCGTCAAACTCAACTACGTCACAAGCCCTCTTGATTAAATGGACTCCCAGTCCTCCCGGTCTTATTTCATCAAGGTCCCTCCCCCTGATGGAGGCAACGTCCGCCTTAAGTCCGCTGTCTTCTATAATGACTTCGAAAGCCTCCGGAGAGACCCTAAGCGTTACCCCGATCTGTTTGCCCGGGTCTCCTTCGTAAGCATGCTTTATGACATTTGAGCATGCCTCATCAACAGCATGTTCCATATGCTCGATAACAGTATGGTCAACCTTGTTCTGGACCCCCATCATGACCGTCATCGCCCTCACCAAGGAGAGATATTTCGGATGAGAAGGGACCGTGATCATTACCTCGTTTTTAATGTGAGCTCACCCCCATCCGAGTTCCAAGATAGTAACGTCGTCGGCCCTTTCGGCCCCTTTCGAAAAATCATCAACGTACTCGATAATGACATTGACGAGCTCTTCTTCTTTCCGGTGCGTGTTTATAAAGCTGACAAGGTTCTCAAAGCCGAGCCTCTGTCCGATCTTGTCCTTTGCATCGAAGACCCCGTCGGTAAGCAAGAGCAGCCTGTCTCCCTTTTCGAGCGATATCGTCGTCGCAGGATATTTCGCAGGAATAATTCCAAGGGGTGGACCGGCCTGAACCGACATCACCTTCAGTTCCCCTTTCGTTATCCATAAGAAAGGTGGATGCCCGGCCACTGATAGATGCACGACACCTGTGGCGACTTCAGCCAGCATATAAATGCAGGTAAGAAACATCCCTCGCGGGGACTTAGAAAGAAGAGAATTCATTCGTGCCAATACGACATGGGGAGGGTCCTTATGACGAGTGATGAACCGAAAATTACAGATGAACCTCGCCATATAAAGAGCCGCCGATATGCCTTTCCCGGAGACATCTCCTATAAGTATCCCGACTTTGTCATCACCCTGGTCAATGAAATCATACAGGTCGCCGCCGACCTGTTCCGCGGAAATATTCGCGGCCCTGATCGACAGATCATCCTTTCTAAAGGTGGTTGAGTCGGGGAGAAAGCTCTTCTGAAGTGTGGATGCTATATCAAGTTCCTGCTTGAGCCGTTCCCTCTCCATGGACTCCCTGTAAAAACGCGAATTCTCTATTGCAATCGCAAATTGCCTGGCCAGGAGCTGAACAATCTCCGGGTCGTAGTCCTTTTTTCTTGGATTGAGTATCTCCGCAACACCGATGAGACCGCTTCTGCCGACAAGCGGCAGTGCAATGATGCTTTTTGTCGGAAACCCCGTAAACCTGTCCGCTTCCTGATAAAACCTGCTGTCACTGCGCACTTCTTCCAGGAACAGTGGCTGAAGTGTCTCGGCGACCGCACCCGCAATGCCCTGTCCTATTTCAAGAGTGCCTTCTTTTTGGAGGATCTCGGAAGTCTTCTCGTCTTCACAAACCGCCCCCTTATGCTCAAGCCTGTTCATTTCTTTGTTATAAAACAAAATCGAACATGCCTCCGCATCAAGGTCACTCTTCGCTTTTTCCATGGCCAGAGATATGAGGTCATCAGGGTCAAGCGTTGATGACAGGATGGCAGACATCTCCATAAGTGTTTTGAGGCGTTCCACCTTTCTTTCCATCCCCTTCAGGAAGGCTTCGGAGACGGTTACCAGCGGCTGTTCCTCCATAGTTAATTGGATATCAGATTTATAGTGGCTTTGCAACAAAAATAGGGGGAAGGCGGTCCGTGATTGCGGATTTAGCAACGACAGTAAGCACCTTGCTCCTCATCGTTCCTTGGGCTCAATCTAGTATTTCGTTCAAACCAAAACCTCATCGAGCTTGTATTTCCACCTGAAGACAAAAGGAGCGGCGTCCATTGAACGTACTACTGGTTCCCGGTTGTCAGAACCGCCCTAAACTGCACCTTGCCGCTCATCATCCGCTCGTCGGCCTATGCAGCGAGAGGTAATCGATTAATGTGACGAAGGCGCGTGCCCGCACGGGTCAAAGCCATTTTCCCTCACCGACCGGGAGGGGGCTCGGACCCCTGTCAGCATCCGGGCTCGCCGGGATGGCCGCAACAGCTCTTTGCGGTGACTATCTTCCTGGCGTTGTTTTTGATAAAGAGGAAGAGTTTCTTATGAATCGGCATCGGACCCTTTAAGTTGTCGATAAAAGCCTTCGGATCGGGTTTGCGGTCACTGCTCATCGTCACCCTCCATAGCAGCAAGCATTGCGTTTTGGCCTATGCTTTCGCAGGCTCCTGAAGTGCCTGCCAACATTCTCATGATCATAGTATATCCTCTTTTTCAGCAAAAAAAAATCTCGCTTTGTAGCTGGACCCCATAACAACATAAATTTTCTGAAACTGTTTCATTCCGCCTATAGTCAACATTTTTTCGGACAACCGGTGCTGACGTTAATTCCTCTCCCTATACATCGCACTCATGATTGACTCGCTTTTGAGACATTCATACTGCGTGACTCGTTGCTTGAGAGCTGACAGAACCCTACTCAGAGCTGTGTCAGCGCAGGCGACTACCAACGATCAGCGTGAGCTCCACCATCCACGTGGAGCACCTCTCCAGTTACTTGACCCGCCCGTGCCAGGTAGAGAACAGCGTCGACAACGTCTTTTACATCCACAATTTTCCCCATTGGCTGCATTGTCTTAAGAGAGTCCTTGGGATAATCCTTGTGCAGTGGTGTATCCACGACGCCTGGGGCTACGGCGTTGAAGCGGATGCCTTCTTTTGCATATTCGATTGCGAGACTCCGGATCACTGAATTCAGGCCCCCCTTCGTAATCATCGAAACCGAGGCATTTTGGGGCCGTCGCCAGAATTACCTGTGCGCCGCCCAACTTTTGCAATGCCTCGGCTGCGTTCGTCGATTTGCTATCGATGTACACGCTCGCTCCGAGTTTCTTTGCGAGTGCCATTTTTTCGGACCCGCGCCCGATAGCCGCGACCTTATAACCAAACTTGTTCGCAAATTGAATTCCGAGGTGACCCAGACCGCCGATACCCAGCACCGCAACAAGATCGCCGGGGAACGCACCACTGTGCCGCAGCGCGCCGAAAGTGGTAACTCCGGCGTCGAGCAGCGGCGCTGCTTCAACGTCACTTAGACTTTCCGGTATCGGAACCAGTGCCTCCACGGGGGCCACCATGTATTCCTGGTATCCACCGTCATAGCTGATGCCCGAAATTTTCCGATTTCGGCAATTGCGAAAATCTCCTCGCCGGCACGAGAGACACGTGCCGTCGTGGCCGCCGTGCCAGCCGACGCCGGCGCGCTGCCCCTTTTTCCACTCGGAAACGTCGGCACCCAATTCATCGATGATGCCCGCCACTTCGTGTCCCGGGACGCGAGGATACTGAATTCCGGGCCACAGGCCGTCTTTCGTGAGTACATCGCTGTGGCAAACACCACAGGCGTGTACCTTGATGCGCACGTGTCCCGCGCCCGGCTCAGGAATCTCGCGCTCGACGATCTGGAAATCGGCTCCCGCCTTAGGAATCTGCGCCACCTTCATTGGTGCCATTGCGACTTTTGTAGTTTCCATAAATCCTCCTTTGGATTTTGAACTTTCTTCAAAAACGTTCACTCCTACTGCCGGAGATCGAGTCGATGACTTCCTTTGTGGTCACAATGGCACTGGCGTAACTTGGGATATTGATGTCGAGAGTGGCGTGCATCTCCTCATCCGAGAAACTCGCGGTCGCGTCTTTTACCATCGTGACCTCGTAGTCAAGCTCAGCGGCAAAGCGAACAGTTGACTCCACGCACGTTTTTGCTATGAGTCCGATGACGATGAGCTTATGAATGCCGTGCTTTTTGAGCTGCAAATCCAAATCTGTGTTGGCAAAGCCACTGGAACACCAATGCTCGAGGGCCACGCTATCGCCCGGTTGAGGTTCGAATTCGCGGCGGATCTCCCCACCCCAAGTGCCGTTTTCGAAGGTCTTTCCCAGCCAAGCTGCCTTCTGCGTAAGCACAATGTACTTCCGGGTCTCGTAGTCGCCTGGACGGTATCGATGATGCAGCGCAAAGAAGACGCGAAGCCCCACCTTCCGCGCAGCATTCAGGACTCGCAACATATTAGGAACACACTGATTAGCTTCTGCAATAGCCTTCAGGCGATCCCATATCTTGCCCCCTCGGAAATGAAGTCGTTATACATCACCAGAAGCGCAGTGAGCTGCCTGTTGTATGTCACTTTCATCATGGCCTCTCTCCAACAATCGTATGCAGGTGTCCTCCCCTGACTCTCAGCATCAAGGCGCGTAATAAGTGAAGACAAAGTCGCGAGCTTTGGCAGGCTCGTGGCAGGGAAAGCAGGTTTTGTGCATCGCCTCATCGGCAGGTTTGCCGTCCTTATTAAATTGAGCGAACCCCCAGCCCCCCGTCGCGGCGTACTTTATTGAGTCCTTGACCATGAACTGAAGATACCAATCCGTAGCGGACCCGGGAACGAAAGATTGGAAGCGGCCAAAGACTTTGTTGTTTTCCTCCGACGGGACGTAACTCCAGGCGAGCCGGGCGATGATCGTGCCGTCCGGGAACGGAAGCTTCCCTTCCCGATAGGCCTTGATCGCTACGTCGTTGCCCAGAATGGCGCGCAGATCGTTGAGGTTGCCCTCTTCGTGGGCCACGGAGATCAATCTCCAGTCGCGGTATCCGGGGGGGATTTTGACTCCGAAGATTGGGGCGGCTTCATCGGCCTGTCCAGATGCGGGAGCCATGTGCGCGACCACGCCTGCCAGCGTTACAACTGCAATCAGCACGAAAATAATCCGTCTCATACGGTGCCTCCTTCAAATGCCTAACTGAACACGTGCGTGATACGGAGTACAGGTTACCTTCGTACCGGTTCACCTCTTCCCGTACGCCGTGAAAACGTAATCCTTCGCCTTCACTATCGTATGGCACGCGTGCCCGCAGTTGGTGCCGCTCCCATCGGGCGTGAACGTGTCGGACGCGCCGTCATAGTTGAACTGGGCGTATCCCCAGTTGCCGCTGTCAGGAAACCTCTTGCTATCTCTGACCATGAAATCAACGTCATGCAGGGTGTCCGGCACCATCGTCGGAGCGGGGGCCTCCGCACTCTTTTTCGCTTTCCAGTGGATCTTCGCCATTTTGGAGCCGTCGGGGAAAGGCTTGCCGTTGCCGGGAACGCCGGCCCGGTAGGCGTCGATCATCACGGGATTGGCGAGGATCACAACGATCAGGTCTCCGGTCTGACTGACGGCGACAACCCGCCAGTCTTCGTATCCCCTGAACTCAGAGAACGCGAGCCCATTCGGCACTTGCACAGTGTACTTGTCCTGCGCCGCAAGGACCATGCTGCCCAAGACGGCGAGCATTACCACAATGATCACCATCGCTGGGATGTTTTTACCCTTCATCTTCAATACCTACTTTTTATTATTTGCCGGTTACTAGACGCGATTTTCCGCAGGGCTTATTTACCTTCTACCTCCAAATACCA
>Ga0316628_100001760_pt1 | contig 15542 bp, 11 predicted proteins | sample OWC_Aug_M2_C1_D5_FD_207648 | JGI IMG/M metagenome (GOLD analysis project Ga0316628, IMG submission 207648) | Wetland soil microbial communities from Old Woman Creek delta, Ohio, United States - OWC_Aug_M2_C1_D5_C | ecosystem: Environmental > Terrestrial > Soil > Wetlands | place: USA: Ohio... | reverse complement strand
AGATAGGGTGTATCACCCGGTTGCTGATCTAAGAAATCAACGCGGATTTGGATCTCCTCATTATGATCCCTAGAATATACTGCGATGATATCTTGATTTGGATTTGCAATATCAGAGGGATCCAAAGCTCTTAATTCTGAATATTTCCATGGCTCCATTGGCTCCATTCCTGTGATGGATTGCGTAAAACACCCCGAACAACCCAAGAGAATCAATAAGAAGCTTAATATTGCATTTTTATTCATCAGGGGTTTTTTCGAACAACGGGCTCAATCTCCCGATATAAAAACCAGTTGCCTTTTCGGTTGTTCACATCCTTTGGAGCGCGGTCGTAGAAAAGATCAAAATACCTGTTCTGGCTTGTCTTTATTCTGAAATAAAACACACCGACTCCCCAAGAGCCCCGATTGGAGGCAACCAGAGCATGTTGAGGCTGCATATTCCGAGCCATCCGACCATGCCGGCTATAATCATGCCATTCACTGATAGATTCAATAATCAAGTATTCTTCGCCTCTCCAGATAAAGCTATTTGGGCAGACCGGTTTCTTTTCGATGACTGGGGGGGTGAGGAATTTCACCTCGATGGATTCATCAATAAAATGAATGGGTTGAAAATCCATATTAGTTTAATCAGCCTGTAGTTAATCCAATTTCACGCAATACATCATATCCTAGTTCCATTTCACTACGGAACTGCTGGGTAAAGAGCCGATAATACTTTCCGCGGAGGCGCAATAATTCAGAATGGGTACCCATCTCAGCGATCTTGCCGTCTTCAATTACCAATATGCGATCGGCCCGCCGGATAGTAGATAAACGATGGGCGATAATCAAGGATGTTCTACCTTGCATCAGGTTGTCCATGCCTTTCTGGATCAGGGCTTCTGTTAACGTATCAACGGAGCTGGTGGCTTCATCCATGATGAATAACTCAGGCTTGGCTAAAACGGCGCGAGCCAGGCTGATCAATTGTTTCTGCCCAACGGATAATAAATTTCCTCCTTCACCAACTTCTTCTTCATAAGCCTTCCCAAAATGCACGATGAAATCATGTGCCCCGGCAATCCGAGCTGCCTCTTCAACCTCTGCATCGGTTGCATCCAGGCGTCCGTACCGTATATTCTCTTGGATAGATCCAGAGAATAAATGGGGTGTTTGCAGAACAATGCCTATTCTGGATTGAATAGCGTGTAACGATAATTCCGTATAATCTTGACCGCCGATGCGAATAAATCCTTGTTTAGGCTCAAAGAACCGGCACAACAGGTTCACAATGGTTGTCTTTCCACCGCCTGTTGATCCTACGAGTGCAATTTTCTCACCCTGAAGAATCTTTAGATTTAGGTCCTTAATTACCGGCTTACCATCCTCATAGAAAAAATCGACATGGTCGAATTCGATATTCCCCTGGATGGTTCCAGGATCTATTGCACCAGTTCGGTCGCTGACTTCTGGAACCGAATCTACAAGAGAGAAAATCCTTTCTCCAGAAGCGACGGCATGTTGAAGCTCAGCATAAATACGGGCTAGATCCTGGATCGGCCACATCATGAAAGTCACGTAAGAAACAAAAGCCTGGATTGACCCAATCGTCATCCCTCCAATCTGGGTCTGTAAACCACCGTAATAGATGACCATGCCAAGGGCTATCGCCGAGATAATTTGTACTGAGGGCAAGAAGAGCGCTGAAAGCCAGGCTGCCCGGAAGCCGGCTTGATACATTTGCTTTGAGAGCACTTTAAACTCTTTGATATTTTCTTCTTCCCGACCTAAAGCTTTGATTACCCGAACGCCAGTGATATTTTCATTGAAGGCACCTGTGATTTTGGAATTAAATTTCCTGACGGTCCGGTATTCCACCAGAATCCTTTTCCGAAATTGAATTGCTATCACGACCAAAATGGGCACGATGGAAAGGACGATTAATGCCAGCCTCCAGTTGATCACAAGCATAAAATAAGAGGCGGTAACAATATTCATGATCGACCAGGTAGTATCCAATAATCCCCATGTGACCAGGTCGGCGACTCTTTCAGAGTCTGACGTGACGCGTGACATAATCCAACCCACAGGTGTCTGGTTGAAATATGCTAAGGAAAGCTCCTGCAAGTGATCGAACATTTTCCTGCGCAGCTCATAACGAATCCGTTCACCCAATAGTGAAGCGGTGTAAATAAATCCAAATACAAATACAGATTGAATCAGAATAAGCGTGCCATAAGTAATGGCGATCTGAATAAGCGCCTGTCGGTTAGCTGCGATAATCCCCTCATCGATAAAACGCTTACTCAAGTATGTAAAATAGGAATCGAGCACCGAGGTAATTCCAATCGTGATGATAAAAACGATCCCCATCCAGCGGTGCGGTTTCAGTAAGCCTAATATACGTCGAATAGTCTTTGAGTTAATCTGACCCGTATATTCTTCTTCATCGTAAATGTTTGGCACACAATACTCCTTAGAGTTCCTTGCTAAACAATGGCGACTTCTTTTTCCAGCTCTAAATCGATACGAGTCTGGATTTCATAAATTTGTTTATAAATCCCTTCCTGGGTTACCAATTCTGCGTGGGTTCCTTTCTGAGCCACGTGACCTTTATCCAATACCAGGATCAGGTCTGCCTTCATCACACTTTGAATGCGATGAGCAATTATAAAAGTTGTTCGTTCCATCATTAAACATTGCAGTGCTCCACGAATAGCAGTTTCGGTTTCAGTATCGACAGACGAAGTGGAATCATCTAAGATCAGAATGCGTGGATTCTTCAAGATCGTACGGGCGATAGCCACACGCTGTTTTTGGCCACCAGAGAGTGTTACACCTCTTTCGCCAATCAAGGTGTCGTACCCCTCTGGGAATGTGAGAATCGTATCGTGGATTGCTGCGGCCTGAGCAGCGGTTTCAACTTCATCTTGGGATACATCCCTGCCCACCCCGTAGCTGATATTTTCGCGAATCGATCTGGAAAACAAGAAGGGTTCTTGCTCAACGATTCCAATCTGTCTGCGTAAATATCGACGGGAGTATTGGTTTAACTCCACCCCGTCCACAATTATTTTTCCTTCTGTATATTCATAGAACCGTGGAATGAGATTGACAAGGCTAGACTTCCCGGATCCTGTGGGACCTAAGAGAGCGATTGCCTGACCAGGTTTACACTCAAAGCTAATTCCCTTCAATGTAGGTATCCCTTCTTCATATTGGAAACCTACATTCTCAAAGATGATGTTGCCTCCTAAATTTTTATCTGGATAGTCGATCCCATCATCCAAGGGCTCTCGTTTTTGTTTCACGATTGTCATCACACGGCTATATGACACCAGACCTGTAGAAGTCTGAACAATCAACCTTCCCAGGTTACGCATTGGCCAGATTAACCAAACTACCAATCCGACGTAAGCCATGTATGTCCCGACAGTGATTGTTCCATTGATTGCCATGAAAGCGGCAACAATATATCCACCCAACATTTGAAAGCTGCATAAAATATCTGAAAGTGGCCAGAAAAGAGAATGCATTCGGAGAAGCTTCTTGCCTCTGACAAATTTTTCCCAATTATCTTTTTCAAATTTCTTTCTCTCATATTCTTGCCTGGCGAAAGCTTTCACTACTCTTACCCCAGTTAGATTTTCTTGGAGCGTGGTTGAAAGTGTAGCTTCCTGTTCTTGGTAAGCTTCATAAGCTTTCGTGACTTTCTTGAAAAAGTACACTGAGATCAATACAATGAAAGGAACGCTGATGATAGATACAAAAGCTAATTTCGAATTTAACCGCAGTAAAGCTACGAAGTTGATCGTGAACAACAAGATGATTCGACCCACTCCGATAGCTTGATCGGAAAAAAAGCGTCTTAAAGCATCGACATCCGAGGTAGAGCGTTGTATCAATTCTCCGGTTTGAGTCTGAGAATGGTATCCAAAAGTCAACCTTTGAATATGATCGAACAGGTAATTTCGTAACCTGCGGGCGATACTCTCAGCAGTTCTCGCTGAAAGCCGTCCACTATTGAAGGTGAAGCTACCTTCCAATGCAGCTAAACCAAGAAAGCCCAATGCAATCAAGATGAAAGCGCCGTTCTGATTCTTGGCCAGGCTTGGATAATGACCTTTTCCTAATACTTCATCAACAAAGTAACGCAGGAGTAAAAGGGTGAGTGTTTTTGAGATTGCGCCGATACCCAAACATACCACCGCTGTGAAGTAGGCGAATCGAAATCCACTTAATAAGCGCCAAAGACCCCTCAGGCGATTTTCTGAGAGAGCATAACTTACGTCAAAATCTTGATAAGAATTATTCGATTTCAAGCGATATCTCCAAGGTGGAATAATCCGGCAAGTTTAAAGACAACCCTTCAAATATACAACACAATCCCGAAAAAAGGAATGAGCTTAAACCTCGTATTAAGGTTTGAATAATCCCTCATAAAAAGGTATGAATTTGATAAAAACCACTTGACACAGACAAGTGCTTTGATCTATATTTGAGATATTAGGGTAAAATAGAAATGTACTGTTTCGGCCTAAAAAGGTAGTCATTATACTATATTTGAAAAACTTGTTCAATAAAAATCCACATCCATATATGATAATCAAATTATATCTATCATTAATCAAGGAGATAAACATGAAAAAAATCCTGCCTCTCATGCTTATAGGTGTGCTCCTGGTAACACTTGTGTCACCGCTGGCTGTAAAAGCCGTTATGGCTTACAGTGGAATACCTACTTTCTCAATCGTGAGTGTAGATCCGAATAAAAGCGTGACCATCAAGACACAAAACTTTCCAGCGAACGATTCCTTTACAGTTACCATGGGCTCTTTTGGGACTCTGGGAATTGGGGGGGTTGTGGTAGGTAAAACCAGCTCAGGTTCGGGAGGAGCTTTTACTGTGACTTATTCCATCCCTGCTTCTCTTTCAGGATCTAGCAAAATCGCAATCCGCCTGCAAAGCCCAACAACCGGTTATTTTGCTTACAATTGGTTTTACAACGCTTCCACAAGCGTTGATAAGACACCTGTCCCTGGTTATTCGGGTTTCCCAACATTTAAGATTGCTTCTGTAGTAGTGGATGATGAGGTTACAATCAATGCCTACAATTTCCCACCGAATGATACATTCAAAGTATTGATGGGCGCATATGGAACAAAGGGAGTAGGTGGGGTCGAGGTAGCTTCAACAAAAACCGATGGGGGAGGTTCATTCACCGCAACCTATTCGATTCCGGCATCTTTGGCAGGCTCAAGCCGCATAGCCATCCGGCTGCAGAGCCCTACCACAGGATATTTTGCCTACAACTGGTTCTACAATAATTCAACTGGTGATTCAACCTCACCATCGCCGACTGCGGTCCCCGGTTATTCTGGTTTTCCATGGTTCAACATTAGCTCTGTCGTGAAAGATGGATCGGTGACTATCAAAGCCTATAATTTCCCGTTGAATGACTCTTTCAAGGTTTTAATGGGGCCGTTTGGATCCCTTGGGATAGGCGGCGTATCTGTAGGCACGGAAGATACCGATGGAAGTGGTTCCTTCACAGCCACTTACTCAATTCCAGCATCTTTAGCGGGGTCGACACGCATAGCGATTCGCTTGCAAAGCCCAACTTCAGGCTACTACGCATATAACTGGTTTTTCAATAACACGACCCCTTAAGAAAATTTTTACCCAGGCACCCTTTGCATTCTGCCTTCAAAGGGTGCCTGATCGGGGGTATGTTAAGAGGCAGATCGGCGAACTGTAAGAATTGTAATATCGTCGGAGTAGGGTAAGTCCCCAATAAAGTCCTGAACAGCCTGGTCAATCGCCTGGAGTTGTTGCTGCGCGGTTTCACATTTACCGGAGAGGATGAAATTTCGTAGCCTGGTTTCCCCAAACATCTCCCCTTCTGGAGAAAAGGCTTCTGTAACCCCATCTGTGTAAAAGATGAGGCAATCATCCCGGTTCAGACGGGTGTTCATGTCTGCGATGTGGATACCCTCGAGCACGCCAAGAGCCATTCCTGTGGTTTCCAATATCTCAAGCTCTCTGGGTTGGTGACGGAGGAGTAAAGGTAAATTGTGACCAGCATTTGCAAAGATAATTTGGCCGGTCTCCAAGGAAATCACGGCATAAGCGACCGTAATAAAAAGGCCGTGCTTTGTATCCTTGACCAATAGATCATTGACGATTTCCAGGACAACCGAAGGAGATAATTCCTCTCGGGCAGTGGCACGTATGAGGGTACGAACTAAAGTCATAAAGAGGGCGGCAGGCATTCCTTTATCAGCCACATCTGCAATGACTAATCCTAAGCGGTTTCCAGGCAGGTCGAAGACATCATAAAAATCACCTCCGACCTCCCGAGCCGGCTTCCAAAGTACATCGAGATCCCATCCTGAGTGGACTGGTAGATGATCTGGTAAGAAGGTTTGCTGAATTTCGCGTGCTAGCTGCAGCTCTCGTTCCATGCGTCCCCGTTCAACAACTTCACTCTGCAATCTGGCATTCTGAATAGCCAAGGCTGCTTGTTGAGTTATTCCGATGGTGATTTCCTGCCGCCTGGACCTGCTCTGTGCTGAAATCAATTCTCCAGATGTCTCTATCTCTTGTGTAATCATGACCCCCAGAAATTCTCCTTTAGCGGAAAGAGGGTAAGCGAAAAGGAGACTAGATTGTATCTTCAGGTAAGAATCTCGGTTTGCATCAGGACTGCTTTCGCTGGACTCACCGGATGTATCCTGTGGGAATAAATTTAATTGAGCTTCTGAAATGCGATTGGAGGTAATTTGGTTCCATGCAATCGGCGATTCGGTTTCATCCGTATAGTCATGATATACCACAGAATTGGAACGATATACTGCATGGAGAAGGGGATGTTCATCAGGGGAAAAGTATCCTTGCAATGCGAGCAGATCCGTACGGGATATCCCGTAAGATTGGGAGATGTGAAACAAGGATTGTTCATTATCCCATAGATAAATGACGGCGCGTTTCACACCAATTAAAATAGGTGCGATACGGACGATGGTCTCCAAAGCCTCATCAAGGTCGCTCAAACTCACCACAGCCTGGGCTACCTGTAAAAGGGCGATGGATACATAAACCTCTTCTTGTTGGGATTTTTGCAGCTGAAGGTTTTCAACAGATAGAGCTGTTTGGTGAGCAATACCCTGGATGATTGAAAATTTTTCGTCCAATTGATAGGTTCGTTCTTTATCTTCTTCGAATTGGTCTGTGGTAGAAAAATCTACCAAAAAAGCTCCCTGAACGTCACCATGGACGATCATTGGAATTAATGCAGCCGTATTTTTATCCAAAAGGAAATTAGTAAAAAGCTGCATTTCACCCGATTCGTCAATTTCATTCTGACCAAGCCAAACAGGAGCCTTCGTCAGGAGCAATTGATTGAAAGAGGGTGAGTTGTCCTTAAGTATTGCCAGGTTTTTTTTGTCCTCAAAAGGTACTTCTAAGCCATAGGACGCAACCGGCAGAAATGCTCCCATTGCATTTTCCCAAAGGAATATCACGCAGGCATTTACACCAATCAATGTGGGCGTAATTCTTGCCATGGTATCTAGAAGCTCATCCAGGGAACTAAGAGTCTGGGTTGCTTCCGCGACTTGAAGCAAAACGGTGGAGATCCAGGCTTGATCATGAGCGGCTTCGTACAGGCGAGTGTTTTCGATCGCAACGGCTGCGTAACTGGCGAAAGTTGCGGTCATGGTTTGTGATTCGTGTCCATACCTGTCCGAGGTATGATGACCCAAAGATAGGATCCCTAAAGGATGATCTGCAATGTATAAAGGAGCTGCTATGGAAGAGTAATTATCGGGAAAATCTAATACAGATCCAAGTGGCTCATAGGGAGAATCCGATTTCCTGATTAGCGGAAAATCTGAATCAAGGGCTTCCTGCAGCCATGTGCTGGATAGATCGGTTTCTTTGCAAATCTGTATCACATCTTCGGGGGTAAAGGCACCTTTTTCACCTCCAAAGTTTTCAGGCTGCCATGAAATATGAACTGCTGCTGGTGACAATGATTTTTCGCTTGCCTCACTTGATCCGTTTGCATTTTCCTCCAAAAGCCATATCACTGCAAAATCGCAAGGGAGGGTATGTTCTAACTCGGTTAAGATACGATCAAGGACTTGCTCTAATTCCGTATCTGCAGTAAGAAGACCAGCTACTTCGCGCACGCTTTCAGTTACTTTTCGGCGCCATTGTTCAGACCGATACAGGGTTGCGTTTCTCATCGCAGTTCCAATATTGCTGGCTAATGCTTCGAGAATTTGTTTAACATCATCTGTGAAAGCGTTCGATTCACCACTGACAATATCCAAAATGCCCAGAGTTTCGCTTCCCCATCTAACAGGCAAAATGAGCTCGGAGCGTAAAATTGGGGAGATTTCCTGGATTGGATGGTGGGCCGATGCGCCGGATTCGATCGAGTATAAAACGGGTTGCCCAGTTCTGGCAACCATAGGAATTTGTTCTGCAGCATCATCCAGGTCGAAGCTAATCCCTTCGCGTTTAATCGATGGAATATTTAGCCCTGCACCGCTATGATAGAAGATCTTTTTACGTCCAGGATGAACTGTGTAAATGAACACACAGGGATAGTTTAAATTCTTATGTATCTGATCTACAACTACCGCAAGAAGCTCGTCCAGATCCAGGGTATTCATGATCTGGCTGCTAATGTTTCGTTCCAGAGAGAGTAATTCAAGCTTTCGGCAATTGACATGGATTTTGTCCATTGCTTGAATAGCTAACGCTGATTGCATCAGAAGGCCATCGAGTAGTTCTATTTCTTTTTTGGAAAACTCTGGCCCAGTCGACCTGTCTAACTCAATAAATCCATAGATCGTATTATTAATTGATAAAGGTGCAATGACTCGTAAAATAGAATTTTTAGTGGGGATATAAACAGCCTTACGGCAGTTGTAAGATTCTTGCAATAAAGATACTTTTTCGTCAGGGATCGAGCCGAGTTCTCTCCAATTGATTGGCAGGTCTCCATGTGCAGGGTTCTCTATGAACCACAACTCAACGTTGCACATGAACCAGTTCTTAAAGGTTGATATAATCAAATCCCGCTGGGTATCGATCGTAGGTTGATTTAGCAGGGACTCCCCAAAGGGAACAATCTGTTTCCAGGTAAGTTTCTTGCTCAGGGGAGGAGAATTCTTCATACTGGCTTTGGCCTGTGTTTAACCATAATCAAGACATTTCCTGGTCGGTTTACATAACCTGGTTTTTTCAGAGAGTCAGCATTGGGAACAATCGTAAAGTTGACTTCATCCATGAGTTGATGGATGAAATATAAGCCAAGCCCCCCTGTCTTGCGATCCTTTAAACTGGAATCTAAATTGGGTGATTCAACTCTTTCTGGATCGAAAGATTGACCAAAGTCAACCAGTTGAATAATTAATTCTTCATCGTTATAATCACATCCGCAAACTATTTCGCCTGTATTGCCGCCTGTGTAAGCATGCTCAATGATATTCGAGCAGGCTTCATCGACGGCAAGCTGGATTTTATACGAATCTGCTTCGCTAAAACCAGCTTTCCTGGCGAACTTTTTCACAAACCCGCGCACTTTATTCAGATTCTTGAATTGCGCCGGGATCGTTAAAGTATGTTTGAGATTTTTGATGATTTTATCGCTCATTCATGGTTGTTAAGGCAAGAGACGAGGGGTGATAAATCTTCAGTGTCCCTCGTCTTTCCAAATTCAGATTTTCATGGATTACCTAGAAATTACCGACTGCCTCGGTTATATTGTCAAAGAATCTAAAGAGAGGCACGAATCCGGCTAATTCAAGTGTTTCAAAAATTCGTTTCGGGACTTTTACCAGTACTACTTCGCCTTTATTCAATTGTTTGCAGATTTTTTGGACATCGATCATGACTCTCAAACCTGCACTAGAAACGTATTCCACATCGCTCATTTCTAAAACTAAATTATATTTTCCGTTTTGCGTAATTTCGTTTAGTACGTCTCCGAGTTTTGGGGCAGTAAAGCTGTCAACGCGGCCAGATACCTTTACTAATTCGCAGCGTTTGTATTGTGTGGTATTGATTTCCATACGGAAGCCCTCCGTTAAAAAGGCAATTGATATCGTGCTTAAGAAATTATATCACGTGCAGTTTGATTGTGATTCGTGCTGCATTGAGATAAAAAGATCACTCCGAAAGTTGATCCAGAGTGATCTTTTGGGAAAAAGCATTTCTACATCGAAATTACCCTAAGCTTCAAAGTGTTTGAACTGGGGTAAATATAACCGATTTTGCTGCAGCATTTCATTTACCATCGTCTTTATTTCAGCTAGCGAAAGAACAGCTGATGTCAGTGGATCAAATGCACAGGCTTGAAACACCAGGTGAGGATTTCCGGTCAAGGCTGCTTCCACAGCCATTTCTTCGACCATAGAGCTCGTGTGGATCAGGGTAGCTAATTGGGTGGGTAAAGCTCCCACATGGACTGCCCGGAAACCATTCCGATCTACATACACCGGAACTTCAACACACACGCCTTCCGGCAAATTTGTGATCAGGCGGGTGTTAGGCACATTACCGTTGAAGCCAAAAATCTCACCACCTTTAAGCGCATTAATAATATAGGCTGCATACTCGTGACCACGCTCCAGGCTGATGGGTGTTTCCTTGGCAAACCACTGCTTAGCTTCGTCCTTCCAGGTATTTTCCGCATTCTGATATTCCTTGAGAATATATGCGTATTCCCCAGGATTCCAACCCGTGCTATGGGTGCAGTACTTCTCGATCAGGTCCGGTCGTTTTCGGAACCAGGCATTATATTCTGAGTTGTGACCACTCGATTCTGTCGGATAATAATCAAGGTGCAAGAACATTTCATTGCGAACCTGTTCTTCATTATAAATTTCAGGTCTTTCGGTTACGGCTTTGTGAATCAAGGGATAAGCATTTTTACCATTCCATTCATACTTTATATAGAAAGCCTGGTGGTTAATGCCCGCACAGGTATACGTGATCTCTTGCATTGGAGCACCGATCCAGCTTGCCAACATCCAGGCTGTGCCTTGAACACTGTGGCAGAGACCTGTTAATTGGATAAAAGATTCACGCTGCATTGCCCTGCAAAGCATTGCCATAGGGTTTGTGTAATTCAACAATATGGCATTGGGGCAGTACCGCTCCATATCCTTGACAATACTGATCATCACGGGTATCGTCCTCAGTGCCCGGAAGATACCCGAAGGGCCTCTGGTATCTCCCACATTGATATCAACGCCGTATTTTTTGGGGATTTCGATGTCATATCGCCAGACTTCCGTTTCACCGACCAGGATCGTGCAGAGAACTACGTCGGCATTCTTGAGCGCCTCGACTCGATCCAGTGTAGCTTCTACTTTCGCTGGATACTTCCCCATATCAACAATTTTCTGGACTGAAGCCCTGGCAAACTCAAGCCTTTCAGGGTTGATATCCATTAAACACAAGGTTGCATCCTTGATCAATGGAAAGGTGAGAATATCGCGCACAAGACCGCGCGTGAAACCCAGGCTACCTGCTCCGATAAATGTGATTTTTGTCATTTTTACTCCCTTTGTGTTGAATTAATGTGAAAGTTTTCACAATTTTGCATCCATGTGATCCGGTTGTCAAGTTCTAAAGCTAATCTTTTTCAAAAATATCCCGATAACCTTTGTCTAATTCATCGTCATTTAAGTGTGCGTAACGTTGTGTAACAGCGATATTCCTGTGGCGGGCTAATTCCTGGGCTAACTTTAGATTGCCTGATCCTAACAAAACGGTTGTGACAAAATAATGGCGGAAAGAATGAGGGGTAATCAAGCCGGCAGCTTTTACGCCTAAAGCTTCTTTGACGCGCTGGGTGACTATATTGCGACCCGTTGCGGTCGTGATGGGCTTGACTTTCTGCCCAGCACCTTTGTCGTGGCGGGCAAAGAGGGGCAGGGAGGCAAGCGGATGCCCTGAAGAGCCATCGAGTGAGGCTCGTTCTGCCAGATAGAGTTTAAGCGCATCAAGCGCACGCGTCGAAAACCGTACAACAGCCTGGCGGTCGCCTTTGCCAATGATCACAGCGCGCCCTTCATTCCAGTCGATGTCACCCCGCCGAAGCTGGCAGGCTTCATGGACGCGTAAGCCCGTATCCGCCAGGGTGAGTATAAACGCCCGGTCGCGCAGGTTGCGCAGGTGTTCGGGTGGATCTGCGGCCTGGTCAGATTCAAGGGTGGATGCATATTGTAAAACAGCTTTTATCTTGTCTGACGGAAATTGGGGTAATCGCTGACCAGGACGCCTGGCGCGTTGGCGCACCAGAAGCTCAACCCGAGGGAGATTGGGCGCCGCAAGTTTTTCGGCAGCCAAGTACTGGAATAAACCTGTCAGGGCTGTAAGATAAAGCCTTTCGGTAGCAGGGGAGTATTTTTTTAGATCAGAAGCAAACCAGCTCACTGCATCTTCGGTTAATTTTTCAACATCGGTACTTTCTGGATTAATTTTGTGCTTTTTGAGCGTCGCCAGGAATATCTGTAAACCATTCTGATAAGTCCTCGAAGTATTCATACTGCGAGATAAGGAGACAGCTTCAAGGTAGCGTTTTATTGCCTGATCGATGGTAGTAATGGAGGATCTACTTGGACCCATGTAGATATTATATCTGAAAGGAAAAAACTGTCGATAATCTGATGGAATATTTGCAAGTATATTTGCATAATTATTAATTTACGCAATCCAGATAAGGCCTGTATGACGAGTTCACTTGAATTGTTTTTCTACAGGATCGATATTCTGGTGATTCTTTCGATTTTATATTCGATTGGGTGATTAGCTCTTTAGAACATGCCTAAAGTTAGATTCCTTTCAACCAATCAGAGGAACAGGTACTGTTGATCGTTTGAGAGAAAGATTTTTATAAAAGGAGGAGAAACCGCATGATCTCAGGTCGTGAATGTTTCTTAGATTGTAGATGACGTCAGGTAGATGAATCATGGTGGTTTCCGAGCTGGAACAGCGAAACGTTATTGCTTGTTATAATGATACTTATCAAAAGCATAAATTATTCCAGGTGCGAATATTATGATTTTGCCTGCCCCACTAGGTTTTTCCTGTTGTTACCGATGAATTTTTTTTAAATAAGAATGCTGTGATACGTGCTCCCTTTCGTGGCCAAATAACTGTATGAAACGTGTTTTTGGATGCACTTCCAATTGTATTGGCTGACTTTATTATTCTGAATAATGTGGATATTATGTATATATATTGTCTATATATTATGAAGAAAAAATGGTAAGAGAATTCACCCCTTTTTAGGATTTTTGTCACTATGGTAAAAGACTGACGGGGAGTATTCTATGAGAGTATATTGCCCTTAATTTGCTATTTACAGATCAGATCGGAAGCAGGCTATGACTCAAGAAGATCCACGCGTTCTAAAGCTACGTGAGGTACGTGAATTGGCCCGTCTCGGTGGCGGGGTTGATCGTATCAATGCACAGCATTTGAAAGGTAAGTTAACTGCAAGGGAAAGATTAGAAATCCTGTTGGACCCTTACACTTTCAATGAGCTAGAGCCTTTTGTTATCCAGCAGGCCGACGAAACTGGTCTTACCACAGAGAAATACCTTGGAGATGGCGTTGTTACGGGATATGGACAAATTGAGGGGCGCAATGTCTACCTGTACGCTCAAGACTTTACGGTTTTCGGCGGCACACTCAGTGAAATGCAAAGTCGAAAGATCTGCCGCGTCATGGACCTGGCTTTGCGCAACGGTGTCCCCGTGATTGCACTGATTGACTCCGGTGGCGCTCGAATCCAGGAAGGTGTCAGGAGCCTGGGAGGTTATGCCGAGATATTCAAGAGAAATGCGCTCTATTCAGGGGTTATCCCACAAATCGGTGTCATGATGGGACCCTGCGCAGGTGGAGCTGCTTATTCTCCTGCCCTGATGGATTTTATCATCATGACCGAGAGGCAATCCTTTATGTTCCTTACAGGCCCCGACGTAATCAAATCGGTTACCGGGGAAATTGTCGATGCTGAAAGCCTGGGCGGTGCTGAGGTCCATATGACCATCAGTGGATTAGCGCATCTGTCAGCAGAAACGGAAGAAGATACACTTTATCTGGTCCGTAAGCTGCTTAGTTATTTACCCTCCAACAATGTCGAAAATCCCCCTTATATTCCCCCTGTTGATGATCCCCTTCGAATGGATGATGAGCTTAATTCGTTAATTCCACTCGATTCTACGACCCCTTATCGTATGCACGAGGTGATTGATCATATTGTAGATCAGGGGACATTTTTAGAGGTTCAGCCTCAGTATGCATGTAATGCCATCGTTGGTTTTGCACGGATCGGTGGACACTGTATCGGTATTGTTGCCCAAGAGCCAAGCGTCATGGCAGGTGTCATCGATATCGATGCCTCGGATAAAATGGCTCGTTTTGTTCGATTGTGTGATTCATTCAACATCCCCATCGTTACTTTTGTTGATTCACCTGGTTACCTGCCGGGTATTGACCAGGAACACCGAGGCACCATCCGGCATGGCGCCAAAATGCTCTACGCCTTCTCAGAGGCCACCGTGCCGAAAATTACAGTGATCACCCGTAAAGCTTACGGCGGCGCTTATGTCGTGATGAGCAGCAAATACCTCGGGGCTGATGTAACCTATGCCTGGCCAAGCGCTGAAATTGCAGTCATGGGTGCTGAGGGAGCAGTCAATATTTTATATCGTAAGCAAATTTCTACTTCGCCGGAACCTGCTGATGAAAGGAAACGCTTGGTAGCCGAATATCGCGAACGATTTAACAATCCTTATTACTCTGCCCAGGCAGGATACGTTGATGATGTGATTGAGCCACGCGAGACAAGACCAAAAATCATCGCATCGTTGGCCGCGTTGCGCGATAAATATTCCTCTGCCCCTCCCCGCAAACATGGGAACATTCCACTTTAATCGTAATGATATCTATGAACGCGAATAACCTGGCTGCTCTCCAAATTACAGCAATCGGTATGGGTCTGGTTTTTGCTTCCATCATCTTATTGTGGATTATGATGGCGGTCCTCATGCGCCTGACTGGAGAGAAAAAAGCCGCTCCCAAGGTTTCACCGCTTGAGAAGAAATCCAGTGAAATTGAACGTAAGAAAAAAGCTGCCATCGCGGCGGTTGTGGTTGCCTTGGCTCGAGAGACGGAAACTGAATTACATGAATTTCCTCTGCCTCCCACGGCGCTTGTCAGCGCATGGCAGGCGGTAAATCGTTCAGATATGCTTAAGAAACGAGGACGCGTCCGGTGAAACTTAAAGTCAAAGTTGATGATGATTATTATGACGTTGAAGTAGACGATTTGAAATCCCGACCGATCATCGTTTCAGTAGATGGCGAGACTTTCGAAGTTTGGCCGGAGTCAAAGACGGCGTATTCTACTGGACAGGTCCAGAGAACAGTGAAAAGCAAAGAAGAGAAACCCTCCCTTCCCTCTTTGTCTTCCGATCAGAAATTAAAAATCCTTGATGAAGAAAGTCGTTCAGATGCATTACCAGAGCCT
>Ga0316628_100001759_pt1 | contig 15543 bp, 18 predicted proteins | sample OWC_Aug_M2_C1_D5_FD_207648 | JGI IMG/M metagenome (GOLD analysis project Ga0316628, IMG submission 207648) | Wetland soil microbial communities from Old Woman Creek delta, Ohio, United States - OWC_Aug_M2_C1_D5_C | ecosystem: Environmental > Terrestrial > Soil > Wetlands | place: USA: Ohio... | reverse complement strand
AGGTGGGGGTGTTGCCCCGCTGCCCCACGACCACCCGGATCCCATTATCCCGCATATTGAGGCTCTGCCCGGGCCCCTGTACTCCGTACCCGAGGACGGCCACCACTTCTTTTTTGAGAACCTGCTGGGCCCGGGAGAGGGGGAATTCCTCCCGGGTCACCACATCTTCTACGACGCCGCCAAAACTGATTCTTGCCATTTCTCTCTCCTTTGCAGAAAATAGTCATTCGTCCAGATTCAACAAGTTGACCTGCCGCTCTTCTGGGGAAGGCCTCTGCCTAACCGGGCGTGGGTTTCCGAAGGGGAGTGAATCGACAGGTTAACTCTCTGACTTCGGCTCCTGCAGCTTGCCGGCGTGGGAAGAATCCTTTTTCGCCCGGATGATGGCCACCTTGCCGGTGCGCACGATCTCCAGGATTCCGAAGGGGGTCAGGAGCTCGACCACCGCCTGGATTTTCTTTTCATCCCCAGTGATCTCCAGGGTGTAGGATTTGGGGGATACGTCCACCACCCGCCCCCGGAAGATCTCCAGGATGCGCAGCACTTCCGCCCGGGAAGTCGCCTCTGCCCGGACCCGGACCAGGATCATCTCCCGGTCCACGAAATCGGATCCCGTGAGGTCCATCACCTTGATCACGTTGACCAGCTTGTTGAGCTGCTTGATGATCTGCTCGATAATCTGCTCATTCCCGGTGGTAATCAGGGTCATCCGGGAGATGGTGGGGTCCAGGGTTTCGGCCACATTGAGGCTTTCGATATTGAATCCCCGGCCGCTGAACAGCGCCGAAACGCGGGAGAGGACCCCGGGCTCATTTTCCACCAGTATGGAGATGACGTGTCGCATCGTTCACCTTACACCAGGAGCATTTCGGTCAGCGCCGCCCCGGCCGGGACCATGGGATAGACACATTCGTTCTGATCGATCAGGAAGTCCATGAACACGGGCTTGGGGGTGGCGAGGGCCTGGCGGATCACCGGCTCCACTTCTTCCGGCTTGGTGGCCCGCAGGCCGAGAGCTCCGTAAGCCTCGGCCAGCTTCACAAAATCGGGAACCACGTCGAAGACCGACTGGATGTACTTCTGCTCGTAGAAGAGCTGCTGCCACTGGCGGACCATGCCCAGACAGTGGTTGTTCAGGATGGCCACCTTGACCGGCAGGTTGTACTGAACGGCCGTGGCCAGCTCCTGGATGTTCATCTGGATGCTGCCGTCTCCGGCAATGTCGATCACCGTCTTGTCCGGGAAAGCCACCTGGGCTCCGATGGCCGCGGGGAAGCCATAGCCCATGGTCCCCAGCCCTCCGGAGGTCAGGAGGGTCCGGGGGCGGGTGAACTTGAAGGCCTGGGCCGTCCACATTTGATTCTGGCCCACTTCGGTGGTAATAATCGCGTCTCCCCGGGTGATCTCGTCGATCTTCTCGATTACGTATTGCGGCTTAATGCAGGGCCCGCAGGAGGCGTCCTGGGGGGCGGTGTTGTTCTTCCAGCCGGTGATCTGGTTGTTCCAGTCCGCATGTTTTCGGTCCCAGTCGTGTCCCGCCTCCTCCTCCAGGCATTTCATCAGGGTTTTGAGAATAATCCGGGCGTCTCCCACGATGGGGATATCCACCGGCACGTTCTTGGAGATGGAGGTGGGGTCGATGTCGATGTGAATCTTCTTGGAGTGCGGAGAGAAGGATTCGATCTTGCCGGTCACCCGGTCGTCGAAGCGGGCTCCGATGGCGATCAGAACGTCGCAGTGGGTAACCGCCATGTTGGCCTGGAAACTGCCGTGCATACCCAGCATGCCCAGGAAGAGGGGATGGGTTCCCGGGAAACAGCCCAACCCCATCAGGGTCGTGGTGACCGGGATGGACAACTTCTGGGCCAGAGTGGTGAGTTCCTTGGAGGCGTTGGAGAGGATGACCCCGCCCCCGGCGTAGATCAGGGGCTTTTTGGCGCCGGTGATGAGCTTGGCCGCCCGTTTGATCTGGCCGGGATGGCCGTGGTAGGTCGGGTTATAACTGCGCATCTTCAGCTTGGAGGGATAGCTGAAATCCGTGTTGGCGGCGATGACATCCTTGGGTAGATCGATCAGCACCGGCCCCGGCCTTCCCGTGCGGGCCAGGTGGAAAGCCTGCTTGATGATCATGGGCAGGTCCTGGACATCCTTGACCAAATAGTTGTGCTTGGTGCAGGGCCGGGTGATTCCGGTAATATCCGCCTCCTGGAAGGCGTCGTTGCCGATCAGCATCGTGGGCACCTGCCCGGTAAAGACCACCAGGGGGACGGAATCCATGTAGGCCGTGGCCAACCCGGTGACGGTATTGGTGCCGCCGGGACCGGAGGTCACGATGCAGACGCCGACCTTGCCGGAGGAGCGGGCATAACCGTCCGCGGCGTGGACGGCACCCTGTTCATGACGCACCAGGATGTGCCGGATCTCCTCGGAATACCTGCCCATGGCATGGTAAAGGGTCAGGACCGCCCCGCCGGGCAACCCGAAGACGGTGTCGACCCCTTCCAGCTTGAGAGATTCAAATACAATTTCGGCGCCTGTCTTTTTCAAACCTTCCCCCTCGGTTCCTGGGATCGATACCTGGCCAGAATGGCCTCAATGCGATCGCGGCCGGCAAGCTTCAGCTTTTGAAGCCTCTTTCGTTCTATCTCCTCCTCCGGGGTGAGATAAATTCGGCGGTTGAATTCCTGGAGCTTTCGTTCATACTCTTCATGATCTTCCATGCGCCGTTTCAACTCGGCATCAGTGGAGATGTACTTCTGGACAATCTCCAGATCACGCTTCTCCATGGTCCCGGCCTCCTCACAGGGGGAATATATGTTGAGAACTTATAATATTCTAAATGGTGATTGAAGTCAATAATTTAGACTTGACGCCTGTTGGCCGCGAAAAATTCATGGCCCGGGGAAGGAATGGGGTATAATGGGAAACTTAAAGAAGAGGAGGCAGGGTGCAGGGTGCAGGGGGAAAGGCAAGCAAGAAAATAACGCGCATAGCTCATGGCGAAAGATTTAAGGCAACGAAGGACGAAAAATGGTCAGCGGGCAATGATGATTGACCACTGCGCAATTAATAAAAAAAGACGCTTCCGCTATTCGGCTAAGCCATTCAGGAAGGAGGTCATATGAAATGGGTTAAGCGAGAGAAGGAACTCCAGTGGAGCCCTCACCCCTTTTTGCCGATCCAGATTAAGAATCTCCTCACCCGGAAGGACGACCAGGGAGACATCACCATCTTCCTGGTGAGCATCGCTGCGGGCAAAGAAATCCCCGAACACGTTCATGAAACCCAGGAGGACATCATCTTCATCATGGCCGGGAAAGCCAAAATGTGGATCGATGGGGTAGGGGATTTCGTCCTGGAGAAGGGCACTTTCATCCGGGTTCCGAAGAACACCAAGCACCGGATCTACAATGTGACCGAGGATATTCTGAATTACGACGTATTTACCCCGCCGCTATTTTGAGAAAGAGTTAAAGGTGAGTGGTAAAGGGTGAGATGGTTAATCCCCCCACGACTCACCCCTTACGGCCTTTTCAGCACATCGTCAACCCGCCCGAGACGCTCAGGGTCTGGCCGGTGATGAAAGAGGCTTCGTCGGAAGCCAGGAAAGCCACGGCGCCGGCGATGTCCTCCGGCTTTCCCAGACGGCGGAAGGGGACGGCTTTTACCATGGCCTCGATGATCTTCGCCCCGGTCTCCCCGGCGGTTATTTCGGCCAAAAGCGGGGTATCCGTCGCCCCCGGGCAGACGCAGTTCACGTTGACCTGGTAGCGGGCCGTCTCCCGGGCCAGAGTCTTGGTGAAGGCGATGATTCCCCCCTTGCAGGCGGAATAGACCGCTTCCCCCGTGCTTCCCACCCTTCCGGCGTCGGAACTGATGCTGATGATCTTGCCGTATTTCCTTTCCATCATGTGATCGAGGACCGCACGGGCGCAATGGATGGGACCTTTGAGGTTGATGGCGATCACCTTATCCCAAAGCTCCGGGGAATTCTTCACGAATGGTTCGATCTTATCCCAGCCGGCGTTGTTGACCAAAATATCGATCCGGCCGAAGGTCTTCAGGGCTGCCCCGGCCATTTCCCGCACCTGGGTGAAGCTGGTAATATCGGTATTCAAGGCCAGGCCCTTCGTGCCCGCTTTCTCCACCAGAGAGATCGTCTCCCTGGCGCCTTCCTGCTTGATATCCGCCACTACCACGTTCGCTCCCAGGGAGGCGAACTTTATCGCAATCCCCCTCCCGATTCCCCCGCCCGCGCCGGTTACGATGGCCACCCTGCCCTTTAAATCCATAGCCCCCTCCATTGGTTTTATTCGTCAACTGAAAATCTTTGGGAAGAGGGCTCTATTGTTACCATATTCCCCCGCGGGTTACAAATCCTTTCCCGGCCGGACTTTGCCTGCTTCTTCTTGCCTTGCCCCCTGGTTCACTTTCCCGAAATCAGATGATTGTCCATAGATTGGAGGCCTAGCCCGGTCCACAAACTTGCTTTCCCACCGGGAAAAGAATGGCAAAAGTGAAGAGAGGCAAGTTATTCTTGCGCATTGACAACCGATCCAAAGTAAAATAACATGCTTTCTCAGCCACCCGTCGAAAATTCATTTCTCCATCATTGCAATCCAACAGGAAAGGGGAAAGGCCATGAAAAAAGGATGGATTGTCTGCCTGCTGATCGGGCTGTTCGTCATTCCCACGGCGGTTGGGGCGGCGGACAAGGTTACCCTGCGGCTCAACTGGAATGTGTACGGAGAGCATGCCGCTTTCTTCTACGGGCTGGAAAAAGGTTTCTACAAGGACGAGGGCATAGACCTGACCATCGGGACCTCTCAGGGGTCCGGGCAGACGGTGAAACTGGTCGGCACCAAGAACGATCCCTTCGGGTATGCCGATGCGGCTACCGTGGCCAAGCACGTCAGCGAGGGAATGGAAGTGAAGATGCTGGCGGTCATGCTTCAGACCAATCCCCAGTGCGTCATCACCTGGGCGGACAAACACCCTCTGAAGAAACCCCAAGATATCAAAGGGCTCTCTTTCTCCTTCGTGGCCGGCGATTCGCTTCATCAGCTCTGGCCGGCGATCCTGGCGGGCGCAGGCCTCAAAGAAACCGATGTGAAAACGGTCTTCGCTCCCAGCGGGCCTACCAAGATCCAGCTCATGCTGCAAGGGAAGGTGGACGGAACTCCCGGGTACATTACCATGCAGCCCTATCTCCTGGAGCGCGAGTCAGGACGGAAGACTTCCACCATGATGTTTTCGGAGTTCGGCGTGAATACCATGAGTCAGGGCATCCTGGTCCATGCGGAAATGATCCAGAAGAATCCGGACCTGATCAAGCGTTTCATGCGGGCCACCCAGAAGTCCTGGTCGGAGGCGGCCAAGAACCTGGAAGCCGCGGTGGCGGCCCATGTGAAAGCCAACCCCAAGGAAGATGTTCCCTTCGCCCGCTACACTTTCAGCAAGACCCTGGAGGTCTTGACGACTCCTCACAGCAAGGGAAAACCCCTGGGATGGATGGCCAGAGAGGATTGGGAACAGACCCTCACCGTCCTGGAGAAGTACGGCGGGATGAAAGGGCGCAAACCCACCGAGGCCCACTACACGAACCAGTTCCTTCAATAAGAACAAGATAAAGGGACCAAGTTTCAGGTCTCAGGATTCAGGAACCGGGAAGAAGGACCCGGGGGTAAAATCCCTCTTTTTGAATTCTGAAACCTGTTTGGGGATTCCCTATGATCAGCCTTTCGATTATCAGCCCTGAAGACCGGAAGAAAATCCTCCAGGCTTCCTTCCGGGTTTTGGAGGAGACCGGAGTCCAGATCGATCACCCGGAAATCTTCCAGATGCTCTGCGAGGCAGGGTGCCGGGGGGAGGAAGAGAATTCCCGCATCTTCTTTCCCCGGGCCCTGGTGGAGGGAAAGGTCAAACGGTGCCCATCGAAAGTCCCCTTGGCGGACCGGGAGGGCGGGACCTTTACCGCTGAACCCGATGGGCCCTGCGCGTTCTTTACCGGGAACGCCCTCAACTTCACCCGGGGAAAAGAGACCCGCCCCATCCGGGAGGAGGATTTCGCCCTCTTCTGCCGCGTGGTGGAGGCCATGCCCTTCATCCGCGGGGTTGTGGGAACGAACCTGAGTGATTATCCGCCAGAGGCCAAAGACTTCGTGGGATTCCGGGTCATGATGGAGAATACGCGGAAACATCTCCGGCCCTGTATCTATACCCCCCGGGGGGTGGCGATCATCGTGGAGATGGCCCAGTCTTACCTGGCGGAATTCGGCCAGGACCTGCGATCCCGTCCCATTGTGAGCACGGGGTATACCATTGTGTCTCCCCTCCATTGGACCCGGGAAGGGCTGGAGGTGTATCGGCGGTCGGCGGGGTTCGGGATGCCGGCCACCATCAACTCCGAGTGCATCGCCGGGGCGACCTCCCCGGTCACCCTGGCCGGCACCCTGGTGCTGGCCAATGCCGAGGCCCTTTCGGGGATCGTCATCAACCAGGTCCTGGAGCCGGGACGGCCCTGCATTTACAATTTGGGGTTTTCCCATGTCATGGACATGCGGAGCGCCGAGCCCACCACGGGCGCGCCGGAGAACGGTCTGATCGCCGCCGCCGGGGCCGCTTTTGCCCGCGACCTGAACCTCCCCAGCGCGGCCTGGACCTGCAGCGACTCAGCCTGCGTGGACTCCCAGAGCGCTTTCGAGAGGGCGGTGGTGGGGCTGGTCCAGCTCCTGGGCGGGGCCAATATCATCTGGGGGGCGGGGAACCTGGAATTCACCCGGGCCATCTCCCCCGAGCAGGCGGTCATCGACAATGAGATCATCGGTGCAGCCCAGCGGGTGAAGCGGGGAATCGAGGTGAACGATGAAACCCTCGCCTTGCCGCTCATCCAGGAAATGAAATCCCAGGCCAATTATCTGAGCTCCGATTTTACGCTGAGGCACTTTCGCAAGGAACTGGCCAGCTTCAGCCTGGTGAACCGCCATCGACGAAGCGCCTGGGAGAAACGCGGCGCAAAAACCCTGGAGGAGGCGGCCGGGGAGCAGGTAGAAAAGATTATCCAAAAACCCCGGCCGGAGGCGGCGGACCAGGGGTCGATGGAAAAAGTGCGTTCCCTCGAGAAAAAATGGCTGGAGAAAATCAGAAAATAAAAAAAGGAGACGCGGAGAACTGGGGGGTCCGACTGGGGAACGTTGCCTGGCCCCTGGCCTTTATCCTGGGGGCTGCCGTCCTCTGGGAAATTCTGGTCCGTGCCCTCCACATCCCCAAGTGGCTGCTGCCGGCCTTGAGCGTGGTTCTCCTGCGGATCGGCAGCGACGCGGCCTTTCTGGGCACTCATGCCGCCTACACCCTTTACGTGATTCTGTCGGGATTCCTCCTGGCCATCGCCGTGGGCGTGCCCATCGCCCTGCTGATCTCTTCCTGGCGGGTGGCCGAAAAGGCCCTTTACCCGCTTCTGGTTTTCTCCCAGACGGTCCCCAAGATCGCCATTGCTCCTCTTTTTGCCATCTGGCTGGGCATGACCTCCCTCCCCCATATTCTGATCACCCTGTTGATCTCCTTTTTTCCCATCGTCATCGATACCGTGGCCGGTCTGAAATCCCTGCCCCTGGAGATGATCCATCTCTCCCAGTCCATGGGTACGACCCGGTGGCAGATGTTCCGCAAGATCCGCTTTCCCTTTGCCCTTCCCTATCTCTTTGCCGGGGTGAAGGTGGCCATCACCTTGGCCGTGGTCGGGGCCATCGTGGGGGTATGGGTGGGCTCGGAATAGGGCCTGGGATATGTTCTTCTTCTGGCCAACGGGCAGCTGGATACGGCCTTGGCCTTCTCGGCGATCATCATTCTCACCCTCATGGGGATGGGCCTCTTCTTCGTCGTCTGGCTGCTGGAGAAGCTGCTGATCTCCTGGCATGTGTCGGAACGGTTGAAAGAGGTCGAAGGAGTATGAGCGGAGAGAACGTTATCGATATCCAGGGCGTAACCAAGACCTATCCTTCCAAGAGAGGGGATGTGGAAGCCCTGGGCCGGGTCGACATGTCCGTGGCCAGGGGTGAATTCGTCTCTATCGTGGGCCCCTCAGGATGCGGCAAGAGCACCCTGTTGAAGATCGTGGCCGGACTTCTTTCTCAGAGCACCGGGGAGGTCCTCATCGGGGGAGTGAAGGTGGACCGTCCTCAGTCCAATATCGGGATCGTCTTCCAGTCTCCGGTCCTCATGGAATGGCGGACGCTCATCAAGAATATCCTCATCCAGGCGGAAATCCGCCGCATGGCAAAGGATGGGGCGGAGAATCGGGCCCGCGGCCTGCTTCAACTCGTGGGTTTGGAAGGATTCGAAAACCATCGGCCCTACGAACTCTCCGGGGGCATGCAGCAGCGCGTGGCCATCTGCCGTGCCCTGGTCCACGATCCGCCGCTCCTGCTCATGGATGAGCCTTTCGGAGCCCTGGACAACCTGACCCGGGAACAGCTGACCCTGGATTTTCAGCACATCTGGCTGGAAACGAAAAAGACGGTCTTCTTTGTCACCCACAACATCCTGGAAGCGGTCTTTCTCTCCGACCGGGTGGTGGGAATGACCCCCCGGCCGGGGCGAATCGATTTGATCGAGAAGATTGATATCCCCCGGCCCCGGACCTGGGACCTCTTGGGCTCCGAGCAATTCGGCCGTCACGTGGAGGTCCTGCGGAACATGTTCCGGTCCCAGGGGGTTCTGTGTGATGCCAAAAACCTTCCGGGATCGGTGGGCAAGGGGCCAAGCGAGTGCCGGATCGGGTAGGAGGATAAAGCTGAGGCTGAGGTCAAGGTTGAGGTTAAGGCAGAGGTTGAGGTCAAGGCCGAGGTTAAGGCTAAGGCGGAGGAAAAACCCAGGAGAGAAAGATGTCGCTGATTGAAAAACTGAAAAACTTGGTCATGGAAGGCAACCTGGAGCAAGCTCCCCGCGTTACTCAGGAGGCCCTGCAATCCGGAGTAGACCCTCAACAGATTATCGATCATGCATTGATTGAGGCCATGGACGAGGTGGGAGAAAAATTTTCCTGCGGCGACTTGTTTATTCCCGAGATGCTCCTTTCGGCCAAGACCATGGAGAGCTCGCTTGCGGTTCTCCGTCCCCTGATCGCCGACCGGGGCCTGAAGGCCAAAGCGATGGTGGTCTTCGGCACCGTGGAGGGGGATGTCCATGATATCGGCAAGAACCTGGTGATCATGATGATGCAGGGGGCCGGATTCGAAGTTCACGATCTGGGCACCAATGTTTCCGCGGATCAATTCTACCAGGCTGCCCAGAAACACAAAGCGGACCTGATCTGCATGTCAGCCCTGCTCACCACCACCCAGGGGGCCATGAGCAAGACCATTCAATTCCTGAAAGAGAGGGGAATTCGAGAGAAGATCAGGGTCATGGTGGGAGGGGCTCCCGTCACCGAAGCCTTCGCCCGGGAGATCGAGGCCGACGGCTATGCCCCCGATGCCGGGACAGCCGTGGAGAGGGCCAAAATTCTATTAGGTTTAAAATAGATAGGGCCATTCATGAATAGGGCAGCGCTCCTCCTCCTTGAAATCATTGCAATGTCCGTCGGGCTGTGTTACAGAAAATAAGCCTTCCTTGCGGTTGCCTTTTTATAAGAGCTTAGGCCCGATTAAAGCTCAAACTCGTTTTTGAGGTGGGCATTTATTATGATCTTAACCGCTACCATGGCCTTATGGGCGGCAATGACAACTATCGTATATACCCTGGTTCTAGGAACCGCAGTCTTATTCATCAGCCTTTTCAGCAAAACCGGGAGAGCCCCCTACACCCTCGGAAGGCTTTGGGCCTGGCTGATCCTGAAGACCAACCGGGTAAAGGTACAGATCCAAGGTCTTGAAAAGGTAGACAGGAAGCGTTCTTATGTCTTTATCTCCAACCATTCCAGCAATCTGGATCCCCCGGCGATAGCCGTGAAATTGTCCAATCCATTGCGGTTTATAGGAAAGCAATCCCTGGAGAAGATTCCTCTCTTTGGTTGGGCTGCGCGACGGGCGAACGTCATTTTCATCGACCGGAGCGACAGCCCGAAATCCATCGCCCGGATCAACCAGGCCATCAAGGGACTCAAGGACGGAATCAGCGCCTACTTCTTTGCCGAAGGAACCCGGGGCGTGGGCGGTAAGCTGCAGGCTTTCAAGAAAGGCGGGGTGGTGCTGGCTCTCAAAGCCAAGCTTCCCATCGTGCCCATCACTTTCCTGGACAGCCACAAGCTTTTCCCCAAGAGGGCCCTGCGCATCAGGCCGGGGGTCATGAATATTATCGTGGGCGAGCCGATCGATACCACCCCCTTTACCGAGGAAGACCGGGAAAAAGTCCTGGAAAAGGTAAGGGCTATCATCCTTCAAAACCTGGAGCGCTACGGCACCGCCTCGTAAAAGGGCGCGGTGAGTACAGGAATGATTTCAAGTTCGTGATGGCCGAAAACCCATCCCCAACCCCTGCAGAGGAATTGCCCCTTGGAGGATCCATCCCTTCTGAGTCTTCAAGCCAAACTGGATGAGTTCTACACCTTTCCGTGCGGGTATGTTTTCAAGTTTATCGCCCCCATGGCCCGGGTGGACGAACTCGCTCAATTGCTCAAGGGAAGGCCCTTTACCACCCGGTATTCAAAGAACGCCAAATATGTGAGTTTTACCGCCGAATGGGAAGTGAGATCCAGCGAGGAAGTGATTTCCTACTACCGCGAGGCAGCGAAGATCAAAGGGGTGATTTCCCTGTAACGGCAATTCATGAATTGTCTCTACAGGATTAACTCCGGGTCAACTGCCGGTATTTGATCCGGTGGGGCTGGTCGGCAGCGGCGCCGAGCCTCCTTTTCCGGTCCGCTTCGTAGTCAGAATAATTTCCGGCGAACCAGACGGCCTTGCTGTCCCCCTCAAAGGCCAAAATATGGGTGGCGATGCGGTCGAGGAACCAGCGGTCGTGGCTGATGACCACGGCGCAGCCGGCGAAGTTTTCCAGGGCTTCCTCCAGCGCCCGCAGGGTGTTCACATCCAGGTCGTTGGTGGGCTCGTCCAGCAGGATGACATTGCCGCCTTCCTTCAGCATCTTGGCTAAATGAACCCGGTTTCTCTCGCCTCCGGAGAGTAAACCCACCTTTTTCTGCTGCTCCGTTCCGGGGAAGTTGAAGCGGGCCACGTAAGCCCGGGAGTTCACCTCCCGGCTTCCGAGCAACATCGTATCCTGTCCTCCGGAAATTTCCTGCCAGATGCTTTTCTCCGGGTCCAGATGATCCCGGCTCTGATCCACGTAGGCGAGCTTCACCGTCTCGCCGACCCGGATCGTCCCGCGGTCCGCTTTTTCCTGGTCGGTGATCAGGCGAAAGAGGGTGGTTTTCCCGGCGCCGTTTGGCCCGATGACCCCCACGATTCCTCCGGGGGGAAGGGTGAAGTTCATTCCCTCAAACAGGAGCTTTTCTCCATAAGCCTTGCTCAGGTCTTTGGCTTCCATCACCAGGTTCCCCAGGCGAGGACCGGGAGGGATGTAGATCTCCAGGTCCTCCCGGCGTCGCTCCGTCTCCTGGCTCAAAAGGGATTCGTAAGCGTTGATCCTGGCCTTTCCCTTGGCCTGCCGTGCCCTGGGGGCCATGCGGATCCAATCCAGTTCTCGTTGCAGGGTCTTCTGCCGGGCGGTCTCCGCCTTTTCTTCCCGCTGCAGACGGGTCCTCTTCTGCTCCAGCCAGGACGAGTAATTTCCTTTCCAGGGGATCCCCCGGCCCCGGTCCAGTTCTAGGATCCATCCGGCCACGTTGTCCAGAAAATACCGGTCATGGGTCACGGCGATGACCGTGCCCGGGTATTGCTGCAGGTGGGCTTCCAGCCAGCCCACGGTCTGGGCGTCCAGGTGGTTGGTGGGCTCGTCGAGAAGAAGGATGTCCGGCTTCTGCAGGAGAAGCCGGCAGAGGGCGACACGGCGGCGCTCCCCGCCGGAGAGGACCTTGACCGGTGTATCCCCGGGGGGGCACCTCAAGGCGTCCATGGCCATCTCCAGCCGGCTGTCCAGGTCCCAGGCTCCCTGGGCGTCCAGCTTTTCCTGGACCTGCCCCTGCCGTTCGAGGAGTTTATTCATTTCATCTTCGGACAGGGGCGCGGCGAATTTCTCGTTGATCTTCTCGAACTCCTTGAGCAGGTCGACGATCTCCTTGACCCCTTCCTCGACGATCTCCCGGACAGTCTTGGCGTCGTCCAGCCTGGGTTCCTGTTCCAGAAAGCCGATGGAATGACCCGGGGAGAGAATAGTCTGACCGACGAACTCCTTGTCCACCCCGGCCATGATGCGCAGGAGGGAGCTCTTCCCCGATCCGTTCAGTCCGATGACTCCGATCTTGGCCCCGTAAAAATAGCCCAGGGAAATATCCTGCAGCACCGGCTTCTTGTCGTAATACCGGCCCACCTCCATCATGGTATAGATGACTTTATCCGGCTTCTGGCTCATGATGATTTCATTCCCCGTGTCACCAGGCCTGCGCCTCCCAAAAAGTTCGGAGTCAAAGGCGATGACAGCCTCTTACTAACTTTAGGCATTTTAGGCAGTTCGAATTTTAGGCATTTTTATCTGTGTTCCAGTGGTCTTTTATTCCGAATTCCCCATTCCGAATTCCGCATTCTTATGGGGGGACTTCCTGCAGCAGGTCCTTCAGGGCCCAGCCGGTCGTCGTTTCCCAGATCCTGACTTGCACCCAATTTCCCGACTCCCTGATCTTCTCCACCTTCCTCCCCGGCTTCAGGGTCAGGGTGATTTTCGACTCCGTGGAGGGCCGTTCGCGCAGATTGGTGTTCTTTTTGGTGAGCAGAAAGATTTTGGTCTTGGGCGCGACAGCCTTTGCGGCTTGCCCCGGTCGAGGAGGAATGGGAGTCACCTCTTTTGCCGGAGGAGGCTCAGTCTGAGCCTTCCGGGAAGAGAGGGGGGTCGGTTCTTTGGGCTTGGAGGCCTGTGGGATTGCCGGGACCGATTCCGGAGCAGGAGACGTTTCTTTCCCTCTGGCCGTTTCCGGGGGGAATACGGGCCAGGACGCGGTGGGGGATGGATCTTGGGCTGCAGGAGCCTTCTCTTTTTCTTCCGCCTGGGGGCCTGCGGGCTTTGAGGCTTCTACCCGGCTCAGGGTGGAGTCGATGATCCGGTACAATTCCTTTTCGAGGAGAATCACTTCATCCGGGTAGAGATCATTGGCGTTTCCGAAAGACTGCCCGCTTTTTTCCTTGATCTCGTAGAGGCAACGGACATTCAGGACGGTTCTTTTCTCCGAATCCCGGAATAAGAAAATATTGTATTTATAGCGGGTCGAAAACGCCTTCTCCATGCGGCGGATCTCCGCGCCTTTGATGTAATCGGTGCGCAGAATCCCCTTGTCCCGGTCCTGGACAGTGAGAGGCATATTCGTTTCCCGCAGAGATTGAACCACGCCATCCCAGGCCGGGTTAAAACCCAGATCATATACTTTCTTGGGAACATAAGCGGAGACCTGGGATGGAGGGGCTTGGGGCGCCTTCTCCACGGGCATCCGCACGGGAGGCCCGGCACAACTCGTCTGAAGCAGGAACAGAAAGAGGGCTGCCAGGAAGAGAAATCGGCTCATCATCGGGGGACCCCCCCTGGAGATTTTCCGGGAAGAGGAAAATCTGCCGGAGAAAGACAAGCAGGGAACAAAAGGATGGGAAGGAACATCTCCATGAAAAAGAAGATTCCGCTTACCGGATCTCCTCCAGGACCTTATCCATGGCTGCTGCCGGGTCCGGCGCCAGCCGGACCGGGCGGCCCACCACGATGTAACTTGCCCCGGCGGAAATCGCCTCCCGGGCGGTCATCACCCTTTTCTGGTCATCCTTCCCGGCTTCGAAGGCCGGACGGATCCCGGGGGTGACGATGAGGAAATCCGGCCCGCAGCGCCTGCGGATGGAAGCAATCTCCCGGGGGGAAGCCACGACCCCGTCCAGCCCGGCTTTCCGGGCCAATTCCGCCAGGCTCACGACTCTCTCCTCAACCGGGCCCGCCATGCCGATCTCCCGCAGGTTTCCGTCGTCCATACTGGTCAAAACGGTAACTGCCAGAATAAGCGGGGGACGCCGGTTCATTTTTTCCGCGGCCTTCCGGCATCGCTCCACCGTCTCCCGCATCATCTCGGTTCCGCCGGACGCGTGGAGGTTGAACATGTCCACCCCGAGCCTGACCGCCTCTTCGGCGGCCCGGGACACGGTGTTGGGAATGTCATGGAACTTCAGGTCCAGAAAGACCCGGCCTCCTTCCCCCTGAACGGCTTTCACCGCTTCCCGGCCATAGGCCGTATGGAGCTCCAGACCCACTTTGAAGAAGCCGGTCCGCCCTTTCAGCAGGTTGACAAACCTCCGGGCCTCTTCCAGGGTGGCGACGTCCAGAGCAAAGATCACTCTCGGGGATGTGGAAAACGGGGCGTTCAAAGAACCGGACCTCCGGCTAGGGCTTGAGTTCTTTGGGGGCCTTGGTTTGCAGCGAGGGGTCTTCCTGCAGCGAGCGGGCCGGGGACACTTTGCCGGCAGCCACTTCCCGCAGGGCCAGCACCACTTCCTTGTTGTCGGCCTGGACCCGGGGCTGGGACCCCTTGTAGAGCTGCTTGGTCCTGGCGGAAGCCAGCAGCACCAAGGCAAACCGGTTAGACACTTTTTTCAGACAATCTTCCACGGTAATTCGGGCCATGTTTTTTCCTCCTGCCTTTCAAGAGCCCCAGAAAGCGTCCGGCCGCCGCCTCCTCGCCCGCCGAAAGGGGAGGAAAGGCGAAAGGAAGCCCTCCGAGGCTGTTCTAATTCTATTGGGATTCCCCCCTATTTTTCAACCAGCATTTTTTCGATCGCTTCCGTCATTCTCTCCCGCCGGCAGTGCTCGGCCAGGAAAACGGCCTTGAGCTTTTCCCCGGCCCTTTTTAAATCGTCGTTGATGATCAGATAGTCGTACCGGCGGGCCCGGGAGATTTCAGCCTGGGCTTTCTTCAGACGTTGAAGCAAGTCTTTTTCCCCCTCGGTCTTCCGCCTTTTCAGCCGCCGCTTTAGCTCCTTCAGGGAGGGGGGCAGGATGAACACGAAAACCCCGGGGATCTTTTGATCCCGCAGCTGCCGGGCCCCCTGTCCGTCGATATCCAGGAGCAAATCCCGTCCCTCCCGGCGCGCCTGGTCCAACATCCGCCTGGAGGTTCCGTACCGCTTCCCGTAAATTTCGGCCCACTCCACAAAATCTCCCCGGTCGATCATCTTCTGAAATTCCGCGGAAGAGAGGAAGTAGTAATCCTGCCCCTCCCGGTCCCCGGGCCGACGGGGACGGGTGGTGTGGGAGACGGAGAAGCGAAGGCGGGGAAAGGCCTTCAGCAGGACCCGGCAAAGGGTGGACTTGCCCGTTCCCGAGGCGCCGGAAACAACGAACAGAATCCCTTTCCCCTTTTTTTTATTTTTCATTTCATATTTGCCACAGAGGTCACAGAGATTACCGAGAAAAAAATTAGAAACGGATCATCACCAATATATTTCATGGTTTGCAAAAATGGTA
>Ga0316628_100001758_pt1 | contig 15553 bp, 12 predicted proteins | sample OWC_Aug_M2_C1_D5_FD_207648 | JGI IMG/M metagenome (GOLD analysis project Ga0316628, IMG submission 207648) | Wetland soil microbial communities from Old Woman Creek delta, Ohio, United States - OWC_Aug_M2_C1_D5_C | ecosystem: Environmental > Terrestrial > Soil > Wetlands | place: USA: Ohio... | reverse complement strand
CACCGGCCGCCCGCCGATAGAGCGCGGCATACTCCGCTTGCGGCACGCCGGCATCCACCAAAGTGTAGGCCTTGCCCGTCACCGCCTCGGCCCGGGCTGCCAGCAGCAGCGCGTCGGCAACGTTCTCGACATAGCTCATCGGCAGCAGATACCGGGGGCTTCCGAGAATCAGGCGCACAGGCCCGAGGGCGAAGGCCCGTCGCGCCAGCGGGGGCCGGCGACCCGGACCGTACAAAAGCCCTGGCCGCACGACGGTGACCGGCGCGCCACCCTGGGCGGCCTGCAAGGCCAGCCGATCGGCAATCAGCTTCGAGCGGGCATAGAAACCGCGTTCGCCAGCACCGCGCTCATAAGAACTTTCCTCCGTGATGGTAACGCCGTCGGCCGCCACGGCGTAGACACTCAATGAGCTGACGTGCACCACCCGTCTTGTTCCCGCAGCCCTCGCGACCCGCAACAGGCTGGCGGTACCAGCCACGTTGGCGGCGTCGAACTCCGCCCACGCTCCACTGGTCTTCACGCGCGCCGCCGCATGAATCACCCAGTCTACCCCCGCCACCGCACGCCGCAGGCTGGCTTCGTCGCAGAGGTCACCGATGAGCCGCTCGGCGCCGTCGGGCAGCGGGGCATCCGGCGCTCGCACCAGGGCGCGCACGCCGATCCCCTCTGCCAGCAGGCGCCTTACCACGTGGCGGCCGAGGAACCCGGTCGCACCGGTCACCAGCGCCTTCACCCGGCCACTCCCACGCGCACGGCTGGGGCAGCTCCGAGCGGAGATAGAATGCGTTCACACAGGATCACCACGTCGCGGGCCTCTTCGGCGCTGACCGGGGGTGGTAGTTCTCGGCTCAGGCAGCGATAGAACTCCCGCAGGTGAGCCCCCATTCCGGGATAGAAGCGCTGTCGTCCGGTAACGAAGTCGACACCGTTCCGCGCCGTCTCGCTCACCAATTGCCAAGCCACTTCGAGGTTGGGCCGGATCTTCCCGACCAGCTTGTTTCCTCGTTGCTCCCGATAGCGGAGCAGTGTCATGTGATTGAGGTTGACCTCGATGCTCGCCGCCGATCCGAAGATTCGCAGCCAGTTTCCAGCGGGACGGGCGCGCATGGAGAGCGTGATCGTGCCGGCGCCGCGTTCACCGCGAGCCACCAGGCGGGCTTCACTGACGTGGCCCGCCTCATCGAGCTCGGTAACGACTTCCACCATCCCGAGCGCACCGAGCAGGTGACGCAGCATGTATGCCGGATGGGGGGCGATGTCGTGCATCGGTCCGCCTGGCAATGCCGCCTTCCAAGCGAGCGAGCCCTCTCCCCCCTCACCGCCGGCGCTCTGGAAGATGTCAACCCCCGTCAACGTGCCCAGCTGCCCCTCGTCGATCAGTGCGCGAGCGCGTCGCATGACGGGATCGAACCATCGATTGTGATCCGCCGTAACGATCAAGCCGAGGCGGCGCGCCGTGACCACGAGTGTCTCGGCCTCCCGGCTGTCGATCGCCATCGGCTTTTCGATGAACACGTGTGCGCCCGCCTCCAGCGCCTGGAGGGCGAGCGGCGCATGCGTCGGCGGGGGGGTGAGGATGTGGACGACCTGCGGCGAAGCACAGCGGAGCAGCTCTTCAATGGTCGCGTACGCAGGCACGGCGGCACGGCCACTCATGGTCGTTCGCGCGCGCGCATCGGCGTCGCACACGGCCACGAGCTCCGCCTCGGGCACCGCGGCCAAGTACTGTTGGTGGATCTGGGCGATGCGGCCGCACCCCACCAGCGCCACGGACATGCGTGAAGACAGACCCATGGGACAACGAATCGACTACCGAGCCAAGAGGAAGATCACTGCACGTGGTTGCGTCGCACCCCTTCGCGCCGCAACCACTTCACGTTGTGGTAGACTTCGTCCTCGAAGTTGGGAATTCCGCCAGACGTCAGCACCCCGCGCACTTCCCGGATCGCGTCGTCGACCGTGAACCGCGGGACGAAACCGAGCTGGTCCCGAACACGGTCGAAACCGACCCGATAGCTGCGCCGGTCGCCATTGCCATTGGCATACTCGACGATCGTGTCGGGAACGTGCTGCACCACCTTCTCCCCGATCTCTGCGATGGTGAAGTTTTGCGACTCGTGCCCGACGTTGAAGATGGCGCCTTGTGCGGCGGACGACGGAGCCTGCACCGCGCACGCGAAGGCGGTCGCGGCATCTTGAACGTGCAAGTGCGGCCGCCACTGGTCCGCCCCAACGATCCGCACCCGACCATCCATGGCGGCCCGCGCGGTGATCGTGTTCACCATCAGATCGAAACGCATTCGCCAGGAGATGCCGCACACCGTGGCCAGACGCAGAATGACCACCTCGATCGAGCCCCGCTCGCGCAGCAGCAGCTCCTCCGACATGATCCGCGTGCGGGCGTAGAGGGAGACCGGATTCAGGTGCGAGTCCTCGCGCAGCAACTCGGTCCCGTTGGCTCCGTAGACGCTGCAGGAGGAAGCGAAGACCAGGCGTCTGATCCCGGCCTCGTGGCTCACGTCGAGCAGACAGCGTGTCGACTCGAAGTTGATGGCGTGAGCCTCGGCGGGATTCACCTCGCAAGCCGGGTCGCCCACCAACGCGGCCAACGCCACCACGACACTCGCATCTTGCGCGGCCCGGCCCATGTCTTGGCGGTTACAGATGTCGCCGCATTGTATTTCGAGCCGTGGATGCTCCCGCAGGTCGGCCAGACCCTGTTCTCCGTAGAGAAAATTGTCCAGCACGCGCACCCGAAAGCCGTTCTCCAGCAGCTGGCGGGTGAGATGAGAGCCGACGTATCCAGCTCCTCCGGTGACGACAACGAGATCCTCTGACATGCCTTCTCCCCCCTCAGCGAATGAGCTTTACCATCGTGCCGCTGTTCTCGGTCGCACGTACCCCGGTCGCTCGACGGTGAATTCGTCGGTGTTCAGGAGGTCCGAGAGCGTCGGCACGATGCGATAGTCCACCCCGGTGCGCTGGCAAACCGCGAGTATTTCTTGCGCGATGCCATCGTCGAGATCGGACGGGCACACGAACACCGCCTGCACCTTGTTGGCGGAAACGGCCAGAGAGAGCTCGGCGGCTCCCCCAAGGACACGGATACCATGGATCAACGATCCCCAGCGATCGGGCGACTCGTCGATGAACCCTACCGGTCGATAGGGGGACAGCGGATCCTCGAGCAACATCCGGCTGATCTGCTCGCCGCCACTGCCGGCGCCCACGATCAGGGCTTTCTGCTTGAGCGGTTGTTGCTGGCGCACCCCACGGCGCACCCATCCGCGCAGCCCATAGCGGACGCTGCCGAGCAAGAAGAGGATGATCGCCCAGTCGACCGCAAACACCGAGCGCGGGAACTTCTGGAACCCGAAAAAGAACGTGAGGCCGCCCGTCACCACGGCGCTGAACGAGATCGCCTTGAAGAGCGCGACCACGTCCCACAATCCGAAGTACGCCGGGATTCCCTGATACGCGCCGTAGTACAGCAGGGCCACCGGGCGCGCGAGCAGCAGGATCATCAACGGCGTCAGCGCGAAAGCAGGGTCGCTCGGCCAGCCGCCGTCGTAGCGCAACAACACCGCCACCCAATAGGAGGTGGCGATCAAAATCAAGTCGGCCGCCATCAGAGCGATACGCTTCCGTCGCCTCCAGAGATACTTGGCCTTGATCGCACCGCGCACCGTCGCCCACAACCCCTGGAACAACAATTTCATGTCTCCCAGCAGGGTGGCGGAAGTGGCGTACTCCACATCGCGCGCCAGCTTGTCGGGGAGAATGTGATCGACGTAGAACCTCTCGGTGTCCTGAAGACCCTCGGGGTAGCTCTCCAGCTCGTCGCGGCCGAGAATCTGACTTGGGCCCACGATCCCCGGACGCACCGACAGAGCAATCCGTTGCTCCTTGGAATAGAATTGCACGAAGTACGGATCCTCGGGGCGCGGGCCGATCAGGCTCATTTCTCCCTTCAGCACGTTGATGAGCTGCGGTAGCTCATCGATCTTGAACCAGCGCAGAAGCTGACCGACGCGCGTGACGCGGGGATCTCGCTTGGTCGTCAATCGAGAGCCCATCTGGTAGGCGCCCACCACCATCGTCCGAAACTTGAAGATATCGAACGGATCGCCGTTGCGCCCCACGCGACGTTGACGGAAGAAGACCGGCCCCGTCGAGTCGAGCTTGATCAGCACAGCCACCACCGCGAACAGCGGCAGCAGAAACAGCAATCCGCCCAGCGCCAGCGTTAGATCGACTGTCCTCTTCATGTCCCTGTCTCGCCTTGTTGGACCAGCTGCCCCACGGCCGACGTGATTCGTTCCACCTCGCGCTCGGAGAGATCGGGATAGAGCGGCAAGGACAAGGAACTGTCGGCGGCTGCGGACGCCACCGGGTAGTGCTCGGCACGAACCCCGAGGGCATTCTGGTAGTACGAGTGCATGTGGATCGGAATGAAGTGCTGACTGGTGCCGATCCCGCGCTGCTTGAGCGCCTCGATCAACCGATCCCGACTGATCTTCGCGCTCGGTCGCAGACGCAGGACATAAAGGTGCCAGGAATGCTTCACGTTGGGTCGAGTGCTGGGCACTTCGAGCTCGGGTATCTTGCGGAAGTACTCGGAGTAGCGCGTCGCAATCGCCTCGCGCGCTACTCGAAACCGCTCCATCTTCTTCAGCTGCACCAAGCCGAGCGCAGCGTTGATGTCGGTCATGTTGTACTTGAAACCCGGGTAGGCGACGTCGTAGCGCCAAGAGCCCTCGGCGGTGTAACGTCGCCAAGCATCGCGGCTCATGCCGTGCAGACGACGTTGTCGCAGGCGATCCGCCAGCGCCTCGTCGTCGGTGGTCAGCATGCCCCCCTCTCCGGTGGTGATGTTCTTGGTGGCGTAGAAGCTGAACGCGGTCAAAGCGCTGAGGGTGCCGATCGTGCGGCCCTCGAACGCGGCGGGTAGCGCGTGGGCAGCGTCTTCGAGCACAATCAGCCCATGATCTCGCGCCAGAGCCTCGATGGCATCCATCGCAACGGGATGGCCGGCGAAGTGAACCGGGACGATGGCCTTTGTGCGAGGGGTAATCTTGCGGCGGAGGTCCTCCGGGTCGATGTTGAGAGTGTCCGGCGTGCAATCCGCCAGCACCGGGCGCGCGCCCGCGTGCAGGATGGTGGCCACGGTGGCGGTGAACGTGTAGGTTGACGTGATCACCTCGTCACCCGCGCCGATGCCGAGGGCATTGAGCCCGAGGTGCAGCGCCGCCGTGCAAGAGCTCACGGCGATCGCGTGGCGTGCGCCAATCGCGCTCGCAAACGCGTTTTCGAACTCCGCCGTCTTCGGCCCCATCGTAATCCAACCGGACCGCAGCGTGTCCACCACCGCCGCGATCTCTTCCTCCCCGATGGGCGGACGATGGAAGGCGATGGGCGCCTCCGCCGACGTGCTGCTCGGTTCCGCGGTCGCGACGCCGCTGTTTAAGCTCTGTCCCATGGCTCCTCGCAGGTTGCGTTGTCACCAGAACGGATCACTCAGATGCTCGATATCTCCGGTTCAACCCGCCGCGAGCCCGAGCGCGGGCTCGTTGCACGCGGTTCGGAGCAACTGCGCCAGGCCGCCGACGTTCTTGCGGTTGTCGAAGTCGCGGAGCACGCGTCGCCGGGCCGCCTGCCCCATGCGCAGACGCTCCTGCGGGCTCTCGGCCAGGCGCACGATCGCCTCGACCAGATGATCCACGTCGTTGGGTCGAACCAGGTACCCGGTCTCCTGATCGTCGACCAACTCCTCCACACCCGGAATGTGAGAGGCAACCACGGGAAGCGCGGCGGCCATGGCCTCGACGATCACGTTGGCGATCACGTCCCGCCGCCCGGATCGACCCGCCAGCTCGCTGGCCAGGGCAAAGATGTCGGCACGCCGGAAAAGCGCCGCCACCTCGGCGTGAAGTTGCGAGCCCATCAGGTGAACGCGGCGCGTCAGCCCGAGGCGTTCGATCTGTGCTTGCAGGCGCACCCGCTCCGGACCTTCGCCGACGATCCAGCACTCGAAGACGACGCCTCGCTGCGCCACGCGGGCACAAGCTTCGACGAGCAGATGCATCCCCTTGTATCGCTCGAGTTGGCCGCAGGAAACGATCGTCAGCGGGCCACCCCGTTGACTCGCGTGCTCGCCATCCGGGGTCGGCTCGAAGCGCGTGACATCGACCCCGTGGTAGCTCACGATCACCTTGCGCCCCAGATCCGCGCCGGCCAAGCGGGTGAGAAACGACGCGTTCGTCTTGGCACAGGTGACGAGGAAACGGGCGGCGCGCAGCTTTGCCGGCAACATCCGCGGTACCATATAGATGTCATAGGCATGGGCGCTGATGCTGAAGGGCAGCCCGGAGATCAAGTGAACGACATAGGCCACCGTGGCTGGATAGCTGGCCCAGTGCACGTGTAAATGCGACACACCGTCGGCCGTCAGACGGTCGGCAAGGTCGACAGCCGTCGGCACCAACAACCACGACTTCAACAGATAGAGAACGGGCTGGCTGTTGAACCAGCCGCGCCAGCGGTTGTAGAGCGACACCCGAGGCCCGCCACGCCGCTCCCCGTCCGCAGGAGGCGCTGCTCCCGTTCGCCAGGCCTTCCACACCTGCAGGTAGAGTCGACCGTAGCCGCGGGGATCGGCATGCGCGCGGCGTGCATTCGCGCGCAACACGGGCCACGACAAGAGGCGCGGTAGGTAAGTCACCTCTTCCACGATGCGCCGCGCCTCGGGCTGCTGTCGCGAACCCGGCCGCCGCAGCGAGTACAACCTCGGGTTCATGCCGCTGCGACGCAGCCCCAACACCTCCCATAGGACGAAGGTCTGGTGGAACACGGGGAAGGCGGGAAACAGGTAAGCGATCTGGCCCATCGCTGCCTCTACAATCCACCTTCCTCGGCGAAGCGGAGCAAACCACCGACCTTGCGCCAGAACACGGCCTCCGTGCCGCGCCACTCGCTCCACCGGAGAAAAAGTCTTCGCAGGGGGCGGCGCCGCACGAGAGCCTGAAGCAGGGGGTGAAACACAACTCGCTGGCGCAGCGGCCGCGCGTGGAAACCCATCCCGAACTTGAACTGGTCCAACGGTCCGACCGGTTCGAGCGACTCGAGGCCAAAGGTAATCTGGGGTGCCTGACGTCGCCGCAGCATCTCTTGCGTCACACAAAAGATCAGCACGTTGTTCGGGTAAGCCCCGAGGCTGTCATTGCTCGATCGCGCGAGGAGAAACTCGACTCCGTCGTCAAAGCTCACGGTGACCAGAAAGGCCGCCAAGGCCTCGCCACACCAGGCACCCCACCCTTCCATCCCCGGGGTTGCCGCGGCCACCGCCCAGAAGCGGTCCCACTTTTCTCCGGCCAAGCCGCCATCCCGGCCCTGTCGAGAGAGGGTGTCCTCATGCGCCTTCCGGCCGGCAACCGCCAACGTCGAGAAGGGGACCGGTGCGACCTCGCAGCGCTTGAGCCCACGGCGAACCTTGCTGCGCACGTTCGCACTCAGCGTCTCCAAGCCGTACGACGGGTCGTCGCAAACGATCTGGTAGCTGAGCTTCCCGGGAGTCGCGAGCGGAGCGGCAAAGCGAGCCCCGAGGCAACCGGGCTGACGGATTACTTCGCGCAGCTCGTCCCGACTGGGGTCGTAGAGCCGATGCGACGGCGCGCTCAAGTAGAAGTAGCGACTGGCGTCGTACCAATACGCCGAGCGTGTCGGCACCACGCGATGATCGAGCCGCCGCAGAAAATCCGCATAGGCGGCCGCGTCCACTCGCTGCTCGCTCGCACGGGCGAATCCTGGCATCACGCTCTGCATTCAAGACTTCACAGGCGGGCCTGGAGCCCACCGACTCACGCGCCACGAGTTCGCCACAGCGTCTAGCCAGCCACCAACATCTTGATCACCGCCCTCTAGGCAGAGACCGGGTTCAAGTCCTCGGCGTAGCGGCGCAGCGCGATGCCGAGGCCAACCAGCCAAAAGAGCACGATGGACTGCCAAAGGTCCGCGAACATGGAAAACACCACCAGCGTTAGCAGGCCCACCCGGGCCCCCTTGACGACCCAGTCCAAGTCGCGCAGCCGTCCCCGTGGCAGCAAACTCTCGGCGACCTTGAAATTGTTCCACGTGCCCCAGAACAGACCCAAGAAGGCAAGCACGCAGACCAGGCCCCCCTCTGCCATGGCCTGCAGGTAGGAGTTGTGCGGCGCGGCGGTAGATCCGGTGGGGTCATGGAGAAATCTCGTGATGTCCCAGTTGCCCGCGCCAACTCCAAGCAGAATATTTTCTTTGATGATCTCGAACCCGATCTCGAAACCATACTGACGACGCTCCAGAGAACCGGTACCGATGTCGCTCGAGGTGCTTCCGGTTCCCGGAAGGTTGGCGATTCGGTCGAGACTCTTCTCGGGCACGAGCTGCAGAACCAAGACCAGGGCGAGCGTACCCACCAGCATCATGCCGAGCAGCCTTCGCAGGGAGAGCCCCTGTTCCACCGCGATGAAGCCCATACAGGTCAGCAAACCCAGCAGGCCGCTACGCGACGCGGTCATGAACACGCCGAGAATCAGCACCAGCACAATGGCGACGATGCCGCCGCGAAATACGGGGTTGTACACGTTCTGGAGCGCGTACCACAGAGCGCCGATCGCGATGATCGAGAACAGGGCCAGTCGGTTTGGGTTCCACGCCTGCCGAATCAACGCCTGCTCGGTGCTGGCGCGAAAACCCGACACACCTCCACCGTGCAGCACCTCCCATACGCCAACGATCGCGCTGCCTACCATGAACGCGATCGCCAGCGCATAGATCAGTCGGACGTGACCGGAGGTGCGAATGAAGCTGGCGAAGAAGATCACAAAGGCCACTCGGTTGAAATAGAGACGCACATCGTCACTTGGAGGGGGCGAGCCGATCAACTCCAGCAGACTCGTCGGAGGCCCGTTGAAGTAGCCCGACACGACGTAACAAATCCCGATCAAGAACAGCAAACGAACCTCGCGATTGCCGGTAAACCACCGATCCTCGGTTACGTAGACCCGCTGCGTCAGCAAGACCAGCAAGATCAGCCCGAGCACATTATTGATGGTGAGGAAACCCGTACCCTGCAAAGCCTTCGGGTACTCGATCATGAAGGAGGACATCAGGACCGCGATGCCGACAAAGGGTCGACTCACCACCACGGTCAACAGCACAGAGCCGACGACGGCAAAGAACCACGCGCCAGGCCCGATCATCAGATCGGCAGCGATGGCCAACAACGCCAGGACGACGAAGGCAACGCCAGTTCGAAGCCCGGTCGACACCGGCTCGCCGCGGTCACGTCTTGCGATCGCTTGAGCCACGTTCGTGTGCACCGAGCGTTACAACAGACTTTCCAGAAACGCGGGGATGTACGAGCGGCGACGATTGAGCACCACACCGAGGATACGCGCATCCACCTTGTCTAGCTGTCGTTTGGCCGCCTCAGCTTCGTTGACGGGCGTACGGTCCGCCTCCACCACCAGGATCACGCCGTCAACACGCGGCGCCAAGATGGAGGCGTCGGCGTAGCTGTTCACCGGCGGGGCATCGATCACAATGAAATCGAACTGGGGCCGCAGCCGCGCCAGCAGTCCGGCGACCGGATCCAGGTCGACCGCGTGTCGTGCGGTATTTCCGGCGACGATGAGGGAAAGGTTGAGCGCCTCCACGCGCGTGATGACCGCCTCGGCGGTCAACTCTCCGCTGATGAACTCACTGAGACCGCCGTTGGCGGCTGCGTGCAACACCCCGCCCAGGCTCGGCTCCCGCAGGTTGCCCTCCACGAGCAGTACGCGGGCCTCCCGTTCTTTGGCCAGCGCACTGGCGAGTCCGATCGAAACCGTCGTTGCGCCCTCTCCATGCCGCGCGGAGGTGACGAGAATCGTGTGAAGCGCCGACGGGCTGAGCGCGGACATCAGGCTGGCGCGCAGCCGCTGATAATCCTCCCCGTTGGCCTCGCCGGATGGTAGAGCCGCCGGCGCTGCGCGCAAGGCCGGGGCTGCCGGCAACGGCCCGTCCCAACGGGAGCGGTCACGCTCCTGCTCAGCCTTCTTTAGCGCTTCGTAGATCTTGCTCAAGGCCGCCTCGCTGATGCTCAGGCACGCGAATAGTCGCCGACGCTGCCCAGCAGCGGCAGACCCAGGTGCTGCTCGACGTCGTGCTCCGAGCGCAAGGAGCGGTTGAGATACTCGAGGCCGAAGACTCCCCCGAGACTGACGGCGAGACCGGAGATGAGCGAGAGCAGCACCGAAACGCGGTTGTTGCCCGACCGGGCCAACGGCAAGGACGGCCGCTGAACCACGTCGACGTTGACCAGGCGCTGCTGGTCCATCGCGTCGCTGATGCGAGCTTCCTGCTCCCGCTTGACGTAGATTTCAAAAGTGTCGCGACGGTTCTTCACGTCTTGGTCCAACCGGTCGTACTCGAGTGCCTTCTGGCGCAGCGCAATCAGACTGCGGTTGTTGCGAACCGAGTCTTCCTCCATGGCGGCGCGGCGCGCCCGCGCTTCCTTGAGATTACCCTCGAGCTCAAGCAGCGTCCGCAACAGATCTTCTCGAACCGGGTTGGCCTGCAGCTGCTGTCGCGACACTACGGTCGGGCGATCACGCAACTCGCCGGCGAGTTGCTCTTGTAGTTCATTGATCTCTTCGGCGTTGTCGCGGACGTGCCTGTCCTTCTCGGTGTACTTCTGTAGCAACGTGACACGATCCACTTGGCGGTCGACGAGCTGCTGCGTGAGCTGAGTAATGACCGGGTTGACGTCCAAATCCTGCGTCCGCTTCACGATGAGAGGCTGATCCGTAAGCTGCTGCTGGACGGCGCGAATTTTCTCTTCTGTGCCGCTGATGGTCGCGTTGACATCGCGCAGGGAGGCCTGCAGCGTCCCCAGCGACTTCACTGCTTCCAGGATCTCATCCTTGGGAGACACGACGCCTTCACGATCGGCGTACTCCTTCAGTGCCTCCTCAGCACGACGCAAGCGCTTTTCCAGATCCTGTCGCTGATCCTCGTAAAACTGCGCGAGACCCTTGTTCCCGTGGACTTCGGCATGGTAGGTGAGGTACTCATCCACGACGCGATTTACCACGCGGGTAGCGGCCTCGGGCGAAGTCGACTTGTAGTCGATCTGGATGACGTTCGACGCCTTGATCGGCGTCACCATGAGCCCGTTCTCGAGGGCCACCACCTTACCGCCCAGATCCGCGGCTTTGCTTCCATCGCTCAGGCTCGCGTTCTCCACGCGAACGGACCCGTTGCTGTCGCCATAGGTGAGCCCCCGTATGACCTGCTCCATCATCTGGCGACTCTTGAGAACATGCACTTCCGAGTTGACCAGCGATTCGTTCAACTGGACGTTCGTGACTCGCGTCAGGTCGGTCGGCTGAACCGTGGCATCCTCGCGCTCCGTTGTGATCATGACCTTCGCGGTGGCAATGTATTTCGGGCGGCTCAACACCGTGACCAGCAGGCCGGGCAGCGCGACGACCAAGAACAACGCCAGAATCATCCGCTTGCGCTTGAAGAGAACTTCGAGGGCCTCGCGAACCTGCTCGTTCGCGGTGCGGGCGCGGTAGCCAGTGCCGTTGCGGTAGCCGATGTTGTTGCCATTCCCGTTGCCGTTGCCGTTCCCGTTACCGCCGTTGCCGTTCCCATTGCCGTTGCCCTTGCGGGGCGGCTGCGTCTCATGCGCCATAGAGCTCACCGTCTCCCATTACGGGGCGAAGCCCACACCAACGCGAGGAGGAATCGGCAGCAGACGGTGCACATACAGTGAGACCACCGTATTCATGTCGCCGATGAATGTGCGCGGGACGTAGATCACATCGTTGGCGGCCAGAGCCGCCACCTGCGCTTTGCCTTCGAGCACCTGGCTGAAGTCGATGCGCGTGGCCTGGTAATCGTTCTGCTCCGCCGTGATCCGCACAACGCTGTCCAGGCGTGCCGTGTCGGTGAATCCGCCCCGGTCCAAAATCGCCTGCAGTGGCGTGAGACCCCTACGATACGCGACGAACCCCGGCTGACGCACCTCCCCTCCGACGTAGACCTTTTCGTCTCCCAACTCCGCGACGATGACAGTCACCTCTGGATCGCGCAGTCGGTCACTCGATCGATCCCGGACCACGTCTGCCAGCTGCTCCGCGGTCAAACCCTCCGCGCGAATCTCACCGGTGGCCTGCAACGTGATGTTGCCGTCGGGGCGAACCGGTAGTTTCATATCGAGCTCCGGGTGGTATAGGAACTTCACCCGCAGCACATCGCCCGGCTGCAGACGATACTCCGCAGCCTCTAGAGGTGCGGTCGACGACGCGTCCAGTGGCGGCAGGGGCACCGGCGCAACGGCGGGCGAGCTGCTGCGACAGCCCCCCAACACGACCAGCGCCACGGCTAGCCCGCATCTCATGTAAAAGGCACACGTTTTCATTCGCTCCCGGCCCTTCGGCTCGGCGCCCGCGGGCTTATACGATCTTCGGACGCCGCCATCAAGTAATTTTGCATACCCCCCGACGACCGCCGCCCCGCTTCACCAGCAGCCGGGGGAGCATCCGCGAGAAGCTGCCGATATACCGACTCGATCTGTGGTCTCACAACCGCCCAGCTGTAGCGAGACTCTGCTTCTTCACGCGCCGCCTTGCCCATGGCGGCTCGCCGAGCTGGATCGTCCAACAACACCCTCAGTGCATCCGCCATGGCCGACTCGTCCTCGTCCGGCACAACGAGCCCCGTTACCCCATCGGACACCGTCTTTGCAGAGCTATTACATACCACGATTGCCCGTTCTAAAGACATGAAATTCAGCAGTTTGATGGGGAAACCCGACCACGACGACCGGGGACACACCACCACGTGAGCCCGGCCGACCAGCCGGCGTGCCGCCCCGAAGGCGTGCGTCTCGACTAGCCGCACCCCCGGTGTGGCACCAATCTCCGCCAGCCGACGCTGCACCCGGCGCGATCGGGCGGGATGCACCGCCATGACCAGCAAGCTATCGGGGTGCGTTTGCCGCAGGCGCGCGAAGGCTCGCAAAAGTACGTCAACTCGCTGGTAAGGGTCGAGGTTACCCGCATAGAGCACGATCTGCGCACCGGGAAACGGGTCGTCAAGCGGCCCCGGCTCGCCCGCTGGGAGCACCGCCACCGCCGGTGGTATCACGGCGATTCGGTCGCGCCTGACACCGTGCTGCCGGAGATAGCCCGCTAGTTCCGGGGTGAGCCCGATGCAGTAGTCCGCCCAACGCGGCACCGTTCGGTCGAGCCATCGTCCCGCCCGACGCGCCAGCCAGCGACCAACCCCTCCACGGAAGTAATAGGGAAGCTCGTCCGCCATCGCGTTGTGGCTGTGATAGACGACCTGCACCCGAAGCAGCCGCCGCACCACGTAGGCCACCATCGGTCCTTCGTAGTTGTGCGCATGGATCAGCTCGATTTCATGCTCGCGCACCACTCGGTACAAGGTGAAAATCAGGGCCAAATCGAGCACCAGTTTGGCCCACCACGAACGCGAGCCGTCGAGACCGGCCAACGGGCGAAGGCGATGGATGAACATGCCTTTGACCGGCACCATGTGCTCGCCCGCGGGGTAGGTCACGAGGTGAACCTCGTGACCGGCAGCCACCAGCGTCTCGGCTAGTTCGCGAATGAATACCTGCGATCCGCGCAGACTGGGGAACGGACAGGCGGCCACCATGGCAATGCGATAACGCCGCGTACTCATGCGATGTACCCGAGCGCCTGCAATCGCCGTTCGATCAGCCGCGCTTCCTCCGGCGCGTACGCTTGCTCGTCGCCGTCCCCGCAAGCGGAGCTTTTCAAAGGACCGGCCCGGAAGGGCAGATCGACACATGGAAGCACGCGTCCATCGAGCCCGCCAGGAACAGGCACGTCGCAGAGGGCAAGGATCGTCGGCATCAGGTCAGCAATGTTGGCCCCGGCCCCTTCACCAGGCCGAACAGGCCCCGACAGCACGAACATACCGTCGTCTCGGTGGCTGCCGCTCATTCCATTCAGCTTGCCCCCCGCCATCTCCGCGCGACTGGCGACTCGCACGGCCTCACGGCAAGAGACTCCGCGGCTTGGCAGGCAGGTGTACGAGTAACCTTGCGGCAATGCCAGCTCGAGAACCAGGTCGGGAGCAAGGTGCACCCAGGGTCCTTGATAAAGCTCGCCTCGTCGCCACACCCGCGCAACGATTGGCGCCCCGGACTCAGGGTCGCGCAAGTCCTTCATCGCCGTCGCCACGTCATCGCAAACCTGATCGTAGTCTTCCGGGGCGACCACGCCCGCCGGCTCGCGACCACGCAGGTTGATCCAGACCGAGGGGAAATAGTTGAGCTCCTCCGAAAACGCCTGCGTTCCTGACCAATCGATGTTGGCAAACCGGTGAGCCGATTCGAGAGCGCTGGCGAGTCGCCCCCCCGCAAGGCGGAAACAGCGTGCCTGCAGGCGGGCCGGCAACCAGCGCAGAGCCCAGCTCTTGCCGGTGCGAGCGACGCGTGCGGCAAGGCCACCACGGCGCCAGCGCAGCAGGCCGGTCCGCTCGAGATGCCGGTTCAGGTGCACGATGCTGGCACCGGCACCACCAAATCCATGGTCGGAACATACGAGCAATCCATCCGGGCGCGCCGCGTCGACGAGGTCGCCGATGGCCCTATCGAGTGCTGCATAAACCGTGCAAATGGCGTCGCCGAACTCACGCGCCCCGTCTGCATCGTAGCGGGGCGAGCCAGGGTCGCAGAAGCGCCAGAAGTGGTGCGCAACGGTGTCTGATTCGCCGAAGAGCACCATGGCGCAGTCCCACCGTTCCTTGCGCAGCTGCCGCTCCGCGACCCTGACCTTGGTGTTGATGCCAGCAAGAAGACGCCGCAACGCGTCGTGGTGCCAGTCGCGATCAACGCGAAATTCCTGAAAGTCCGCGAACGGGAATCCACCATCGGCCTCGATCTCAGCAACCAGCTCGGGCGGATAGACGAATGATGCGTCCGCCTTTACTGTGACCGGCGTGTCGAAACCACTGATCATGCAGCCATTGAGCGGCTCGGGAGGATAGGTCCCCGGGACGCCAAAAACCGCGACCCTCTTGCCGGCCTCGCTCAGACGCGACCAGACCGTGGGCGCCTTGCGATAGCTGCCGTTGATGAACTGGACGCCGTAGTCGCCGGTGGTCCGCCGGGTGAAGTCGAAGATCCCGTGCCGCCCCGGGTTCATTCCCGTCATGAAGGTGGCCCAGCCTGGGAACGTGGCCGGTGGCATCGTCGAGCGCAGCGGCCCCCAGGCCCCCTCGGCAAACAGCCGTCGCAGATGAGGCAGCCGGCCGGCCTCGGCCCAGTTGCGGGCGAGCTCGAGCGAGGCCCCGTCAAGACCGACGATCAGCAGCACCGGGGTCCGCCTCGGCGCGACGCAGCGGCTGTCCCGCCGCGATGCGATTGCGCGCCCATTCCAGCTCCTGCAGCATGCTGTTCAGACGCTCGGGATCGCTCTTTGCCCGATTGTTCTTCTCGTGAGGATCACTGCTCAGGTCGTACAGCTCGAGC
>Ga0316628_100001757_pt1 | contig 15555 bp, 16 predicted proteins | sample OWC_Aug_M2_C1_D5_FD_207648 | JGI IMG/M metagenome (GOLD analysis project Ga0316628, IMG submission 207648) | Wetland soil microbial communities from Old Woman Creek delta, Ohio, United States - OWC_Aug_M2_C1_D5_C | ecosystem: Environmental > Terrestrial > Soil > Wetlands | place: USA: Ohio... | reverse complement strand
GCGCAGCCGACCGTCACGCCTTGGGGGCCGCCTTTTTCTTAAAATACATGGCCTTGATCCAGCTCCAATTCAGGGCCAAATGGACGATGGTCCCGATGATGAGAAGAATCGCTCCAGGAATATGAAGGTGCTCGAAAGTCTCTTCCGGCAGGTGCTCGCGCAATATTCCCGTCGTCAACTGGTTGAGTATGAGGAGGCCGATGACAGGGTTCAAGATCTTAAGAGCATTCGCCTTTTTCATGAGTTCCTCCTTTCGCGAAGGCGCATACGCTAAAATGAAAACAACGGGCGTCCGAAGATCACGGACGAGGCGAAATTGACGAAGAAATATCCGAAAAACAGGATATTGAGGACCAAGACCACGATGGATCTCCACCCCGCCCGGGCGGGGCGCGGCAGCTTGGTGTTGAGGTAGATGAGCACGATCGGGTAGATGAGCGAGGCCAACGTGGACATGTTGCCGGCGATCTGGAGAAGCTGAGCCGGCAGGGCCAGGTGGATAATGACCGCGATGACCAGGATAAACAGTACGGCTGTCACGTAATAGGCCCGACGCGGGTCACCGTCGATTTTCTCCCGAAGCCTCGGGCTCACGGCGATGGCCGAATCCGTCACGTTCCGGATCAGGATCTCCAGGACCGACGTTTGCGTCTTGAACAGGATCATCGCCCCGATGATGAGCAAAAAGATGAAAAAGAAGCCGCCCCGCCGTCCCAGCTCCGTCGCCGCGTAAACCGGAATGTTGGCCGTCGTGGGTACTCCCGCCCCCGGCGCGGAGGCCAGGGCTCTGACCAATACGCTGGGGACAAACATGCCGATCATCGCCCCGACGAAGAAAACCGCCCACTGGTCGACCATCAGGAACCGGAACCAGCGTTTCCAGACGGCAGCGTTCCGCGGGCTTTCCCGGAATGTGATGCCGGAGGGATGGACATGCTGCTTTTTCCCGCCGACCAGCCCGGAGAAGAAGCCCACCTTATGTCCCATCCCGTAGCCGTGGTCGCGGTAGTAGCCGGCCAGCAAGAAATTCATCCCGGCTCCGAAGCCGGTGTAGCCGACGATCGAGCCGAGGAGAATCGGATCGATGCCGCCCGGCGGAGACGCCGGCGTGACCATGCTCTTGAACATTTCGCCCCAGAGAGCCGCGGGGGCGAAGATGACGGCCAGGACGATCACCGAAAACAGGGTGATGAAGACCATAAAGGTATCGACAATCTCCAGGGTTCGGGCGATTTTCTTTCCGAACACGTAGATCAGGAGCGAAAGGAACATCAGCCCGACGGCGACCAGCCGGTAGGCCTCGACTTCGGCAGGATTCCCCGCGTCGGGAGCCCGGCCCGTGACAAGGGCGAAGAGGCTTTGCCCGGCCGCGGCGGCCCAACCGCCCCAGATCCAGCCGATGACGATGATGAAAAGGGTGGCCGGGATCCAGAGCTTGAATCCCGGGGGCGTCCGGGAGAAGCCGACGATGGGGACCTCCCCGGTCGCGATCACATAACGGGCATTCTCGACATTATAAAGAGTCTGGAGAATCCCGGAGATCACGATAAGCCAGCCGAGCCCGATGAAGCCGAATTTCCCGAAGGCCAGCGGGCCCAGAAGCCACTCTCCCGATCCCAGGGACGCGCCTAAAGCGATCATGCTCGGGCCGAGGACCGCCGTGACCATCTCGCGGAGGCCGATTTTCGGCTTGGCGAAGACCTCCTCCGGAGTCGGCAGGTCATCGAGGGGGAGGGCCGGACGGCTGACGCCGATTTGCAGGCTTTCAGGCCCGGATTCTTTGACGGGGGTATCCATCAAAACTCGATGACCAGGCCCGCTCCGATATAGCTGATAAAGGCGAAGTTGTAAACCTCTTCGACGTCGGCGCCGCCTTCGACGAAACGGTACCCCGCCTGGAGGGTCATCGCCGGCGACAACCGGTAACGCAGCTTCAGGGCGACATCCTCAGCCCGGCCTTGTCCACCGGGGGCGGCCAGGGCGTCGCCTTCCAGGTTGAGGGCGAGCTTGGGCGAGGCGTTCCATTGAACCCGGAAATGAAGGAGCGGGACGAATCCGACATTGGTCTTCTCGGAGGAGAGCGAATCGGTTTCCAGTGAGATGGCCGCATCCCGGATCTTGGCCGTGAAGCCGATCCCCACCTCCCACCTCCCGGTCTGAACGATCTCATACCGGTAGGTCAGGCGGTAGGAATTGAACCGGTAGATGCCTTCGGCTTCGACTCCCGCCGGGAAGGCCGTGCCGTTGAACATGATCGGAACGGCGGTCCGTCCGGAAGCCTTCACGCTCAACGGGGCGTAGAGGGCGGACAGGGTATGCCGGGCGCCGAGACGGAAATCGAGCCTGACCCGGAAATAATAAGCGCCCTTGATTTCGAAGTCGTCGGTCAGGGAAAACCGCGTTCCCGTACTCTTCGGGATCTGAACGTCGTTATACCCGGCGGACGCATAGCCGTTTTCAAAATCGAGCCGCCAGCGATCGGCGGCCTGGATGGAAACGGGGATCAGGGCGAGAAAGAGGATCAATGAAAGGGGACGGATCGTCTTTTTCATGGAGGCGCTCCTTCCATACGAGAGTCTCTTCCGTCGCAAAGAAGGATACCCTGGGCATCAAAGGGCTGTCAATCGGATCGGGACATCGGCCTGACTCCCGCGACTCCGTTTTGAGCCCTTCATCTTGAGAATTTCCCGAGCTCTTCTTGACAGTCCGGCGCCGCCCGGATAGCATTCCCCGCACAGGGAACGATATGGCCGACTATTACGCGCAAAAGCTGTCCGCCGAAAGGCTCCGGCGTTGTTATGAGATCGCCCCGCCTCGCGTTCACGCGTACCTCCAGGCGGAAATCGCCCATGCCTTGACTAGAATCCGGGCCGGCGATGCGGTCCTCGAATTGGGCTGCGGGTACGGCCGGATCCTGGCCCAACTCGCCGAAAAAGCCGGCCGGGCCGTCGGAATCGACACCTCCCTGGCAAGCTTGATCGACGGCCGTCCCGCCCTCGCCGCTTTCGGCAACTGCCGCCTGATTCAGGCAAACGCGATCCGGCTCCCGTTTCCCGATGGCCGTTTCGATATCGTCCTCTGTCTTCAAAACGGCATTTCGGCGTTTCATGTCGACCCCGATCTTCTCGTCGGGGAAAGCCTGAGAGTGGCGAAAACCGGGGGGACCGTTCTCTTTGCCAGCTACGCAGAACGGTTCTGGGCGGACCGCCTGGCCTGGTTCGAGCGGCAGGCGGCCGAAGGCCTTGTCGGGGAAATCGATTATGAGAAAACCGGGCGCGGCCGAATCGTCGGCAAGGATGGATTCACGGCCACGACCTTCGGTCCGGAGGATTTCCGCCGGCTGGCTGATTCGTTCGGCCTGGAGGCAAGCATTTACGAAGTCGACGGCTCGAGCGTCTTCTGCGAAATCAGGAAGTAGGAATTATCTCGGTTTTTCGTCCCCATAATCGGTCTCGGAGATGATTTTCCATTCGCCGTTGAGGTTGATGAGGTTCATGTAGCTGCTGTGGTATCCGATCGTCTTGGGCATAAGCATCCGCCACTGGACCTTGACGACGGCGATCATCGCGTCCACCGACAGGACTTCGGTCGTGTCGACCTCGATATTAACGTTCGCCGGGATATTCTTGAGGAAATCGATCGTATGCATCGTTTCCATGACGAAAATCCGGCCATTGGAATGCCAGGCCGACGAGATCATCCCGAAATCATGCCTGGCCAGCCCGTTCATGAAAGTTTGGACCGGCTTTTTCACATCATCAAAGGTTTGGGGGGCAGGGGTCGTTTTCCCGGCCGCGGCCGCCCCTGCGGCGATGATTCCGGCCGAAACAACAAGGGCGCAAATTCGAATTTTCATGGATCCTCCTACAGCCAAACTCGTTAATCGCTTTATACAATAGATTTGGCCTCGGCAATATAGCTTTAATCAGAAGACAATTATTCGAATTCACGATATTTATAAGTATGTTCACTTATATGGCTACAATATTGAATTTATTCCAAGTTCGATAAAGAATCCAATTGATAAAGATATATGATCAATATACATGGCTATTTACGTTTGATTAATTTACAATATTCTTCATCGGAAATTTCTCTTTCTTCATAAATATTATCATCCTCTACTACCCATTTCCCGTTAATTTTCTTCATTTTGTGCAAGTACCCCACGAGCGCACAGCTAGGCAATACAATTTCTTTAACAAATGGATCAACTTCCGCATCCTTTCTTATATATGCCCCTCCATCAATTTCGCTGATAAACCAAGATTGCCCATGAATACCAAACTGACTCTCGATAATTCGACAAAGCGTTTGAAAGCTACTAATCGCTAAGCTTCGCTCATCCCTGTCCACATCTGGATTAAAGTGGAGTGCTTTATTTCTGATATCACGTAATTTTTCATAATCAGCCTTTACGGCATCGCTAAATATATTCCATTTTTTTAATACCCCTATTGCTAAATCCCAATTATCAAAAGAATCCTTATCATAAACCTTTTTATATTCATCCGTTCCTCTATAATAATCGCGCAAACGCAGAATTAAGTGATTCAATATCCTTTCTCCTAAAGCGCATGAGGCAGTTAAACAAGGATAATAAGCCCCCTCAACAAATGCGTTTCGAGCTTGAACAAGAAATTTATTATGAAATGCAACAACAGAAAACGGAATACACCCTAGGATTTTAAAATCATCAATCTTTCTTTTAACATTAAATATACCATATTCATTTATCAATCCATTTTCGATTTGGTTTTTTGCAATACGCCAACTTTCTTTCACGCTTTCTTCCCATAGTTCACTAATCTCCATAGATAATATAAATGCCCGCTTATCAAATTCAAAAGAAATCACTCGGTATCTTTTCATGAATCCCCCGATCTTCGAATATTGAGAGTATCATTGTGATGTTTTCATTTCAAGACTTTCACTATAAAATCGCTTATCATTTATTCTCAATTCTCGAATTTCTCTTAGATTTCTCATTCCCAAACAAATCATTTCGCGCTATACTATACCGTCTTTTAAGGAGAGAGTTGTCATGAAGAAGTCGTTTGCCCTCATTTTAAGCCTGTTGATGATCGGGATCGCCTCCGCCGGATTCGCCCAGCAGAAGGACGATCCGAAATGTCAGGATCACCCCATGTTCTCGCGGATGCCGGGCGGCTATTGGATCCGCAGTTGCGAAGAGAAGGATTTCGACGCCTTCGCCTTCACGATCGCCAAGGGAAAGACCGAATCGATTGAAGGCCATCTCTGGAAAATCCATTACTATCCCCAAGCCACGGCCAAATCGAAGCCCAGCGAGCTGCAGATCCAGCGGAATTACGAGGAAGCGATTAAAGCCATCGGCGGGACCGTCGTCTACAGCGAAAAAGGCAGGTCGACGCTGAAGGTCGTCAAGGACGGGAAAGAAATCTGGACCCAGGTCACGGCCGAATTCACCGGCAAGTACTCCCTGACTATCCTCCAGAAGGAAGCCATGGTCCAGGACATCAAGGCCACGGCCGAGCTCTTGGGCAAGGGATTGAAGACCGAAGGCCATATCGCCGTTGAAGGCATCTATTTCGACACCGCCAAGGCCGATCTCAAGCCCGAATCCGCCGCGGCTGTCGCCGAAATCGCCAAGCTCTTAAAGGCCGACATGTCGCTCAAGGTCTTTGTCGTCGGCCACACAGATTCGGTCGGATCGGTCGAATCCAACCTGACCCTGTCCCAAAACCGGGCTCAGTCCGTCCTCCAGGCCCTGGTCAAGGACCACGGCATCGACGCCGGGCGGCTGAAGGCCTTCGGCTGCGGCCCGTACGCCCCGGTGGCCACCAACGACACCGAGGAGGGGCGGGCGAAAAACCGGCGGGTTGAGCTGGTTAAGCAGTAAACGTTGATCGGGCGAAGAGTCAACGGCTTAGCCGCAGGTGATTTCGTACGCTTTGTCCCCTCCTGCGATTTGAGATAGAATCCGACGTAAGTCCGGGCCGGCGGGAAAGGCCGGTTCGGGGAGGAGGATTTCATGTCCCATCGCCGGTTTCCGTTTTTTCCCGCTATCGCCTTATGCGCCGCGGCCGCCCTTGTTCTCGCCGGCGCCGCCTGCGGCGCAGGCCCGACCGCCAAGGCATCCGCCGGGCCGAAATTCTCGATTTCCTTCCCCGCCGAGCGATCGGCCCAACCGCTCGACGGCCGGCTCCTGCTTATGATTTCGAACAATGACAAGGCCGAGCCGCGCTTCCAAGTCAGTGATGGGTCGACGACCCAGCTGATTTTCGGAATCGACGTGGACGGGCTCACGCCGGGTGCGGCGGCCGTCATCGACTCCTCCGTTTTCGGATATCCGGTTAAAAGCTTGTCCGAGCTGCCGCCGGGCGATTATTTCGTCCAAGCGCTCCTCAATCGCTACGAGACCTTTGTCCGGTCGGACGGCCATACGGTGAAACTTCCCCCGGACATGGGAGAAGGACAAGTCTGGAACCGGAAGCCGGGCAATCTCTATAGCGAGCCGACGAAGATCACCATCGCCGCGGGGGAAAAAGGCGCCTTCTCCATTGTCCTCGACAAGGAAATCCCGCCGATCCCGCCGCCTTCCGACACCAAGTACATCAAGCACATCAAAATCCAGAGTGACCTGCTGACCAAGTTCTGGGGCCGGCCGATGGAACTCGGCGCTTGCGTGCTTCTTCCCGAAGGCTTCGACGAACACCCTAACGCCCGCTATCCGCTCATCGTCTACCACGGCCACTTCCCCTACACCCTCGAGGGATTCCGGGAAACGCCGCCCGATCCGGACCTCAAGCCCGACTACAGCGAACGGTTCCGGCTGGAAGGCTATAACCGGATCCAGCAGGAATACGCCTATCAATTTTATAAGGACTGGACGGGGCCGAAATTCCCGCGGGTCATCTTGATCGAAATCCAACATGCCAATCCCTACTATGACGATTCCTACGCCGTCAATTCGGCCAACCTCGGCCCCTATGGCGACGCCATAATCAAAGAGCTGATCCCCTTCGTCGAGAAGACGCACCGCGGGCTCGGCGCGGGTTGGGCCCGGTTCCTTTACGGCGGCTCGACCGGCGGCTGGGAGGCCTTGGCCGCCCAGGTTTTCTACCCCGACGATTTCAACGGCTGTTATGCCGCCTGCCCCGATCCAATTGACTTCCGGGCCTACACGATCGTCGATATCTACAGCCATAAAAACGCTTATTACGTCGATGGGGATTGGAAGAAAACCCCGCGCCCGGGCATGCGGAACTACCTGGGCGAGGTTGCGACGACCTTGGAACAGGCCAATCACCTGGAGGCGGTCCTGGCCAGTAAAGGCCGTTCGGGCGGCCAATGGGACATCTGGCAGGCCGTGTTCAGCCCGGTCGGCGCCGACGGTTATCCGAAGCCGATCTGGGACAAGATGACGGGCGCAATCGACCCCCAAGTCGCGGCCTCCTGGAAGGAGAACTACGACCTCGGCTGGATCCTCCAGCGCGACTGGAAAACCCTCGGCCCCAAGCTCCAGGGCAAGATCCACATCTACGTCGGCGATATGGACAACTACTATTTAAACAACGCCGTGTACCTCGTGGAGGCCTTCCTGGAAAGCACGAAGGATCCCTATTACGCCGGCGAAGTGAAATACGGCGACCGGGCCGAGCATTGCTGGAACGGGGACCCCAAGCAGCCCAACGCGATCTCGCGGCTGCGCTATCACCAGATGTACATCCCCAAGGCGATCGAACGGCTGCTGAAAACCGCGCCCCTCGGCGCGGACCTCAAGAGCTGGAGGTATTAAGTCCGCGTCCAGAACAAGGCGGAAGCCGCAGTACGGCTTGCCGATATTCGGGAGCTGGTCGTTGCGATGAGCGGCTCTCAGATAGCCGCCGGCATGCATGAATCCCCCGCCCCGAACGACGCGGCGCTTGCCTTTATCAGGGCCCGCCGGATCGATGAGCGGCGACTTCTCATAATACCGGCTCTCGTACCAGTCGGAGCACCACTCCCAGACATTCCCCAGCATATCGAAAAGGCCGAACCCGTTGGGGAGCTTGGTCCCGACCGGGTGGGGCCGCCCGCCGGAATTTCCCGCGTTCCAGGCGATATCGTCGAGATAACCGTAAAGGGCCGCCCGGCTTCCGCCCCGGCAGCATTTCTCCCACTCCGCCTCCGTCGGCAGCCGGAATTTGAGGCCCGACTCGATTTGGAGCTGTTTCAGAAATTTCTGACAATCCTCATAGGACACGCCCGCTTGGGGGAGGTTCCGCTCGTCGGGCGGCGCGTCGCCCTCCTCCATGACTTTCCTCCATGTCGAGCGGGTTATCTCGTATTTGCCGATCCAGATTCCTTTCGTCACGACGTGATGGACTGGGCCTTCGTCGGGTTCCCTCCCGCTTTCGCCGAACGAGGAACCCATCAGGAAATCCCCGCCGGGGATGAAGACCATTTCGATCCCGAACATCAGCCGGACTTCCCAAAAGCCTTGAAGATTTTTCTGGGCTTTATCCGTATAAAGCATGATCCAAGCCAGCTCGGCCGGGAGCTTGCCGTCGACGACCCCCCGCCGGGGAAGCTGTTTTGCGGGAGGCGGCGTTTGGGCCAGGAGAGAAAGACCCGCCCATAAGGCGATCGTCAAAACCCCGGAGATTCTCTTATCAGTTCGCAAAGCCTCTCGCTCTCAGAAAGGCATGAAACTTCGCGGTCCCGTCCTCGACGAACTTCGGGTCCGGATCAACCTCGGCCGCCTGGTTGGCGATATTTCGGGTCAGGAGGTGTCCGACGCCGGGATAAATGTGCGTCTCGCAGACGCCGCCGGCCCGGACCACGCGATTCTTGAACCCGTCCACTTCGGAGAGCGGAATATAAGCGTCTTTTTCGCCGTGAATGATGCACGTCGGCGGCGTCGAAGCCCCGGCATGCTGGCTCGGCGAGTAATCCGCGGCGTTCCCCCGGCCCTGGAGCAGCTTCGTGAAATATTCATTGGAGGCGACATCAAGGACGCCGGACCATAGCAGAAGCAAATCCGGCTTGGAATCCGCCGGGGCGGTTTTATCGCCGGGGAAATCGATGGTCGCGGCCGCGGCGACGATGTGCCCGCCGGCCGAAACGCCGTATCCGGCCACCCGTTTCGGGTCGATGTTGAATTCCGCCGCTTGCGCCCGGATCCAGCGGAAAGCCGCCCGGGCGTCGTCCAGGGATTCCATCGGCGTGACCTTGCCTTCCGAAAGCCGGTATTCGACCGCCACGGCCAGCAGGCCCGCGGCCGCAAAATCGCGGGCCGCGTCGAAGCACCACTCGGCGCTGCCCATGACCCAGCCGCCGCCGTGGAAGAGGAGAATCGCGGCCGTCGGTTTTCCGGGGGTCGCGCCTTGGGGAGCGAAGACGAAGGCCTGGAGTTTCTTTCCATCAGCTTCGCGATAGACATAAGGGCGGGGTTCCGGCTGAGGCGAGGACGAAACCGGGGAGCTTTGGGCGGCGTCCGGGGAGGGCGTGGCGCCGGCAATGGCCGGGGGTTTCGTTTGTCCGAATATCATTCCCACCATAAATACAAAGAACAGAAAGAAAAGAAAGCCCGGGTTTATGCGCATTCTCATTTTTCTCGTTATTCAGAACGGATCCGCAAAGGCTCGGACTACAGCACGTACTTGAAAAGCTTCATCCCCTCGAGAGGCGGGACCGTCCCCCGGTAGATGTTCCAGTAGATGGCCTTGGCCTCGGCCATCCGGGAATAGAGCGGATGCTTTTCGTCGGGCACATGCGTCCCGATGACCTTCTGCTTCTCGTCCACCAGGATCAGCTTGGCGCAGCGGTTGAGGATCCCGGCGGTGCCGATGCTGCAGACGGTCACGAGCTCGCCGGCCTTGGCTCTCCGGAGAAGCTCGCCGTAGGACAGGTGCCGCTCCTCGACCTTGACGCCCAGGTGGGCAAGAATCCTGGTGATGCCCTGGATCGTGATCGAGGGGAGAATCAGGGGGTTTTCCGGGATCTTGACTACGGTTCCGTCGTTGAAGGCGAACAGGCAGCACGAGGAATCCCATTCGGTGATGGACCGCTCCGCGATCGGCTTGTCCGGGCGATCGTCCAGGAAGAGGGCGGCCGCAGCGTTCGCGTCGATTTTCTTGGCCGCTTCCACCGCCTTGATGCTCATGACGTAATTGATGCCCAGCTTCAAACACCCCGTCCCGTTGACGCCGACGGCCCGGACAAGATGGGGAATGACGACGCCGGTGAACGGCTCGCCCAGGTATCGGTCGTAGCGGGAGGCCAGGGCGCGGATCGCCGGCTGGTTGGGGAACGTGACTCCGATCGACTGCTCCTCGTCGATCGTGAACGGGCGGAGGTAGCCTTGAGCGTCCATGGCGGCCATCTCCTCGAACAGCCCGCGCATCGCGGGCTCGCGGAAGAACCGGTCGACCAGGAGGTCCTCCAGCTCGTCGGCGGAGGGGACCAGGCCGGCGGAATCGGTCCCGATATTGAACAGCATCGAGCGGCGGAACCGCTCGAGGTTTTTATCCCAGTTCAGGAAGACCGCCTCGAGGGCGCCGGAGGCGTTTTTCCGGCAATAAAACCGGATGCCCTCGAAAGCCAGGAAGATCGCGTAATTGGTCGACCGGGAGCAGGCCGCAATCGTGGCATTGGCCGGCAACAGCTCATAGGACTTGTCGGCCAGGCCGTATCGCATCTGCTTGGAGGACCATTTGAGCCCTTCGAATTTCGCCATTGAATATCTCCTTATACGGGCCAAATTGTCTTGAGGAAGAAAATATTGGTAGCACATCCCCCTTACCCTGTCAAACAAAAGTAAAGATCCGATCCGTTTTGCTTTCGGCCCTCTTTTGGGCTAAAATTCGGGGCGCATGATCGCGCATTTGAAGGGCGTTATCCTCCAGAAATCCCCGGCCATGATCGTCGTCGATTGCCACGGCGTCGGGTATGCGGCGGCCATCCCCCTCTCGACCTTTTTCAAGATCGGAGAGGAGGGCAAACCGATCGAGCTCTTCATCCACACCCACTTGACCGACAACGCCCTGTCCCTGTACGGCTTCCTGACCCTGGACGAAAAAGACATTTTCCTCAAGCTCATCTCGATTTCCGGGATCGGCCCGAAGCTGGCCATGGCCGTTCTTTCGGGGATGGACACGGAAACGCTGGCCGAAGCCGTCCGGACAAGCGATGTCGCCCGCATCGCCATGGTCCCCGGGATCGGCAAGAAAACGGCCCTCCGGATCGCCATGGAGCTGGCCGACAAGATCGAGAAAAAGGAAAAGCTCCTCAAGGCCCGGGGATCGAAGGAAACGGAGGACCTGGTCTCGGCCCTTCTCAATATGGGTTTCCGCCGAAAGGAAATCGAGCCGGTCGTCGAGGAGATCGTCAAATCCCGCAAGGGCGAGGGCTTCGAGGTCCTCCTCCGCGACTCCCTGAAAGCCCTGTCCCGAGTCTGACATGCCGCCTCTCGCCGCCTCCGCCGTCCTCAATCCCGTCCGGACCAAAGAGGACCTGCTGTTTGAGGACAGCCTCCGGCCGCGGAGCTTCGCCGAGTTCATCGGCCAGGACAACATCAAAAACAACCTCAAGGTCTACATCGAGGCGGCCAAAAAACGCGGCGAGCATCTCGACCATGTCCTTCTCTACGGCCCGCCGGGCCTGGGCAAAACCAGCCTGGCCTACCTTCTCTCCAAGGAGCTCGGCGTCGGACTGAAGCCCACGGCCGGCCCGGTGATCGAGCGGGCCGGCGACCTTTCGGCCATCCTCTCCAACATGCAGAGCAAGGAAGTGCTGTTCATCGACGAAATCCATCGCCTCCACCCGAGCATCGAGGAAATCCTGTACTCGGCGATGGAGGACTTCAGCCTGGACATCGTCATCGGCCAGGGGCCGGCCGCCCGCAGCCACAAGCTTATGCTCAAGAAATTCACCCTGGTCGGGGCGACCACCCGGGCCGGGAAAATCACCGCCCCGCTCCGCGGACGGTTCGGGATCATCCACCGCCTCGATTATTATAAGGACGCCGATATCAAGAAAATCCTGATGCGGGCGGCGGCGTTGCTCAAGGTCAAAATCGACGACACCGGCGCCGAGCAGATCGCCAAGCGGGCCCGGGGCACGCCGCGGGTAGCCAACCGGCTGCTTCGGCGGGTCCGGGACCATGTCGACGTCAAGGGCAAGGGTGTCATCACCGGGGAGGCGGCCGACGAGGCCCTCGACCTGATGGAGGTCGATTCCCTCGGCCTGGACGACGTCGACCGGAAGATCCTCACCACTATCATCGAAAATTTCGGCGGCGGCCCGGTCGGGATTTCGACCATCGCCGCGGCCATCGACGAGGAGAAAGATACGATCGAGTCCATCTATGAACCGTTTCTCATGCGCATCGGTTTTCTCGAGCGGACGATCCGCGGCCGGAAGCTGACCCGGAAGGCCTACGACCATCTCGGACTCCCCCACCCCGGCCGCAGCCGGACGGGCGGCGGACAAAAAAAGCTCTTCCAGGACTGAAGACGGCCTTCGCCCCGATGCAATCCTGAGCCCCATGCTGGTCAAAGACTTCGATTTTCCGCTCCCGCCGGAGCTCATCGCCCAGAAACCCCTGGCCCGGCGGGACGATTCGCGGATGATGGTCGTCCGGAGGAAGGAAGGGACGTTCCACCACGCCGCTTTCCGCGAATTGCCGGACTACCTTGGGGAAGCAGCCGGAGGCATCCGCGCGGACCTGCTGGTTCTGAACGACACCAAGGTCATTCCGGCCAAGGTCTGGGGAAGACGGAACGGCGCCCTGGTCGAGTTCCTGCTATTCAAACAGCGCGAACCGGGAACCTGGGAAGTGCTGTGCCGCCCCGCCCGGAAAATCCGAGCCGGGGACCGGGTAAACTTCCCGGGCGGATTGACGGCCGAGGTGATCGAGGAGGGGGATGAGGGCCGCCGGGTGCTGTGCTTCGGCGTTCCGGACGTCCTGGGTCATCTCAAAGACATCGGCTTCGCGCCGCTTCCCCCTTATATCAAACGGCCGAAAAACGACGAAACGGGCCGGATGGAAGACTTGGCCCGGTATCAGACCCTCTATGCCGAAAACGAAGGGGCCATCGCCGCGCCGACGGCCGGGCTTCATTTCACCCCGGACGTCCTGGAGCGGCTGAAGGCGCGCGGTGTCGAAACCACCCGGGTGACGCTCCAGGTTGGGCTGGCCACGTTCCAGCCGCTTCGGGTCGAGCGGCTCGAGGACCACCGCATGCTCGAAGAGATCTATACGGTTTCAGACGGCGCTGCGGCGGCGATCGGCCGGGCGAAGAAGGAGGGGCGTCCGGTCACGGCCGTCGGCACCACGGTGGTTCGGACGCTCGAGAGCGCGGCCAGGGCGAGAACGGACGGAAAAGCGGATGGCGAAACGCCGGTCGCGCCGGGAACGCGCGGCACGTCCATCTTTATCTACCCGGAATTCGAGTTCAAGGTCGTTGACCGGCTGTTGACGAATTTCCACCTGCCCCAATCGACGCTGGTCATGCTCGTCGCGGCCTTCGCCGGACGCGAGCTGATCCTGGCGGCTTACGCCGAGGCGATTCGCGAGAAATACCGCTTCTTTTCCTATGGCGACTGTATGCTGATTCTCTAGTTCCCCCCCTTGCGGCGCGAAGGCGAGGCTGATATAGTCGGATCGTTCGGATACGGTACGGGAGGAAGAGCACCATGACAAAAAAATCCCTGTTCATCCTTGTTTTCTGTCTGGGAATCGTCTCGATGGGCCTGGCCCAAGAGCAAGCCAAGCCGCCGGCCAAGCCGGTGAACATTGCGGGCGAATGGGAAATGACGATGCCGGGGCCGCAGGGCGAAATGACCCAGACGGTCACCTTCGTTCAGGACAACGCCAAGATCAACGTGACGATGGTCAGCCCGATGGGCGAAGCCAAGGGCGAGGGCACGGTCGAAGGGAACGATGTCAAGTGGTCGATCACGATCAACACGCCCAACGGCGATTTCACGATCGGCTTCAAGGCCAAGGTCGAGGGCGACAAGATGACCGGGGAAATGGACCTGGGCGAAATGGGCCCGGCCCCGTTCACGGGTCAGAAGAAGAAGTAAGGCCGAAGCAATCCGTTCGCGTTTTTAATTCGAGCTGATTACGTCGTTGATGAAGTATTTTTGCCTGAATTTGATGATTTGTTTTCTCAGCGAATAATGGCAGACGGTGATGAGGCAATGGGGCAACAATGCTCCCAAGGCCGTCGCCAGCCCGCTGATCCCGAAAATATCACGGATAAGGAGCAAGGCTGAAAAATAGAATAGGAATTCCAGAATCATGAGGTTCAGGCCGAAGAAAGGGAATCCGAGATAAGCCAATCCCCATCCCGGCATAAAAAAATGCATAAGGGATGATAAAAGGAATCGATCTCCCGGCAATCGAATCCGCTTTCTTTCGCTCAATCGCCCGAGAAGCCATCCCCCAAAAAAGGCGCTTCCCATGATCAGAAAAGCATATCCGACGTCCAAGACGTGGAGGTCCGCTGTCTCAACTTCGCCGGGGAGGAATAGCCGGCTTGATCCGGAGAGGACTTGGATAAGCAATCGGAATTGGAAAGAAGACACGATATAGAGGTAGACGGCAAAAAGAAGAATATTGTGGGGGATTTTTAAAGTTTGGAACTTCGGGTTCAGAAGAACGGCCAGGCCGATGACCACGACGATGATCAGCGCCAGGGCCGGGGCTCCCTTTATATCGGATTCGACAATCAAGACGATGAACGATCCCAGAAGGAGCAAGCCCAGGATTCTGAATATTTTCTGATGAGGGGAACGGGGACGATGCCGGAAAAGATACTTTTCTCCCGTCCTCATGAGCCAGGCGAATCCCAACAGCCAGAAAGACACGATCGTCATGGCATAAATAAAAGCCGGGGAGGTCCAGTCGATCCAATAATCCGATAGGACTAGACTGAATTGCATAAAAACCTCATCCGCCGAGAATATTCCGCGATCTCTAAGTCAGAGCCCTTCATTCCCATATCATCCGGTAAACGACAAGTTCTTTGTAGCCCGAAGGCTTTTCCTGCGCGACATAAAGGCGGCCGTTCCTGATCGTCATCCAGGAATCCGGCGGGCTGCTGAGATCATAAAGATCGGACCAGAGCAGCGCCGCGCAGCTCATCCGGGCGAAAAACGCCCCCTCGGGCGTGAAAATATCGAAGAGATATTCTCCGGGTTTTTCGCCCGCCTCATAGGTCATGACGAACAGCCGTCCCGCGTCGTCGGCGACGATATGTTGAAAAGGCGGGCTGGAAGCCGGAAAATCCAGCTTTCCTTTAAGAGAGGACATCCCCACCGCGTCGAAGGCTTTCTCCAGGACGCTTTTCTTTCGTTCGGGGAAAAGAACGGCTTTGAATTCCTTACGGATTTTCCGCAGGAGCTTTCCCGCAAGGTCGTAAACGCAGATTTCATACTCCTTGGGAGCGCAATTTCCTAAAAAAATCCGGTCGCCGCTGACGGCCGCAAGAGGATAGGCGGGCGGCACGTGGATTCTATCCGCGACGATCGGAGAAGGGATTTCCGCCGCGCCGAGTTCGACTCTTTCCTTGAAATCACGAT
>Ga0316628_100001755_pt1 | contig 15571 bp, 26 predicted proteins | sample OWC_Aug_M2_C1_D5_FD_207648 | JGI IMG/M metagenome (GOLD analysis project Ga0316628, IMG submission 207648) | Wetland soil microbial communities from Old Woman Creek delta, Ohio, United States - OWC_Aug_M2_C1_D5_C | ecosystem: Environmental > Terrestrial > Soil > Wetlands | place: USA: Ohio... | reverse complement strand
TGAGGCTTTGACTATCCTTAGATTTATGCCTACCCCTACAGCCAAGGCGGTCGCTAAGGTAATCAAATCAGCAGTAGCCAATGCTGAAAACAACTTTCAAATGTCGCCTGCTGAGCTTAGGATTACTGATATATTTGCTGATAAAGGGCATACTCTGAAGAGATTTCGCCCTCAGTCGAGGGGAAGAATTAGTCCTATCTTGAAACGGTCTAGCAATATTACAGTACTCGTTACTGAAGAGGAGGAATAGTTTTGGGACAAAAAGTTCATCCTTACGGCTTCAGACTGGGTGTCAATCAAGATTGGCGAACCAGGTGGTATGCCGAGAAGAACTATACCCGGTTTTTGTTGGATGATTTAAAGCTACGTAGACTCGTGGAACAGAGATGTGCGGGAGGCGCAGTCGCTCGAGTGGAAATTGAACGCCCGGGAGACGAAACGCATTTGACTCTTTACTCGGCTCGTCCGGGCATCTTGATTGGTCGTGGGGGACAAAATGTGGAAGTATTGAAGTCGGACCTGGAAAAGGTGAGTGGAGACAAGATTAGATTGACCGTTAGGGAAGTTGAGCATCCTGAGCTCGAAGCTAGTTTGGTGGCTCGGAGCATAGCTGAGCGGCTCGAAGAAAGAATTCCTTTCCGGCGGGCCATGAGACAGGCAGCCTTCCGGACTCTGCAATCCGGTGCCAAGGGAGTAAAGATAAAGTGCGGCGGAAGACTTGGTGGGAATGAAATTGCTAGAAGGGAAACCCTCCGTCAAGGTCAAATGCCGTTGCATAAGTTACGTGCCAATATTGATTATGGTCTTGTTGAAGCCCATACTGTAATGGGGCGTATTGGGGTTAAAGTGTGGATTTACAAGGGCGATATTATCCCTGAAGTGAAGGAAGGAAATGCTACAGCCGAAACGGGTGAAGTACCGCAAGGTACATAAAGGAAGACGAAAAGGCAGTGCCCAGAGCGGGGATACCATTGTTTTTGGTGACTTTGGCATGAGGGCTGAGGAATCTGCGTGGCTAACGGCACGACAAATTGAGGCAAGCCGTCGCGTGTTTGTCCGTCACCTGCATCGCGGCGGTAAGCTGTGGATACGGGTTTTCCCTGACAAATCTGTGACGAAGAAACCTGCGGAGACAAGAATGGGTGGTGGGAAAGGTGCCCCGGACCACTGGGTAGCGGTAGTGAAGAGAGGCAGAATCCTGTTTGAATTGGCTGATGTAAAGGAGGATGTGGCTTCTGAGGCGACACGTCTTGCCTCTCATAAGCTTCCCATAGCTACAAGTTTTGTCAGGAAGGAGAGGCAGAGAATTGAAAGCTAGCGAGATTCGCGCTCTTAACAGTGAAGAGTTATTGACGAAGCTCGAAGAAGCTCATGAGGAGCTATTTAACCTCCGTTTTCGCTTGGCTACTAGACAGTTGGGGAATCATCGAGAGATTCCTCGAGTAAAGAGAAGGATTGCCAGAATAAAGACTATTTTAAGAGAAAGGGAACTTGGCACAGTAAGATGAGTGATCTGGAGAAACGAAAGGTTAGGGAAGGCTTGGTGGTGAGCAACAAGATGGCCAAAACAGTTGTGGTAGCTGTGGAGACCAGGAAAGTCCATCCACTTTATAAGAAGGCTATCAGGCTCACGAAGAAATACAAGGCTCACGATGAAAATAATGCCTGCAAAATTGGTGACAAAGTGAAGATTGTCGAAACGCGCCCTTTATCGAAAGAGAAGAGATGGCGGGTAGCGGAGATAATGTCTCCTAAGGAAATAGTTGAAACCAAACCGAAGGTAGAGAAATGATTCAGGCTTATACCAGACTGAAGATAGCAGATAATACCGGAGCTAAGCAGATTATGTGTATCAATGTCCCTGTCGGGGCAAGGAAGTATGCTCATATAGGCGACATTATTGTAGCCACGGTGAAGCGAGCCATACCTCATGGAATGGTGAAAAAGGGTGAGGTGGTGCATGCTGTGGTGGTGCGTGTGGTTAATCCCTATCGCCGCTCGGATGGCTCCTATATTAGATTTGATGAAGACGCCGCAGTTATTCTTGGTGACAAGAATAATCCCAAGGGCAGCCGTATTTTTGGTCCTGTAGCGCGGGAACTCAGGGACAAGAACTTTGCCAAGATAATATCCTTGGCTCCCGAGGTGTTGTGAAATGAGAATAAGAAAAGATGATACGGTTGTCATAATTGCTGGTAAAGACAGAGGGAAAAAAGGAAAGGTTCGTCGCGCTCTCCCCGACGAAGATAGAGTGATAGTGGAAGGACTTAATATGATTAAGCGCCACTCTCGAGCCCGCAGAGCTACCCGTCAGGCTGGCATAATTGAGCTTGAAGCTCCAGTTCGTGTATCCGACGTAATGTTGATGTGCAGCAAATGTGGCAACCCCACGCGGGTTAATTTTCGGTTCTTGGACGACGGCAAGAAAGTGCGAATTTGCAATTCATGTCGAGAGGTGATTGACTAAGGGAGTCGGTTATGAAATCTCGCTTGGAGGAAAAATATCTGACTGAAGTAGCTCCTCAGCTTAAAGCCAGACTGGGCTATGATAATGTGATGCAGTTGCCCGAATTGAAGAAGATTGTGCTCAGTATCGGTTTGGGCGAATCAATACAGGAACCCAAGGCTCTTGAGGCAGCAGAGAAGGACCTAGCTACAATCACAGGGCAACATCCGGTGACGACACGGGCGAAAAAGTCTATCTCCGCTTTCAAACTGCGGGCAGGTGTGCCTATCGGGATGATGGTGACTTTGCGAGGTAAGCGGATGTACGATTTCTTTGACAAACTGGTTAATGTTGTTCTACCTAGGTTTCGCGATTTTCGGGGAGTGTCACGGGATTCGTTTGACGGTCGAGGAAGCTACAGCCTGGGCATAAAGGAGCAGATAGTCTTTCCTGAGATTGAGTACGATAAGGTGGACAAGATTCGTGGCTTGGAAGTAACCATTGTTACTACGGCAAAGAACGATGATGAGGCCAGGACCCTGCTGGAATTAATGGGCATGCCTTTCAGGAGAATCTAATATGGCGAAGTTATCTAAGATTATCAAATCAAAGCGCCCGCCCAAATATAAAGTGCAGCAACATAATCGTTGTCAGCTATGTGGCAGGCCGCGTGCTTATATGCGTAAATTCGGAATGTGTCGTATTTGTTTCCGGGAACTTGCTTTGACTGGCATAGTCCCCGGGATAAGAAAGTCAAGCTGGTAAAGAAAGATGACAATTATCGACCCCATTGCTGATATGTTGACCAGGATACGCAATGCTATCATGGCAAATCACGGGAATGTGCTTGTGCCCTCCTCTAAGATGAAGCTTGCTATCGTCAAAATACTTAAAGAGGAGGGTTTCATTGACCGTTACGAGGTGCTTAAAGGGAAACCGCAGGCGATGATAAAAATCCACCTCAAGTACACAGATGAACAGCCCGCAATCTTGGGCTTGGAAAGAGTTAGCAAACCGGGTCTGAGGGTCTATGTCGAAGGGCATGAAGTCCCCCGCGTCTATGGGGGCTTGGGTATTGCAGTTCTATCCACATCAAAAGGCATCATGACTGGCCAGAAAGCATGGAAACAGCGTGTTGGTGGTGAGGTTCTGTGCTATGTATGGTAGATTAACTCAGGAGTTGTAGACTATGTCTCGTGTTGGCTTGCTTCCCATTGCTATCCCTCGGGGTACCGAGGTAAAGGTCAATGGAAGCGAAGTTGTGGCAAAAGGAAGCAAAGGTGAACTCAGTCGCCGATTTCACCCTGCTATTTCTATTGCCTTGAAGGACGGCTCCTTGATCGTGACGCGGCCTAGTGATAACAGAGTACATCGTTCTTTACATGGACTCACTCGCAGCCTTTTGGCAAATATGGTTACGGGTGTGAGCAAAGGTTTTGAAAAGACCCTGGAGATAAATGGCGTAGGCTATAGAGCGCAAAAAACTGGCGACAAGCTGTTGCTTCAAGTGGGATATGCCAACACTGTGGAGTTTTCTCCTCCTCCTGGTATTAGTATCAGTGTTGAAGGGGCAAATCGCATTCACGTCACCGGTATTGATAAAGAGTTAGTTGGAGAAACTGCTGCCAAAATTCGGGCGATACGCCCTCCTGACTCCTATAAAGGGAAAGGCATTAAATACGAGGGCGAGAGACTGCGTCTTAAACCTGGCAAATCGGGTAAGATAGGCAAGAAGTAGCGGCCATCATGAGCGCGAGAGATTCAAAGGCAATCGTAAGAATACGACACAGGCGTGTCAGACAGAAAGTGACGGGAACGATATCACGTCCTAGGTTATGTGTCTTTCGCAGCCTGAATCATGTTCATGCTCAGCTTATCGATGATTCTATGGGCCAGACTTTGGTCTCAATGAGCACTCTCGATTCTCAGGCGAGAGGCAAGACTGATGGGATGGGAAAAACCAAAAAAGCCGAAATAGTGGGGACTTTGCTTGCGGAGAGAGCATTAGATAAGGGAATCAAGAAGGTGGTTTTTGATCGTGGTGGCTACAAATATCATGGCAGAATTAAGGCTCTAGCTGAGGCTGCCAGGAAAGCTGGATTGGAGTTTTGAGGATTAACTTATGAAGGCAGTTACCAAATTAAGAAAGAAGAAGGACAGAATCGACAGCGGAGAATTGACTCTCGAAGAGAAGCTGTTGGGCATTGACCGTGTGACTAAGGTAGTCAAAGGTGGCAGACATCTGCGGTTCAGAGCTCTAGTGGTAGTTGGCGATGGCCAGGGGCATGTCGGATTTGGGCTAGCCAAAGCAGGGGCGGTTCCGGAAGCAGTTCGCAAAGCAGGTGTTATGGCGAAGAAGGTGCTGATTGAGGTGCCTATTAAGGGCGGTACCATCCCTCATGAGATTTTAGCCAAGTTTGGTGCGTCCAGGATCTTACTAAAGCCGGCGGCGCCGGGCACGGGCTTAATTGTTGGCAGTACTGCTCGAGCAGTGCTTGAATTGGCAGGCATAAAAGACGCCCTTGGCAAATCATTAGGTGGACGAAGCAAAATCAATGTAGCCAAGGCGACGATGGTTGCCTTAAGCAACTTGAGGAAGAGTGAGGAAGTGGCAAATCAGCCGGCGCTCACAGATGTGACTGCCGGGGAAGCTCAGAAAGAAAAGGTAGATGAAACAGAATGAACTGAAGCCTTCCAAAGGTGCTAAGCACAAGAGGAAGTTCGTAGGTCGGGGAAATGGCAGCGGGCATGGCACCTATTCGGGGCGAGGTTGCAAAGGGCAAAAGGCTCGCTCGGGAGGTGGTGTGCGTCTTGGCTTTGAAGGCGGTCAGTTGCCTTTGATAAAACGGCTGCCACGGAAGAGGGGGTTCACCAACGTTTCCAAAGCTGAATACAATATTGTGAACGTGAGGCAGTTGGCTATCTTCTCCCCAGGAAGTGAAGTAACCCCTGAAGAACTGCTCCGCGCCAGGTTGATCAATACGACGGACCATCCCACCAAAATTCTTGGCGTTGGCGATATCAAACATCCATTGATAGTTAGTGCTGACAAATTCTCTTCATCGGCAGAGAAGAAGATTGTGGCCGCCGGAGGGAGTACAAAGCAGGCTTAGAATGGAGCGGAAGACAACCCGACCGCGACTTGTCCAGGCAATGATGGACATATGGGCATTGCCTGATTTGCGGCGAAGAATCCTCTTCACTATCGGCATCCTTGTCGTTTTTCGCTTCATAACTCACGTTCCCTTGCCAGGGGTGGACATCGAGGCCTTACGAGAATACTTTGGGACAAGCCCCCTCTTTGGCATGCTGGATCTCTTCACCGGTGGTGCCATGCAGAATTTCAGCGTGGCTGCCTTGGGTGTCTATCCGTACATCACTGCGTCCATAATTATGCAGTTGCTGGTTCCGGTGATTCCCAGTCTTCAGGCTATATCTCAAGAAGGGGAACTTGGTCAGCAGAAAATCAATCGAATTACTCACTTAGCGACTATACCGCTGGCTGCCCTTCAAGGCTATGCCATGATTGCCTTACTACGTTCCCAAGGAGTTACTGAGGAGCTTGTACCGTTGGCCATAGTCAACATACTAATAACGATGGTCGCTGGGACAATGTTCCTCGTATGGCTAGGCGAATTCATTACCGAGCGTGGAGTTGGGAACGGGATATCGATAATAATCTTTGCTGGTATCGTGACCGACCTGCCTGCGATAGTCGGTCGTGGCATTACTGAGGCCGGTACCGGACATCCCGAGGGGTTGATCGCCTATATTGTTCTGATATTAGCTATGGTGGTGCTTATAGTCGTATTTGTTGAAGCTCATCGCCGTATTCCTGTGCAATATGCGCGGAGCACTTTTCGCAGTGGTCGCATGTACCGCCAATCGGGTTCCACCTACATCCCCCTCCGGGTCAACACTGCAGGAATGATACCCCTCATTTTCGCCATCGCCCTGATGCAGCTTCCGGCTACGATAGCTACATATTTCATGAATCCAAGCACAGGGACACCAAATTTCTGGAATACAATCTATGGTATATTCCAGGCTAATACCGCACTCTACAACGGGTTGTATTTTGCCTTAGTAGTTGGTTTTACTTTGTTCTACACCATGGTCATATTCGAGCAAATGAACCTGCCTCAGACTTTGCAGCAGCAAGGCGGATTCATCCCGGGAGTCCGACCCGGCAAGGCAACAGCTGATTACTTGAATGGAATCATAAAGCGTATTACCCTGGGTGGCGCCCTGTTTCTGGCCCTAGTGGCGATTCTGCCTTTCATTGGGCAGCGAGTTGTCGAGGCGATTACTGGAGAAATCACCACTAGTCAAGCATTGGGAGTCCAGAGCACCGCCATGCTTATAGCTGTCGGTGTGGCTCTAGATACGATGAAGCAACTAGAGGCTCAGCTAACCATGCGCCGCTACGAGGGCTTTCTGAAGTAATGTACATCATCATGCTGGGTGCTCCGGGGGCGGGGAAGGGGACTCAGGCAGATATTCTCTCTCGAGAGATAAATTTACCCCACATAGCCTCCGGGGATTTGTTTCGGCAGGGGTTGGAGAGAAGGAGCGATGTCGGCCTCTTGGCGAAGAGCTATATGGATAAAGGAGAACTCGTTCCTGATGAAATAACCATAAAAATGATTCTGAAAAGAGTTGACCAGCCAGACTGTGCCTCTGGCTGCCTTTTCGACGGCTTTCCCCGGACTTTGCAGCAAGCTAAAGCCCTGGACAAAGCTCTTAAGGAGCGGGGAAGAAGCATAGATAAGGCAATATATATTGAAGTGCCCGATGAAGAGCTAGTGAAACGCCTGAGCGGAAGATGGCTGTGCCGGACTTGCCAGACACCGTATCATATTACGAATTCGCCACCCAAAACGCCGGGGGAATGTGATAGATGTCGTGGTGATTTGTATCAACGTCCTGACGATAGACAGGCAACGGTGAGGGAACGACTTAGTGTTTTCCTTACCCAGACTGTTCCCATACTTGATTATTACAGAAAACAAGGTAAACTAATTAGAGTCGATGGTAATTTGGGAATGCAGGGGGTAGCTAGGGAAATAATCTCTGCGCTTAAGGCAGGGACGAAATAGATGGTGATCATAAAATCCGACGAGGAAATAGCTATTATGAGAAAGTGTGGTAAAATCCTCGGCGCTATTCTAGATAGACTGAGAGCGGAGGTAAGACCGGGGATTAAGACTGCCCAGTTGGACATAATCATGGCTGAAGAATCGAAAAAGAGGGGCGTCATACCTTCTTTTAAGAACTATCGCGGCTTCCCTGCGAATCTATGTGTCTCCGTGAACGATGAAATAGTCCACGGTATTCCTGGTGAACGGATGCTACGGGAAGGAGACATCGTTTCTTTGGACGTAGGAGCAAGGCTCAACGGATTTCATACCGATGCTGCCATAACCGTTGGCGCGGGACGGACAAGTAAGGAGGCCGAAGACCTTATCGCGGTGACAGAGGGTAGTTTGGAGTCGGGCATCGCTCAAGCGATAAGCGGGGCATGGGTGGGAGATATCTCATCTGCCGTTCAACGTTATGTCGAATCAAAAGGATTTTCCGTGGTTAGAGAATATACCGGACATGGAGTAGGTCGGGATTTGCATGAAGAGCCCCAGATACCTAATTTTATATTTGGCAAAGGTTCCTTGCTTCGCAAAGGTATGGCTCTCGCTATTGAGCCTATGGTTAACGCTGGAGACTGGCACACTAGGCTGGGGGCTAATCAATGGACGGTGCTTACGGCCGATGGAAGTCTGTCAGCGCACTTTGAACATACCGTTGCCATAACTGACAACGAAGCTGAGATACTTGTTTAGACAATACGTAAGAAATGGCTAAGAGAGAGAGAATAGAGGTCGAAGGCAAGGTGATTACAGTCTTACCTAACACAATGTTTCGTGTGGAATTGGCCAATGGGCATCAGGTATTGGCTCATATATCGGGCAAAATGAGAAAGCACTACATCAAGATTCTGCCCGGGGATAGAGTTCTGGTGGAACTTTCCCCTTATGACTTAAGCCGGGGCAGAGTTACCTATCGACTTAAATAGTTTGACAGGTTAACCAAGAAAGTTTATTATAGCAGTTTGTTTGCATGGTGATTCTGTAATGAAAGTAAGAGCTTCAGTCAAGCCGATATGCCGAAAATGCAAGGTTATCAGGCGGGAGGGTGTGGTTAGGGTTATCTGTGAGAATCCAAAGCATAAGCAGAGGCAGGGGTAATAAGCAGTGGCACGTATTGCTGGCGTAGACCTTCCCAAAGAGAAGCCAATTTGGGTAGCTTTGCAGAGCATTTATGGCATCGGTTCAACATCAAGCAAGCGCATCATGGCTGCCACGGGTATTGCCCCTGGCATTAGGGTGAAAGAACTCAGTGAGGAACAAGTTGCCCAGATTCGAGATGTTCTTGACAAACAGTACAAAGTGGAGGGTGATCTTAGGAGGGAAGTTCAATCTAATGTAAAGCGGCTTATTGAGATTGGTTGCTACCGAGGCACAAGACACCGCATGAGGCTGCCAGTCCACGGACAGAGGACGCGCACGAACGCCCGAACTAAGAAAGGGCCGAAGAAAACAGTGGCTGGTAGAGGTCAGAAACGTGGTGTAGCCAAGAAGTAAGGAGATTGTTTTGACAGATGCCAAGGAAGAAAAAAGCCCATAAAAAAGTTAGCGAAGGCAAAGCTTACATCCAATCTAGTTTTAATAATACTGTTGTGACTATTACCGACATGGAAGGTAATGTTGTTGCCTGGGGAAGTTCTGGGACTGCCGGATTTAAGGGCTCTCGGAAAGGAACACCTTACGCTGCCCAGATAGCTGCCAGAGATGCAGCACACCGGGCGATGGCTGATGGCTTGCATCGAGTCGAGGTGTATATTAAAGGCCCTGGTAGCGGACGAGAAGCAGCTATCCGCGCGCTACAGGCCGCCGGGATTAATGTTACAGCCATTAGAGATGTAACTCCTATCCCCCATGATGGCTGTCGTCCGAAAGGGAGGCGAAGGGTATAAGATGGCTCGCTATACAGGACCAAAGTGTCGCCTGTGTCGCCGTTTGGGGGAAAAACTGGTGCTCAAAGGCGAGAAGTGCGCTACACCTAAATGTCCAATAGAGAAGAGGAATACTCCGCCGGGCGGGCGTCCGGCTACTCGAGGGCGAGGGCGTGGGGGCACTTCCGACCGCGGGCTTCAATTGCGCGAAAAGCAAAAGCTTCGTTTTAGCTACGGTGTTTTGGAACGGCAGTTTCGCAGGTTTTTTGAAGAGGCCAAGAAAAGGCCTGGTGCCACCGGAGAGACTCTTCTGATATTGCTGGAGAGGAGACTGGATAATGTGGTTTATCGCCTGGGTTTCGCTGATTCAACCGCTCAGGCCAGGCAAATAGTTGGGCACGGCCATATAATGGTCAATGGGCGCAGGGCAGGTATTCCTTCCTTTCTCGTGAAATCAGGAGATCTAATAAAATGGTGCGAAGCCAGTAAGAAAACGGAATACTATAAAAGACTGGCTGAAGAAATTGAAGGAAAATTCATCCCCGGCTGGTTAAGCTTGGATAGAGAGAGCATGACAGGCAGGGTGTTAAATTTGCCTGGCAAGGACGATGTCGAAGCCAAGTTTAATGCGAAAGCTGTTGTTGAATATTACTCGAGGTGAGTTATGCCCGAATTGTCTATCCCCACTGTAACTTGTATTGAAAGCGGCGTCAATTACTCTCGTTTTCTTGCTGAACCTCTCGAGCCCGGTTTTGGCGTTACCTTAGGGAATGCCTTGCGGCGTGTGCTTCTTAGTTCATTGCCTGGTGCAGCGGTAACCTGGGTTAAGATCGAAGGAATTCAGCATGAGTTCTCTCCTATTCCCCATGTTAAGGAAGATGCTATGGAGTTCTTACTGAACGTAAGGCAACTGAGGCTCTGCCCTCTTTCTCGTCAGCCCGGCCAGTTACTCTTGGAGGTAGAGGGGGAGGGCAAAGTCAGCGCGGCTGATATTAGACCGTCGGCTGACTTTCGTATTGCCAATCCTGAACTTTATTTGGCTTCTTTAGACTCCTCTAAAGCCAAACTCTACGTTGAACTTAACGTGGAGCTAGGGAGAGGTTATGTGCCAGCTAAGTCAGTTGATGGGTTGCCTGTGGGAGCACTGCCGGTAGATGCCATCTTCACCCCAGTGCGGAAGGTCAATTTCTCTGTTGAATCTATCAGGCCTGGCCAGGAGGGAAGTCCAGAGAAGCTCATCCTGGAAATTTGGACCGATTCTACGATTTTTCCCTGGGAGGCACTTACTCAAAGTGCTAGCATCTTAGTTAATCAGTTCTCCTCCTTCAGGGATTTTGAGGTTCCCATGGCTAGAGCGCTGTCCGTTCTACCCGAGCAATATGATACCCCTCTGGAGGAGCTGAATTTATCAACTCGCTCCTACAACAGTTTGAAGAGAGCGGGTATTTTCACCTTGGGACAATTGTTGGAGAAAGGCAGGGAAGGTTTGCCGCCATTGCCAGGTTTGGGGGCGAAATCTCGAACCGAAGTAGAAGAGTTGATGGCGAAATTAGGCTCTCCTGTTCCTGAAAAGAAGGAAGAATGAGGCACAAAGTAGCAGGACGGCACTTGAGCAGGCCGACAGAGCAGAGGTGGGCCTTATATCGCAATCAAGTCACTGCCCTTCTGGATCATGAGAAGATCACCACCACTGAGGCTAAAGCTAGGGAAGTTCGCAGCCTGGCAGAGAAGATGATCACCCTAGCTAAGGATGGCAGCCTTGCCTCAAGAAGGCAAGCATTAGCTTTCATTACTGAAAAGAGAGTGGTTGACAAGCTATTTGCGGACATTGCTCCAAACTATGCTGACCGTAGCGGTGGTTATACAAGGTTGCTGAAGTTGGGACCTCGCCCCGGCGACAGCGCGCCAATGGTTCAAATTGAATTGGTCAAGTAAGTTCATTTTGCTCATCGAATATGACGGTACCCAATACTATGGCTTTCAATGGCAACTTGGGTTACCGACCGTTCAGAGTGAGCTGGAGCAAGCTATAGGGCGATTGTGCGGGCAAAGCAGCCGGGCTATGGCAGCCAGTAGAACTGATACCGGTGTGCATGCCAAGGGACAAGTGGTAAGCTTCTGGGCGAAATCCACATTGGATACTATGACGTTAGTTAGAGCTTTGAACTATTATTTACCCGGTGATATCGCGGTCAAGGCGGCCTACAGGACTGGGGATGATTTTAGTGTCCGGCGCGATGCCCTGAGTCGGGAGTACCGTTATCATATTCTTAATGGCAATGCCCGCTCGCCGTTTAGTCGAAGGTTCGCTTTATTTGTGCCCAAAATGCTGAACATACAGACGATGAATGAGGCTTGCCAACTTATTCAAGGTGAGCATGATTTTGCCTCCTTTGCCAGTTCGCTAGATGATAGGAGGAGCACGCTGCGCAATGTCTATGAAGCAGGAATCGAGAAAAAAGGAGATTTTACTGTTTTTCGTATCGTAGCTAATTCCTTCTTGCCTCACCAGGTGCGGAGCACCGTAGGTCTTTTAATCAGGCTGGGCTTGGGCAAGATAGGCATCGCAGAATTTCGTGCTATAATGGAGGCCAGGAGTTTGGGTTTAGCCGGTCCCTTGTCCCCTCCTTGTGGCTTGTGCCTTGAGAAGGTCAATTATCCTAAGCCTTTGGGAAGCTAACCTGTCCTGAGACTATCGAAGGAAATGAAGACTTACAGTACTAAAGCTAAAGACATCGAGCGGCAGTGGTGGGTGATTGACGCTGCGGATAAGACTTTGGGAAGGGTAGCCACAGGAGTAGCCAATTTACTTATGGGCAAGCATAAGCCGCTTTATGCTCCTTATATTGATACCGGTGATTACGTCGTGGTGGTTAACGCCGCCAAAGTAAGGGTGACGGGGAAGAAGACCGAACAAAAGATTTATTATAGGTACTCGGGGTACCCCGGCGGCTTGAAGAGCCCCAGCTTTAAAGAAGTATTTAGCAAAGACCCTGGCCGTGTGATTGAGCTTGCGGTCAAAGGGATGTTGCCTCATAATCGTTTAGGGAGAGCCATGTTCAAAAAACTGAAGGTTTACCCTGGGGCTGAGCATCCTCACCAGGCGCAGACTCCACTGCGCCACGCTGGCGAAGCGAAGGGCGCAGAATGACCGGGAGTAGAGAAAGCGAAATATGATCGAAGGAAAGGTGATGATTTATGAGCGAGGAAAGTTACGTTTGGGGAACTGGTAAGCGCAAATGCGCGATAGCCCAAGCCAGGCTTCTCCCTGGCAGGGGGGAGATAATTGTCAACGACAGGCCCTACCAGGAAGCTTTCTCTCGCATCGAGCATCGCCATATGATTGAACATCCTTTGCAGGCTACCAATACCATGGGCAAATTTCGTATCACGGTGAAGGTGAATGGCGGTGGCCTCAGTGGGCAGGCCGGAGCCATTCGCCATGGGATTGCTCGAGCCCTTGCTAAAGAAAACGAACTGTTTAAGCCCATGCTGCGTAAAGAAGGCCTGCTTACTCGGGATAGCAGAATCAAAGAGCGCAAGAAATACGGGCTCAAGCGAGCTCGCAAGGCACCACAATACACCAAGCGCTAACTGTGCTCCAACTTGTTGGTTGGCAGTGTAGCTGTTCTCGGGGATTCTCTTTAACCCCAACTCTGGCAGTTTCGTAACTGGACGCTCTCAGGCATTGTGCTGTTGCTCCAGACAAGGGTAACAGCTATAATGTGAACATACTGGGGATTAGTCTAGCGGTAGGACAGCGGGCTCTGGACCCGTGAGGCCAGGTTCGAATCCTGGATCCCCAGCCAGTGTGGCGCATTCGTCTAGAGGCCTAGGACACCTCCCTCTCAAGGAGGAGATCACGGGTTCAAATCCCGTATGCGCTACCAATTCTATTGATGTACAGGACTTCCTCAAAGGAAGTCCTACCTTTATCTGGGGTCACTGGTGAAGGCAGTGCTAGGACACATTCGCTCTGATAATGTATCTGAATTCGGTGAGATAACCTTTTGGGCATAATGGGCAACTAAGTAGGGATACTATGCCGATAACAAAAAACGCGTTCGAGCATAAATACGCTGATGTTAATAACATACGCCTTCACTATGTAACAGCAGGTAAGGGGAAATTGCTAATGTTCCTCCATGGTTTTCCTGAGTTCTGGTACGAGTGGAAGAATCAGCTTGCTGAATTCGGACGAGATTATCAAGCTGTAGCTCCGGATATGCGTGGCTACAATCTTTCATCAAAACCTGCCGATGTAGCACAATATAGAATGAGACATCTGATTGAAGACGTGCGTGCCCTAGTGGAGCACCTTGGGCATAAGAAGTTCATCCTTGTGGCTCATGATTGGGGTGGTGGGGTGGCCTGGCCGTTTGCAATGCGTCATCCTGAATATCTGGAGAAGCTCATTATCATAAATGCTGTACACCCTATTGTCTTTATGCGCGAGCTTCGTGATAACCCGGCTCAACAGAAAGCCAGCCAGTATATCTTGGTGCATCGGACCCCTGAAGCTGAGGGCATACTGGCAAGAAACAACTATGCAGTGCTTGTCAGTAGCCTCTTAAAGCACGGTATAGAACAGGGCTACTTCACAGAGGAAGACAAGAGAGCATATATTGAAGCGTGGTCGCAGCCTGGAGCACTTACCGGTGGCTTAAACTATTATCGAGCCGCCCATCTCGGGTCTTTTACGGGTGAAAGCGACGATAGTTTGTCCGCAGACCCTTCATTGTTCACGGTCAGGGTGCCGACGCTGGTCATTTGGGGAGAGAAAGACAGATGGCTGCTTACAGGGAATCTGGAAGGTCTGGAGAAGTACGTACCAAATCTGTCCATCAAGCGCATTCCTGACGGGTCGCACTGGGTCATTCATGAAAAGCCAGCGCTGGTTGATTCCTATATCAGGGAATTCATCGAAGGCTGAGTCTGACGTCGTCATGCTTTCAATGCAGGCCACCAAGTACCTCTTTGTAGTCTTGTTACCTGTTTCTCCCATGTGCTAAACTTTGGCACAAATAGATGAGAAAACGCGTTTTCTCTGGGGCGCGCCCTACCGGCCGACAGCATATTGGCAATTATCTGGGAGCGGTGCAGAATTACGTGGCCCTCCAGGATGAATATGACTGCGTCTATTGCATCGTCGATATTCATGCTCTCACCACTCTGGAAAGCACAGAATCCCTTCGCGAAGATACTCATGAAATGGTGCTTGACTGGCTGGCGGCCGGCATTGACCCCCAGAAGAGCATCATCTTCGTTCAGTCTCATGTTCCTCAAGTGATGGAGCTCCACACTTTATTCAGCATGGTGACTCCTTTAAGCTGGTTATTACGCGTCCCGACGTTTAAGGAGAAGGTCAAGATGCAACCGGACAACGTCAATTATGGACTGGTGGGCTATCCTGTTCTCATGACTGCCGATATTGCCCTTTATAAGGGCGAGGTTGTTCCAGTGGGCGAGGACCAGCTTCCTCATCTGGAATTGGCTCGTGAGATAGTGCGTCGCTTTAATTCCCTTTTTGGGTTCGTATTTCCTGAGCCGCAGGCGAAGCTTACTAACTTTCCTTCGGTTTTGGGCCTGGACGGGGTACAGAAGATGAGCAAGAGTTTGAACAACCAGATTGACATAGCTGCCTCTCGTGAGGAAATCTCGAAGCGAGTTATGACATCCGTTACAGACCCGGCACGGAGATATCGCTCCGACCCCGGGCATCCTGAAGTGTGCAATGTTTTCCGACTCCACAGTTTCTTCACCCAGGCCCGCGTAGAGGAAATTGCTTCGGAGTGTCGTGGTGCTCGCATCGGCTGTGTGGACTGCAAGAAACTACTGGCTGAGAGCATTAGTTCTACTCTGGAGCCTTTCCGGGAAAGGCGGGCCAGCCTAGCCTCCAAGCCTGGCTACGTCAATCAAGTTCTTGCCGATGGAGCTGATCGAGCTGAAGTCATAGCTAAAGAAACTATGAGAGAAGTTAAGGAAAAGATGAAGCTCCTTCAACGTGCCGATTTGGAGCGACTCAGGTAACGCATTATCATCCCTTATCAATCCTCTTCGCGTCCGCATCTCCAACAAGTAAGTGTATGAAGAGACTATATTATGGCTGGTGGGTG
>Ga0316628_100001754_pt1 | contig 15575 bp, 14 predicted proteins | sample OWC_Aug_M2_C1_D5_FD_207648 | JGI IMG/M metagenome (GOLD analysis project Ga0316628, IMG submission 207648) | Wetland soil microbial communities from Old Woman Creek delta, Ohio, United States - OWC_Aug_M2_C1_D5_C | ecosystem: Environmental > Terrestrial > Soil > Wetlands | place: USA: Ohio... | reverse complement strand
GCGGAGCGGGACCTCGAAGCCGAACAGCCGTCCCGCCCACGCGGGCCGGTCGGCCTGCAGCTCGCCCGCCCAACCCACCACGGAGCCGTCGGGGAGCCTGGCCGACAGCCGCTCGCCGTCCGGCGCGACGACGGCGCCGCGGCACACGGTGGCCGCCGCCGCCTCGAGCAATCCCTTGGCGTCGTAGACGTCGACATCGGGCGGCGCCGGCTCGCTCCAGTGGTGCGGTCGCCGCGCGCCCGTCACCACCCCCGCCACGCGGATCTCCTCCGCCGGCAGCGCCGTGTCGCCGCGCGCGAATGTACGTCCGATCTCGAACAGCCGCACGTCCCGCTCGCTGAGCCTCCAGTTGTACTCCACCCGGCGCACCAGGCCCGGGAGCAGCGCAGCCCGGAGGAACGCCTCCTCCCGGCTCAGCGGGTTCAGCACCTCGACGCACCGCTCGTCGTGGCGCGGCCCCAGGGGCAGCGTGATCGCCTCGTGGAGGCCGAGCCCCGTCAGCACGCCGCGGACGCAGCTCGCCGCCAGCTCCGACACCTCGTCCGGCACCACGCTCGGCCGGAACGGGCGCATCTCCTCCGGGAACCGCCCGTAACCCACGATGCGCGCCACCTCCTCGATGAGATCGATCTCGCGCTCCAGGTCGGGCCGGAAGCTCGGCACCTGCACCGCCAGGCGGTCCCCGCGGGGCACCACCACGCAGCCCAGTGCCGTGAGGGCGCGCTCCGCCTCGGCGCGCGGCACCTCGATCCCGAGGACGTGCGCCAGGCGCCGATCCCGCAACAGCACGGTGCGGGGCGGCGACGCAGCGGCGCACACTTCCACGGGGACGCCGTCCAGGCGCCCGCCCGCCACCAGGAGCACCAGCTCCACCGCGCGCGCCAGGTTGGCCGGGAGCGCCTCCGCGTCGAGGCCGCGCTCGAAGCGGTAGCTCGCCTCGGTGCTCATGCCCAGAGCCCGCCGCGTGGCGCGGACCCGCAGCGGCGCGAACCAGGCGCACTCGATCAGAATGTCCGTAGTGCTGCCGGATACCTCGGACGCGGCTCCACCCATCACGCCGGCCACCGCCTGCGCCGCAGCGGCGTCGGCGATCACCGTCACGGATGAGTCGAGCCCGCGGGACACGCCGTCGAGCGTGACCAGCCGCTCGCCGTCGCGGGCGCGCCGCACCAGCACCGCGGGACCGGCGAGCTTGGCGAGGTCGAAGGCGTGCAGCGGCTGGTTCAGCTCGTACAGTATGTAGTTGGTGGCGTCCACCACGTTGTTGATCGATCTCGCGCCGATCGAGGCGAGGCGGTCCTTCAGCCACGCCGGCGAGGGCCCCACCTCCACGCCGCGCACGACCGCGGCCGCGTACCTCGGGCAGCCCTCCGCGTCCTCCACCGTGACGGGCACGCCGGCCGTGTCGCCCCGCGCGCCGTCCACCCGGACCACCCGCGGCAGCACGGCGCCCGGCGCCCCGGGGAACGGGGGCAGCCGCACGGGCAGGCCCATGACCGCTCCCAGATCCCGCGCCAGCCCGACCTGGCACAGCAGGTCGGGCCGGTTGGGCGTGACGTCGATCTCGAACCGCGTGTCCGACAGCGGCACCGCGTCGAGGAGCGGCGTGCCCGGAGCCGCGTCGCTGTCGAGCTCGAGAATCCCCTCGCTGTCCTCGCCGAGCCCCAGCTCGCGCGCCGAGCAGAGCATCCCCTCGGAGTACTCGCCGCGGATCCTGCGGCGTTCCAGGGTGACTCCGTTGGGCAGCGTGACGCCCACGGGCGCGAAGGGGTAGCGCTTCCCCGCCGCGACGTTGGGCGCGCCGCAGACCACGCCCAGCACCGGGCCGCCCGCGTTGACCCTGCACAGCGACAGACGGTCCGCGTTGGGGTGTTTGGCGACCTCGATCACCTCGGCGACCACGATCCTCTCGAGGCCCGCGTGCAGCGTCTCGACCGCGTCCACCGTGGCGCCCAGCATGTCGAGGCGCTCGCGCACCGCAGCGGCATCGAGCCTGACGCCGAGCAGGTCGGACAGCCAGCGCAACGAGGCGTTCACCGGCCCCTCACGAACTGCGCGTGCAGCCGCACGTCGGCGTCGTACAGCACCCGGATGTCGTGGAGACCGTGCCGCTGCATCGTGATGCGCTCCATGCCCATCCCGAACGCGTAACCCGTGTAGCGCTCGGCATCCAGGCCCACGGCCTCGAAGACCGCCGGATCGACCATGCCGGCGCCCATGATCTCGGACCAGCCGGTGCCCTTGCACACCGGGCAGCCGCTTCCCCCGCAGATCTGGCACTCCACGTCCACCTCCGCCGAGGGCTCGGTGAACGGGAAGAAGGAGGGCCGGAAACGAACCTTCACACCCGGCGCGAAGAACCGGCGCGCGAAGAATCCGATGGCGGCCTTGAGGTCGACGAAGCTGACGCCTTCGTCGACCGCCAGGCCCTCGACCTGCGTGAACACCGGCGCGTGTGAGGCGTCCCACGCGTCGCGCCTGTAGCACAGCCCCGGGATGGTGACGCGGATGGGCGGCCTGTAGGCCCCCATCACGCGCACCTGGACCGGCGACGTGTGAGTGCGCATCAGCACGCCCGGCCCCAGGTACATGGTGTCGTGGAGATCGAGCGCCGGGTGGCCCGGCGGGAAGTTGAGCGCGGTGAAGTTGTTGCGCTCCGTCTCGGCCTCGGGGCCCGTGACCCGCGTGAAGCCGAGCTCCCGGAAGATGTCGCAGACCTCGTCCGCCACCCGAGTGACCGGATGGACGGCGCCCTGGAAGGACAGGCGCGAGGGCATCGTGAGGTCCACCCCGGCCGCGCGCTCGCGCGCGGCGAGCGCGGCCTCGGCTTCGTCGAGGAGCGTCTCGATCGCCGCCTTGGCTTCGTTCGCCGCCTGCCCTACCGCCTTCCGGGCCTCGATGGCGAGGGCCGGAAGATCGCGCAGGACGGCGGTCACACGCCCGGCTTTCCGGCCGAGGAACTCGGTCCGGAGCCGCTGGAGTCCGTCGCGCTCGGCGGCGGCGCGAATCTGCGCCTCCGCTTCCGCTCTCAGGGCGGCGAGCGCGGCGACGAGGTCCGTCGGCGCGCCGCTCACCGGCTAGCCCTGACTCTTGGCCAGCTCCGTGAGCTTCGAGAACGCCGCGGGGTCCCTCACCGCCAGGTCCGCGAGGACCTTGCGGTTGATCTCGACCCCGGCCCTCTTGAGGCCGCACATCAGCCGGTTGTACGAGAGGTCGTGCTCGCGGGCGGCCGCGTTGATGCGAGTGATCCACAGACGCCGGAACTGCCGCTTCTTCTGCTTGCGGTCCCGATAGGCGTACGCCCAACCGCGCTCGACCGTCTCCTTCGCGGCCTTCCACAGCTTGCTGCGGGCGCCGCGATACCCCTTCGCGGCATCCATGATCTTGTTCTTGCGCGCGAGGCGCACCACGTTGCTCTTGACGCGTGGCATAGTGCCCTCCTAGGCCGTGAGCAGGCCGGTAAGGCGCCGCTCGTCGGCGTGCGCGGCGATCCCCGCCTTGCGGAGGCCCCGCTTCCGCTTGGGGGTCTTCTTCGTGAGGATGTGGCTCTTGAAAGCCTTGCGACGCCGGACGCGCCCCCGCCCGGTCAGGCTGAAGCGCTTGGCCGCCGCCTTCTTCGTCTTCTTCTTCACCGCACGACTCCCATCCGGCGGGTCAGGCCTCGGCAGCCGCCCGCCCTCGCTCATTTCGGTGTCATCAGCATCGTCATGTTCCGGCCCTCGAGCTTGGCCTCCTGCTCGATCTTCCCCGCGTCGGCCAGCACCGCAGCGACGCGATCGAGCACGTCCCTGCCCAGCTCGGGGTGCGCCATCTGGCGGCCCCGGAACATCATGGTGACCTTGACCTTGTTGCCTTCCGCCAGGAACTCGCGCACGTGCCGGCACTTGAACTCGAAGTCGTGCTCGTCGATTCCCGGACGGAACTTGATCTCCTTCATCTGCACAGTGTGCTGCTTCTTCTTCGCCGCCCGCGCCGCCTTGGCCTGCTCGAACTTGAACTTGCCGTAGTCCATGATCCGGACCACCGGTGGGCGCGCCGTCGGCGCCACCTCGACCAGATCGAGCCCGCGCGCGTCCGCGGCCGCCAAGGCCTCGTCTATCGCCAGGATGCCGAGCTGCCCGCCGTCCTGGTCGATGACCCGCACCGGGCTGATGCGGATCATGCGATTCACGCGAACACGGTTCTTCTGGTCCTCACGCGGTCTTTCGAGAATGGCTGCGCCCCTCCTGTCTAGTGTGACGAGAAAGAACGGACTCCGGGCACCTCCGGAGTCCGCGAAGCCGGCGGCCCCGCAACTCGCGGAGTGCGCCGTCACGAGAACCCTGTTCGCCGCCCTCGTTGCGGGGGCCGGAGGGTGAGGAGCAACGCTCCTACTTCGTTGTCGCGCTTGAAGCTAGGCGGCCGGCACTAGCCTGTCAACCTGGGCGGCTTCCGCTCGCGCCGGGTGGGCCGCGGACGTCACAGCACCGACAGGTCAGCCCAGCTGCCGATGCCCCGCTCCCGCGCCCGGTCCAGGAGACGCCGCAGGACCTCCGCGGTCGCCAGGGCGTCTCCAGCGGCGCGATGACGCCGCTCGATCTCGATCCCGTAGAACTGGAGCACGGCGTCCAGGTTGCGCCGCGGCAGCTCCGGGACCAGCCTGCGGGCCAGGCGCACCGTGCACAGCAGCGGCGGCCGCCACACCACGTCGCGAGCGCGCTCCAGCTCGGCGCGCACGAAGGACAGGTCGAACCTCGCGTTGTGGGCCACGAACACCCGTCCGGCCAGCGCCGCCAGCACCTCGTCGGCCACGTCCTCGAAGCGCGGTGCGCCCTTGACCATCGCGTCGTCTATGCCCGTGAGGGCGGTGATGCGCGGCGGAATGGGCCGCCCCGGATCGATCAGGGACTCGAACGCCACCGCGGTCCCGGCGCCGTCCACGTGGACCACGGCGATCTCGGTGACCCGGTCGGGCCCCCGCGCACGCATGCCGGTGGTCTCCACGTCCACGACGGCGTAGGGGAGGAGCTCCACCGGCCGGCCTCCCATCGCCGGCTCCGGCCGCAGGACCCAGCTGCCGTCCACGTCGAAGGCGAACCGCGGGTCCGAGCCGAGCAGCGCGAGCACGAGTCGCTCGGCCACCACCCGGTTGGCGCGCGGCAGCTCCAGCACGTCGCGCGCGATCTCCAGCGGCGGCCGCGGGCCGCCGCGCAGGTACTCCAGCGCCCGTTCGGCGAGAGTCCCCATGGCCGGGCTACTCCCCCGGGGCCCGGCGAGGCGCCCCAGCCAGGCACGCGCAGCGCGTTCGCATCGGCTACCTCAGGTCCCGGGCGCGCCGGCCGGCCCACGGCGGGGGGGCCACAGCGCGCGCGAGAGGGCCAGGAACTGCGCCGCGGAGAGCACCTCCGGCCGCGAAGCGGCGCCAGCTCCGGCCGCCACGAGCATCTGCTCGACGACGCCGCGCGGGACGCCGGCCAGCTCCGACACAGTGCGCCGCAACTGCTGGCGCCGGTGCTGGAAGGCGCCGCGAATCAAACGCCGCGCCGCCGCCTCCTCGTCGGGCGGGCAGGCCGGCGGCTCGTGCGGGGTCAGCCTCACGACCGCGGAGTCGACGCGCGGAGCGGGCCGGAAGGCGCCTCGCGGCACGCCGAAGAGGCGCTCCACCTTCGCGACCAGCTGAACGCCGGCGGAGAGGGCTCCGTAGGTGCGCGACCCCGGGCCGGCCGCGAGGCGGTCGGCCACCTCGCGCTGGATCAGGAAGACGACGCACCTGGGCCGCGGCGGCGCGAGAGCGCGCTCGATCAGAGGCGAGGTGATGCGATAGGGGATGTTGCCGCAGATGCAGTCGGCCGCAGGCCACGAGACGCGCAGCGCGTCGCCGTGCAGCACATCCACGGTCCCGCCCTCGCAGGCCCGGCTCAACGCGGCGGCGAGCCGCCCGTCCGCCTCTATGGCCACCACGCGCCCCGCCCGCGACGCCAGGTGCGCGGTGAGGCTTCCCCTCCCCGGGCCGATCTCCAGCACCGTGTCGCCCGGGCGGATGCCGGCCGCGGCGGCGATGCGACCCAGGATGGACGGGTCGGAGAGGAAGTGCTGGCCGAGCCGGGCGCCCACGCTAGCGCCGCAGCAGGAGAAGCGTGCGGTCGTCCTGGACGATGGAGGTGAACTCGTTCAGCTGGGTGAACACCGCGTCCACGGTGACCTGCGCGGGCTGGGCGCGCCCCCGCACCGCCGTCTCGAGCAGGCGGCGCTCGCCGAACGCCTCGCCCGCCGCGTTGCGCGCGTCCGGGATGCCGTCGGTGAACAGGCACAGCAGGTCCTTGCCGGACCGCCACGTGACGTCGGCTCCGACGATGGTGTCGGCCGCGGCGAGGCCGAGCGGAGGAGCCGTGGCGCCCAGGCGGCGCGCCGCGCCGCCCTCGGCGGGGATGAGGAACGCGTGGGGGTGTCCGGCATTGGCGTAGCGCAAGGTGCGCCGCTCGGTGTTCACGACGCCGAAGAACAGGGACATCGACATCTCGGCGCGCTCGAGCTCGTCCCCGATCTGCTCCAGGAGGCGCCGCAGCGCCTCCTCGGGCGTGGAGGTGACGTGCGAGAGGATGGTGGCCGCGGACAGCGCGTGGGTCATGAGCAGGGCGGCCGAGAGGCCGTGGCCCGACACGTCGCCGAGCATGACGCCCACCGACGCGCGTCCCCGGGGGATCACGTCGTAGAAGTCGCCACCCACGGCGTCGGCCGACTCGAACCGCACGCCCACGTCGCCGGCCTTGGCGATGAGCGCCGCCGGCGGCAGCAGGGCCAGCTGGAGGTCGTGCGCCGTGGCCAGCTCGGTGTTGAGACGCTCGCGCTTGCGCTCTTCGCCCACCAGGCGCGCGTTCTCGATCGCCGCGCCGATCTGGGTGGCGATCGCGGCGATCAGCTTCCGGGAGCCGGCCGAGAAGGCGTCCTCGCCGAGGCGGTCGGTCAGGTTGATGACGCCGACCGGTCGCGGCTCGCCGTTCGGGCCGCCGTAGATGATGGGCACGGAGAGGAAGGCGCGCCCGCGGTAGGAGCGGCTGCCCTCGGGGCCGCTCTGGCGCGGCTCGACGTCGCCGCTGCCCAGTGTCACCTGCTCGCGGAACGCCCGCGCCGCCACGGAGCGCGGGTCGTCCACCGGCACGGGGCTGAGCCGCCCCGGGTCCACTCCCCACGTGGCCACGACGCGCAGCAGCCGCGCCTTCTCGTCGTGGACCATGATGGACGCCCGGCGCGCGCCCACCACCACCGCCACCTCGCGGGCGATGACGCGCGCCGCCTCCTCCAGGTTCACCGTCCGGCCCAGGATGTCGGAGATCGCGTACAGGAGGTTGATCTCCTCGTAGCGCGTCATCAGCTCCTGGGTGATCTGCGCGCTCTCGCGGTCCCCCGCGAGCGCGCCGCCGATCACCTCCGCGGCGGCGCGCGCCCGGCGCGCGCGCGTGGCCTCGTCGGTCTGGTCGGGGCCGAGCTGGAGCCACGTCCCGCTGAAGCCAGGAACCGGCTCCAGCCAGGCCGAGCGGCCGTCCGGCAGGAGCAGCGAGTGGCCCGACTCCCCGGCAAGCTGGGCGTCGGGCCACCACGCGCCCTCCTCCCGGCCCAGGGCGCGCACCCGCCCGGCCTCGACCCGCCACAGGCGCACCTCGCTCCCGGTCAGGACCAGCAGCGCGTCGCGAAGCCCGTCGAGGCGGCTCAGTCCCGCCGCAGAATCATGCAGATGGAATTCCCCAGGGCATTGAAGCGCACTTCGTCCACCAACTCGCGAATGATGTAGATGCCGCGGCCCCGCGGCAGCATCCGCGCGAAGGGGAGCACGGGATCGGGCAGCAGGCAGTAGTCGAAGCCGCCGCCCTCATCGGTCACCTCGATCTGCACCGTGTTGCGGCCGAACAGCACGTGCACCGAGACGCCCTTCGAGGCGTCCTCGCCGTTGCCGTAGAGGATGGCGTTGGCCAGCGCCTCCGACAGCGCCACCCTCACGTTGAAGCGGACGGTGCGGCGGTCGACGAAGCTGGCCTCGACGTGCCGCGCCACCAGCTCCACGGCCTCCTCCACGAACGACACGTCGCTCGGGACGAAGAGCTGCAGCTCCGCCTCGATCCCCTCCAAGGCCCGCTCGCACGGGCGTACGGCCGCGGACAGCGCCGCCGGCATGGGCGCCGCCTAGAAGGCGGCCAACGCCTCCGCGGGCGCGTCCGAGATCGCGAACAGCGTGTCGAGCTTGGTCAGCTCGAACAGGGTCTTGAGATCCTCGTTCAGCCCGGCGAGCCGCAAGTCGCCGCCCTGATCGCGGATCTTCTTGGAGAGCGACACGAGCACACCCAGACCCGACGAGTCGATGTAGCCCGTGCTTGTGAAGTCGATCAGGAACTTGCGGTCCCCGGCGTCGAGGGAGTCGAGGATCTTCTGCTTGAGCTCCTGACGGTTGCCGACGATGAGCTGGCCGTCCACCGCGACGACCACGACACTGTTCGGCTCCTTGCGGACGCTAAACGTCATTTGTTCGCTCCGGCCTGTTGGGCTGTACCATCATGTATGCATTGCCGCCGCTGTCAAGGTCCGGGCGCGGCGAACTTGGCCGCCAGCGCCTCCGCCACCTTGGGGTGAACCAGCCCGGTCACGTCGCCCCCCACCTGCGCCACCTCTCGCACCAGCGATGACGACAGGTACACGTGGTCGAAGGCGGGGGCCATGAACACGGTTTCGATCTCCGGCGCCAGCTTCCGGTTCATCAGCGCCATCTGGTACTCGTACTCGAAGTCGCTCACGTAGCGCAGGCCGCGGACCAGCATCGTGGCGCCAAGATCCCGGACGAAGGAGACCAGCAGTCCGTCGAAGGAGCGCACCTCGATGCGCGGGTCGTCACCCAGGACGAGCCGCGCCAGCCGGGCGCGCTCCTCGTGGGAGAACAGCGTCGCCTTCGCGCCCTGCGGCGCCACCGCGACGATGACCCGGTCGGCGAGGTGCAGGCCGCGGACGATGAGGTCCTCGTGCCCGCGGGTGATGGGGTCGTAGGTGCCCGGGTACACTGCGATGCGCGTCATGGCGCCTCGAGGAAGGTGACTGCGGTGGTGCCGTAGCGGCGGTGGTCGCCGGGGCCGACGTCTTCGCGCCCGTCGTGCTCCACTCCCAGAATGCGCGCGAACGGCCGGGTGCGGAAGAGGTCCGCGATCCGGGCCGCATGGCCCGTGGTGTACGGCGGGTCGGCGAAGGCGACGTCGTAGGCGAGCGGCCCAGCCCGCGCCGCGAACCGCAGCGCGTCGGCCCGGTGCAACCGGCAGCCCGCCGCGCCCAGCACGGCGACGTTGCGGCCCAGCGCGTCGAGGTTGGGCTGGAACATCTCGACGAAGTCGCAGGCGACGGCCCCGCGGGATAGTGCCTCCAGCCCCATCGCCCCCGATCCCGCGAACAGATCCAGCACCCTGGCGCCCTGCAGCCGGTCGCTCAGAATGGCCATCCACGCCTCGCGGACGAAGTCGGTCGTGGGGCGAGCCCGCGCGTCGGCCGGCGGCTCGATGCGCCTGCTGCGCCATCTGCCGGCGATGATGCGCACGCGCTAGCCCTCCGCCAGACACACGAGCCGGCCCTCGATCCGGTCCCGGCCCTGCCAGGTGTCGCGCTCGAGCCGGAGGGCCGCGCGGAGCGGACCACGCGCCGCGCCGGCCACCCGCTCGACCTCCTCGCGCGTCCCGAACGCCACGGTCTCGATCGCGTCCACGCCGTCCGTGAGCGCGAACCGCACGTGGCGCTCACCCATGGGGCGCAGTCCCCCGCGGATCCGCAGCCCCTCGATGCCGAACACCGGGCCCGGGTTCCCGACGCCGGTGGGCTCCAGCGCGCGCAGCAGCCGCTCCAGATCGCCGGCCGCACCGCCGACCAGATCGCCGACCGCGACCACGGCGTCCACCCTCTGTGTGGGGACCGGAGCGGCCGGCCCCAGCTGCTCGGCGCACGCGGCGTTGAAGGCGGAGCGGAACTCGCCCAGGCGGTCGCGCCGCACCGTGAGCCCGGCCGCCATCCGGTGCCCGCCCCACCGCTCCAGCAACGGCGCGCACCGCGCCAGGGCGGCGTGCAGGTCGCAGCCCGCCACCGAGCGGCCCGACCCCTTGCCGGTGGCTCCCTCGAGCGCGACCAGGAAGACGGGCCTCCCGATGCGCTCCTGGATCCGCGACGCCACGATGCCCACCACGCCCGCGTGCCAGCGCTCGTTCGCCAGCACCACGCCGACGTCGCGGCCCGGATCGCACTCCCGCTCCAGCTGCTCCAGCGCCTCCTCGAGCGTGCGCTGGTCGAGCGCCTGGCGCTCGGCGTTCAGCCGATCCAGTTGCCCGGCGAGTTGCACCGCCTCGCCGATGTCGTCGGTCAACAACAGGCGCAGCCCGTCCATCGCCTCGCCCACCCTGCCGGCGGCGTTGAGCCGCGGGCCGAGCGCGAAGCCGAGGTGTCCGGCGCGCAGCGGCTTGCCCGCGAGGCCCGCCTCCGCCGCGAGGGCCCGCAACCCCGGCCAGCGCGTCTCTCCCATCAGCTTGAGGCCGAGCCGCACCAGGACGCGGTTCTCGCCGCACAGCGGCACCAGGTCGGCGACCGTGGCGAGCGCGACGAGGTCCAGGAGCCGCCACGGCACGCCCTCGGCCAGCCCCGCGCCCGCCGCCAGAGCCAGCGCCAGCTTCCACGCCAGACCCGCCCCGCACAGGTCGGCGAACGGGTAGCGGCTGTCGGGCCGGCGCGGATTGACCAGCGCGAGCGCCTCCGGCAGCTGCGGACCCGGGAGATGGTGATCCACCACTATGACCTCCATCCCGGAGGTCCTGGCGAGCCGGACGGCCTCGATTGCGGTGGTGCCGCAGTCGAGCGTCACGAGCACGCTGGCCCCCGCCGCAGCGGCGGCTCGCACGCCGGACTCGGACAGATCGTAGCCGTCCCGCAGGCGGTGCGGGACGTAGGGCACGACCGCACCGCCGAGGCGCCGCAGCAGCCGCGTCAGCACCGCGGTGGCGCACTGGCCGTCGACGTCGTAGTCGCCGTGCACGAACACCGTCTCGCCGCGGCGCGCGGCGGCGGCCAACCGGTCCACCGCGACGGCGAGATCGGGGAGCAGAGCCGGGTCGTGCAGGTGCTCGCGCCTGGGGCGGAGGAACCGGCGGGCCGCCTCGCGGCCCGAGAAGCCGCGCTGCACCAGGAGTGCGGCGAACGGAAGCGGGACGCCCAACTCCCGCGCCAGGCCCGCCGCCTGTGCCGGGTCGGGCGCGGGCTCTACCTGCCAGCGGCGTCCGAGGACGTCACTCCTCCACATAGAGCAGGACGCCGCACCCCTCGCACGCCTCGATAGTCTGGCCCTGCAGGATGACCTGGCGGCGCTGCAGCGGCACGGCCAGATGGCAGTTGCCGCACGCGTCCTGGCTCAGCGGCACGATCGAGACCTGCGTGCGGCCGCGGCGGACGCGCTCGTAGCGCTTCAGCGCGGGGGCGCGCACCGCCTTGGCAGCGGCCACCCTGGCCGCCTGGACCTCCACCAGCCGCGCCTCGATCTCGGCTCGGCGCGCCGCGAGCGCAGCCCGCGCGTCGGCCTGCCGCACGACCACCGCGGCGTGCGCCTTGGTCTGATCCTTGAGCTTCTTCTCGGCCTCGATGACCCAGTCGGAGCTGCGCAGGAACTCGGCCTCCTCCTTGACCAGGACGCCGCGCGCCAGGTCGATCTCCGCCATCATCGTGGCGGCCTCGCGCGCCCCCCGCACGTACTCCAGCTGCTGGCGCCGGCGCTCCTGCATCTGCTTGTAGCCCGCGATGCGCGCCTCGAGCTCGACGCGGCGTGTCTGAGACTCCTCCACCGCAGTCGAGGCGCTGGCGAGCGCCCGCGTCTGCTCCTCCAGCTCCGCGTCCAGGGCGGATTCCTCCGGCTTGAGGCCGTCGAGCTCCTCCTGAACCGCCGCCACCGTGTTGTCGCGCTCCTGCAGCGCGAGCAGGGCCACGAGATCTGGATGCACTCCCTCTCCTTGTTGATGCCCGCCGATCTAGTGCTTCGGTTCCATCTCGGTCTTCAGCGCCTTCGACGCGAACCGCGGGCCCGCGGTCTTCTTCAGCTGCTCCTGCAGCTCCTGCTTCTCGGCCAGGAAGGCCGACTTCTCCCCGTCCGTGGCGGCCAGCGGCGCGAGCCGGTCGATCCTTACCAGTCGCTCGCGGATGGACCTGCCTCGCATCCACGCGAGGGCGTCGGCGAACTCGGGCTCCGGGTCGCGGCGACCCAGCGGGGTCGACGCCAGCCGCTCCCACAGCGCCGCCGCCTCGTCAGACTCCGGCCGCGCCGCGCCCCCGAACAGGGCCGCCGCGATCTCCCGGTACAGCGGGTGCTTGAAGTCCCCCGCCTGGAGCTCCCGCCCGACCCGCCCGATCCAGCCCTGGTCCAACAGCATGAGATGCACCAGCGTCCGCTCGGAGGGGATCTCCTGCGTAGGCCGCGCCTCCGGCCGCTCGCGCGGCGCGCCGGGCCGGTCCTCCGGGCGGGCGGGTCGCGGCACGTCCCGCGCCTCGAGCCGCCCGACCTCCTGCTCCAGCACGGCCTTCGCCACGTTCGCCCGTTCGGACGCCCGCGCCACGTACAGCTCGCGGGTGATGGGGTCGGCCGCCGCGCGGATCGTGGGCAGCAGGCGGTCCAGCGCCTGGCGCCGGCCCTCCAGCGTGGCGAACAGGCCCTTCTTCTCGAGCAGCTGGATCTTGCGGTCGAACAGGTCCAGCCCGTGCTCGAGGAGGGCTTGGAACGCCGCCGCGCCCTGGGTCTGCACGAGGGTGTCCGGGTCCTCGCCGGGAGGCAGTGTCACCACGCTCACGGACGCTCCCTGGCGCAGCAACTCGTCGCCGGCGCGGAACGTGGCGCGCAGGCCCGCGGTGTCGGCGTCGTAGACGAGCGCGACCTGCTTGGTGTAGCGGCGCAGGATGCGCGCCTGCTCCGGGGTCAGCGCCGTGCCGAGCGGCGCGACCGCGTTCAGGATGCCCGCCGCCTGGAGCCGGATGGCGTCGACGTAGCCCTCCACGAGGATCGCCAGCGACGCGGTGCGGATGGCGCCCCGCGCGCGGTCCAGCCCGTACAGCAGCGCGCCCTTGTGGAACAGCGGCGTCTCGGGGGAGTTGAGGTACTTGGGCTCGCCCTCGCCCAGGATCCGGCCGCCGAAGCCGACGACCCTGCCGCGCACGTCGGCGATCGGGAAGATGAGCCGTCCCCTGAAGCGCTGAGCCAGGGCGCCGTCCTCGCGCTTGACGAGCAGTCCGACGCGCTCCTGGACCTCGTCGTCGACGCCGAGCGCCTTCAGGGCTTCGCGGATCGCGTCGCCGCGCGCCGGCGCGTAGCCGAGCTGGTACTGGTCGCGCGTCGCGTCGTCGATCCTGCGACCCGCCAGGTACTCGCGCGCCGCTCCGGCCTCGTCGCTCTCGCGCAGCTGCCGCGCCAGCCAATCCGCCGCGGCCGCGAGCGCCGAATAGAGCGGCTCGTTCGGGTCGGGGCCGGTGGAGCGCTCGTCGGGCACCGCGATGCCCACCTTGCCGGCGATCTCCCGCACGGCGCCCGGGTAGTCGAGCCCGAAGCGCTTCATCCAGAACGTGAACACGTCGCCCGACTCGTGGCACACGAAGCAGTGGTACATCTGCTTCTTCGGCACCACGGAGAAGTTGCGGTGCGTCCCGCCGTGGAACGGGCACGGGCCGCGGAAGTCGGAGCCGGTGCGCTTCAGCTCCACGTGCTCGCCGATGAGCGTCACCACGTCGGCGGCGTCGCGGATCTGCTCGATCAGCTCGGGCGAGATCACGCGCCGCCCTCCCCGGCCGGCACCAGGTCCTCGGCCGCGACCCGGATGCGCCGCCCGCGGACCAGGATGAAGGCGCGCCCGTCACCGACGCTCTGCAGCTCGCCCTCCAGCCCGAGCGACGGGACGCGGACGCGCTCGCCCGGCCGAGGCGCAGCGCCGCCGAGGCGCTCCTCGGCGGGCGCCCCGCGCGCCATACCCCCGGCGGCCTCGCCGGGGGCGGAGGCGCCCTCGGCCGCGGACGTCTCGTCCGCCGCCGCGCGGGCCATCGCGTCCTCGAGGGCGCGGCGCGCCTCGCGGTACTTCTCCTCCTTCACGACCCCGATGGCCCGCTCCAGCTCGCCGCGCGCCTCGCGGAGGTACTCGCGCACCGCGTGCTTGGCGGCGCGCTCCACCTCCTTCTCGCGAGCGCGCACCAGCTGCTCGCGCTCCGCCAGCAACCGTCGTCCCTCGGCGAGAACCGCCCGCTCCGCGTCCAATGCGGTGGCCCGCTCGGCGGCCTCCTGCTCGCGTCCGGCGAGCAGCCGGTCGCGCCGCTCCAGACCGGCCAGCAGGGCATCGAGCGAGCGATCCGCCTCGGGGACGGCCGCTGCGGCGTCTGCCAGCACCGCGGCGTCGACGCCCAGGTTGCGCGCGATCGCCAGCGCGTACGACCGGCCGGGGATTCCCTTCACGAACTGATAGGTCGGGGTCAGCGTGACGGCGTCGAACTGCAGCGACGCGTTCACGATGCCGCGCTCCGTCTCGGCCAGGCGCTTGAGCGCCCCGAGATGGGTGGTGGCGACGGTGATCGCGCCGCGCGCCGTGAGCGCGCGCAGGGCGGCCGCGGCGAGCGCGCCCCCGTCGGCGGGATCGGTGCCGGACCCGATCTCGTCCAGCAGCACCAGCGAGCCGGCGTCCGCGGTCTCGAGGACGCGGCGCAGCACGGCGACGTGGGCGCTGAACGTCGACAGGCTCTCCCGGATGCTCTGCCGGTCGCCGATGTCGGCGAACAGCGCCGTGAACACCGGGAGCGCCGTGCCTTCGCCCACGGGCGGGATCACGCCGCTCTGCGCCAGGGCGGCGATCAGCCCCACCGCCTTGACCAGCACCGTCTTACCGCCGGTGTTCGGACCGGAGACGAGCACCGTGCACTCGCCCGGCTCGAGCTCGAGGTCGAACGTCGTCACGGCGGCCCCGGACCCGAACAGCAGGGGGTGCGCTCCGCGGCGGATGACCAGCCGCGGCCCCCTGGCCGGGCTCACGCGGGGGCGCGCCGCGCCCCGCGCCAGCGCGTAGCGCGCCTTGGCGCACGTGCCGTCGAGCACGATCAGCCGCTGGAACGCCTCGCGCAGGCCGTCGGCGTGCTCGCGCAGCGCCTGAGTCAGGTCCCTCAGGACCCGGTGGACCTCGCGCGCCTCCTCGGCCACGACCTCGCGGAGCCGGTTGCCCAGCTCGATGGCCTCGGTGGGCTCCACGAACAGCGTGGCGCGAGTCGCGGACTCGTCGTGCACTATGCCGGCCAGGAGGGAGCGCGCGTCGCGCCGCACCGGGATGACGTAGCGCCCGCCGCGGACGGTCACTTCGGCGTCGGGGGCGCGGTGGCGCTCGTCGACGCTCCCGAGGATCGCCGCCAGCCGCGCCACGAGCCTCTCGCGCGCCTCGCGGACCTCGCGCCGGGCGCGCGCCAGAGCCGGCGAAGCGCCGTCCTTCACCTGCCCGTCGGGCTCGAGAGCGGACTCCAGACGGTTCTCGAGATCCCGGGGCAGCGGCGGCGCCGAGAGGGCGACCAGGCGCGGCGCTCGGCGC